>Ga0315280_10009834_pt1 | contig 12128 bp, 9 predicted proteins | sample YL17G06_40_MG_FD_203697 | JGI IMG/M metagenome (GOLD analysis project Ga0315280, IMG submission 203697) | Sediment microbial communities from Yellowstone Lake, YNP, Wyoming, USA - YL17G06_40 | ecosystem: Environmental > Aquatic > Freshwater > Lake > Sediment | place: USA: Wyoming | collected... | reverse complement strand
GATTACCTCTACTACGCGACGCCGCAGTTCATCTACTTCGTGCTGCCGTTGTCGGCGTTGATCGCCACGCTGGTGACGATCGGGCTGCTGACCAAGAACAGCGAGCTGGTGGTGATGAAGGCGTGCGGCATCAGCCTCTACCGCGCGGCGCTGCCGCTGCTCTTCTTTGCCGCGCTCGCCAGCGGGGCGCTCTTCGTGCTGGAGGAGAACGTGCTGCCGGCTGCCAACCGACGCGCGGAAGGCATCAACCATCAGATCCGCTTCGGGGCGCCGCGTACTGTCAACGTGGTGGAGCGCAACTGGATCGCGGGCAAGGACGGCGAGATCTATCACTACGTGTACTTCGATCCGCGCCGGCAGACGCTCAACCGGCTGTCGATCTACGAGTTCTCGCCCGGCACCTGGCGCCTGGTCCGGCGCACCTTCGTCAATGAGGCGGCGTTCGATCCCCACGCTCGCACCTGGCACGCACGCGACGGCTGGGTGCGCGAGTTCTCCCCGCTCGATGCCGCATCCGACCAGCCCCTCGTCGTGCCGTCCGCCTACAGGCCGTTCGCCTCGCGGGAACTCCGGCTCGAAGGGCCGGAGTACTTCGCGACGGAGCAGCCGGATGCCGAGCGAATGACCTACTCGCAGTTGAAGCAGTACGTCGGCGAGTTGCAGGCCAGCGGCTTCAACGCGGGGCCGTACCTGGTGGCGCTGCACCGGAAGCTGGCGTTCCCCTTCGTGGCCCTCGTCATGACGCTCATCGCGGTGCCGTTCGCCGTGACGACCGGCCGCCGGGGCGCGCTCTACGGTGTGGGCCTCGGGATCGTGCTGGCGATGGTGTACTGGATTACCGCGAACATCTTCGCGGCGATCGGCAGTGGCGGGCTGATTGCGCCCACGCTGGCCGCCTGGGCTCCCAACCTGATGTTCGGCGCCGGGGCGGCGTACCTCCTGCTGACGGTCCGCACCTGAATGTGCGCTACTTGGCTTGTTCGAGGCGGACGTCTTCGAGCCAGATCGTGCCCGAGGTGCCGGGACGCGAGTTCACCGTGTCCACGACGAACAGGATCATGTCGGCCTTCTTGAGATCCGGCTGGTATGTCGAGGTGGCACCGGCCGGGCGCATCTCGTCGAGGAACACGGTCACGTCCTGTGCGGTCTCGTCGAGGTAGACCGATCGCACCCAGCGCTCCCCTGCCCCGCCGTTCGGTGCGCGAACCTGGACCGAAAGCCGCATGGGGTGGTCGCTTCCCGCCCGAAACGACAGCCGATCCGCCGTGCTGATGGCATCGGCCGGGACGGGCCGTGCGAGAGCAACGAAGGGCGACACGGCGGGCTTCGAGGCGAGCGTGTAGCGCAGCGACAGGCGGGGCGAGGCCGCCACGGGCGAGGAGAGGAGGCCATGCGAACGCGGGTCGTGCTCGAGATGCCACTCGGCCGCATCGACGGCTAGCGGGATCCGTACGGCCGCGGGCGGGCGCGTGAGGAGTGTCCGCGTCTCGAAGTCCCCCCCGACGTAGATCGGGTTGCTGACGACCCATGGAATCGGCGGCGCGCCGGGCGCATTCGGGAGCCTGACCTCGACCCGGTATGTCGCCGTCACCGGCCCCACGGCCTCCTCCAGCCGCGTGCCGCGTACCTCGCGCAGCGGCCGGCCGTCCTGCAGCAGCAGCATCGACGTCCCGTCCGGGCCGTTGACCGCGGCGCCCAACCGGACGGGGCCCGCCGTTTTCAGCACGTCGCCTTCCCTTGCCGAATACGGCCCGCTCGTCGCCTCGAAGTCGAACGTCGCCGGCGTGGCCAGGCCGTCGATCGCCGTATAGACATGGCCGGCCTGGATTGCGCCGAGCAGCGCCGCCGCATCCTGGCCGGCCTCGCTGGTCCACCGTGCCGGCAGCTCGACGCGGATCGCGAAGGTCGCAAAGACCGCCTGATACGACGGGAGGCGTACGAACGCGCCGTTCTCGTACGGGTCCGTGGCGCTGCGCAATCCCAGCCGGGCGTGCGCGTCGTGTCCCGCCATGGCGACGACGCGCCGCCGCGTGGTGAGCGCATCGTACCGCCGCAGCACGGGGTCGGGCCGCTGCAGCATCAGGGCGAGCGATTCGGGACCGCGGAAGAAGTAGTCGACGAACACGCGGGCCAGGCGCGTGCCCGGCTCGTCGCGCCATTCGCTGTCGGCGTTCAGCCACTCGAGCCCGTCGAAGGGCGCCGTCCACTCCCGCCATCGGAGTTGTGGTTTGGGTGAGCCCGGGTGCGCCGCGACGCCGAACCCGCCCAGGCGCCGGACGTCTTCGACCACGTCGCGCGGCTCTCCGCCGAGCGGATAGGGCGACGGCTTCATGCCGAGCGCCGCGTAGTGGCCGCCCTCGGTGCTGATCTCGACCCCATCGATGCAGAGCACGCCATGCCGGTACCCGGGTGGATCCGGCTCCCGCGTGCCGTCGCCGTGGTCGGTGAGGATGACGAACTGCAGGTTCGCGCGTGCGGCAGAGGCGGCGATCTCGCCTACCGTCCCGGTGCCATCGGACCGCAGGCTGTGGACATGGAACGCCCCGGTCACGGTCAGCGGCCTCCCGGCGCCGGCCGGGCCCGCGGGCTCGAGCGAGAGCCGGCGCGGCGGCACCGTGAATGCCGCAAGAAGCAAAACGGCGGCAACCGGTGCCGCCGTGACGACCGCCACGCTCCTGAGGATCTTCATTCGTCATCCGGGGACCGTGGAGACGCGGCAGGTCCCCACCGATCCCCGGTCCGTGATCCCATCCCTGTACCCTGTCTAGGTCCCTTCCTGCCAGGCCTTCAGGTACTCCTGCTGTTCGCCCGTGAGCGTGTCGATGGCGATCCCCATCGACGCGAGCTTCAGGCGCGCGATCTCCTGGTCGATCTCCGAGGGCACGGGGTAGACCTTCTTCTCGAGGCTCTTGCCGCGCGTGACCAGGTGTTCGAGCGACAGCGCCTGGTTGGCGAAGCTCATGTCCATGACGGAGGCCGGATGCCCTTCGGCGGCCGACAGGTTGATCAGCCGGCCCTCGGCCAGCAGGTACAGCGCGCGGCCGTCACCCAGGCGGTACTCGCGCACGAACGGGCGGACCTCGCGCTGCGCCGTGGACAACGCCTCGAGGCCGGGGATGTCCAGCTCGACGTTGAAGTGGCCCGAGTTGCAGACGATGGCGCCGTCCTTCATCACGCGGAAGTGTTCCTTGCGGATCACGCTCTTGTTGCCGGTGATGGTGACGAAGACGTCCCCGATCTTCGCCGCCTCGGCGATCGGCATCACGTCGTAGCCATCCATGACCGCCTCGATCGCCTTGACCGCGTCGATCTCGACCACCACGACGCGAGCGCCCAGGCCCCGCGCGCGCATCGCGACGCCCCGGCCGCACCAGCCGTAACCGCACACCACGATGCGCGAGCCGGCCATCAGCACATTGGTGGCGCGGATGATGCCGTCGATGGTGCTCTGGCCGGTGCCGTACCGGTTGTCGAACATGTGTTTGGTCTGCGCGTCGTTGACCGCGATGATCGGGTAGCGCAGCACGCCGTTCGCCGCCATGCTCTTCAGCCGGATGACGCCGGTCGTCGTCTCCTCGGTGCCGCCGAGGACACCCGGGATGAGGTCCTGGCGTCTCGAGAAGATCGTCGTCACCAGGTCGGCCCCGTCGTCCATGGTCATGTGGGGCTTGACGTCGAGGGTCGCGTTGATGTGGCGGTAGTAGGTCTCGTTGTCCTCGCCCTTGATGGCGAAGGTCGGCACGCCGAACTCCTGCACGAGCGCCGCCGCCACCTCGTCCTGCGTGCTCAACGGGTTGGACGCGCAGAGCGCCGGCTCGGCACCGCCGGCCACCAGCGCGCGCATCAGGTTGCCGGTCTCGGTGGTCACGTGCAAGCAGGCGGCCACGCGCAGGCCGCGGAGCGGCTTCTCCGTGGCGAACCGGTCTCGGATCTGACCGAGCACCGGCATGCTGCGGTCGGCCCATTCCATCCGCAGGCGTCCGGCGTTGGCCAGGCTGAGGTCCTTGACGTCGTAGTTCATAGGCTCTTTGTGTTGTCCTCGATCGTGGGTTGGTCGCTCGGCGCGGAGGCCGCTCGTGCTCAGGGCCTCCGTGCCTCTCTGGCCCGTCGACAACGATCCTCTGTGTCCCCGTGCCTCCGTGGCCCGTTCGGCCAGCCGGCTACACGCCCGCATCCGCGCGCAGGGCGCCGGCGCGGTCGGCCTTCTCCCAGGTGAATTCCGGCTCGCTGCGGCCGAAGTGGCCGAAGGCCGCCGTCTTCCTGTAGATCGGCCGTCTGAGGTCGAGCTCTTCCATGATCCCCCGCGGCGTCAGCTTGAAATGGCGGCTCACCAGCTCGGTGATCTTCTGGTCGGGGACCCGGCCGGTGCCGAACGTCTCCACCATGATCGAGACCGGGTCGGCGACGCCGATGGCGTAGGCGAGCTGCACGAGCAGGCGGTCGGCGAGGCCCGCGGCCACGCCGTTCTTGGCGATGTAGCGCGCCATGTAGGACGCCGAGCGGTCCACCTTCGTCGGGTCCTTGCCCGAAAAGGCGCCTCCGCCGTGCGGGGCAGCGCCGCCGTAGGTATCGACGATGATCTTCCGCCCGGTGACGCCGGCGTCCCCCTGGGGGCCGCCGATGACGAACCGGCCCGTCGGGTTGATGAGGATCTTCGTGTCGTTGTCGAGCATCTCGGCCGGCACGACCCGCTTGACGATCTTCTCGATGATGTCGTCACGCATGGTGTCGTTGTTGACCAGAGCGCTGTGCTGCGTCGAGACGACGATCGTGTCGATGCGCACGGGCGTGTCCCCGTCGTACTCGACGCTCACCTGCGACTTGCCGTCGGGGCGCAGGTAGTCGAGGATGCCGTCGCGCCGGGCGCACGAGAGCCCCTTGCAGAGCTTGTGCGCGAGCATGATCGGCATCGGCATCAGCTCTTCGGTCTCGCGGCACGCGTAGCCGAACATCATGCCCTGGTCGCCGGCGCCGCCGGGGTCGACGCCCTGCGCGATGTCGGGCGACTGCTCGTGGATGGACGAGAGGACGGCGCAGGTGTCGCAGTCGAAGCCGTATTTCGCCCGCGTGTAGCCGATTTCCTTGATGGTCTCGCGCACGATCTTCGGGAAGTCGACGTAGCAGCTCGTGGTGATCTCGCCGGCGATGATGGCGAGGCCGGTCGTGACGAGCGTCTCGCAGGCGACGCGGCCCACCGGGTCGAGGGCGAGGATGGCGTCGAGGATGGCGTCGGAGATCTGGTCGGCAATCTTGTCGGGGTGTCCCTCGGTGACCGACTCCGAGGTGAAGAGGTGACGCCCGTTACGGCTCATGCGCGGGACTCCTTCGGTGACGATCAGTGTTTCGGACCCGGGCCGGGCAGCCGCCCGCCGCGGCAGGTGCCGCTCGCTGACCCGTGGGTTGTGAAGCGGATATGCGTCGCAGCCGGACGTGCAGCGATGTGGGCCGCATGAAATCCACTAAGCGTAGCCGAGCCGTTGCACGCGGGTCAAGGGCCGCACCGGGCGAGTGTCACGGGCGCGGGTGGAAGCGGTCGTAGATCGTCCGCATGCGCGCCTGGAGCACGTGCGTGTAGATCTGCGTGGTCGACAGGTCGGCGTGCCCGAGCATCATCTGGATGGCCCGCAGGTCGGCGCCCCGCTCGAGCAGGTGGGTCGCGAACGAGTGCCGCAGCACGTGCGGGCTGAGGTCGCGCCGCAGTCCGGCGTGCCGGCCGTACCGCTTCAGCGTCTTCCAGAAGCCCACCCGCGAGAGCGGCCCTCCCCGGCGGTTGAGGAACAGCCGCGTCGTGCCCTTCTGCCGGGCGAGCAGAGGACGGGCGTCCTGTTGATAGCGGCGCACCCAGGCCGCGGCCTGATCGCCAACCGGGACGATCCGTTGCTTGGAGCCCTTGCCGGTGCAGGTGAGGTACCCGGCGGACAGGTTGATGTCGGCCGCCCGCACCCCGACCAGCTCCGAGACGCGCATGCCGGTGGCGTAGAGCAGCTCGACGAGCGCGCGGTCGCGCAGGCCGAGCGGGGTCGTGGGGTCGGGCTGCGCGATGAGACGGTCGACTTCTTCGAGCGTCAGGAACTTCGGCAGCGGCGGCCAGGCCCGCGGCGGCCGCACATCGTCGGCCGGGCTCTTCCCCAGGCGATGGTCCATCACGAGGAAGCGGTAGAAGCCACGGACGCACGCCACCGTGCGCGCCACCGAGCGGGGCGACAGGCCGCGCGACATCAAGCTGCGGACAAACGCCTCCAGGTCGTGCCGGTCCAGCGCCTCCAGCGAGCGCTCGCGCTCGGCCGCGAAGTCGGCGAGCTTCACCAGGTCGCGCGCGTAGTTCTCGACCGTGTGGCCCGAGAGGCGGCGCTCGACGCGCAGGTGATCTAGATACGCGTCAGAGAGATCCACTGCCACGTGCTCGTCCTTGGTCCTCACGTCCCGGCGCGGTTCCGAGCGCCTGGTCCCCGGCGCGGGAGCACGAAGCCCGCATTCGGCATTCGGGATTCTGCATCGGCGCGAGCGGTTTGACAACCCGGAGTGGCGGCGCTAGTATCTCCTGTTTTCGTGGAGCCGAGCGCTCCTCAGATGCCGACGTACTCGAAGTGGCACCTCCTGCCGACCGAGCAGATCAACCCCGCCAGCCTGGCGATCGACAAGCTGTCGCCCGGTGAAATCGTCGACCTGATGACCAGCGAGGATCGGAAGGTCGTCGCGGCCGTGGCCCACGAGAAGGAGCGGATCGCAGTCGGCATCGACATCATCACCCAGGCACTCGGCAAGGGAGGACGGCTGGTCTTCGTCGGCGCCGGCACGAGCGGGCGGCTCGGGGTGCTCGAGTCGGCCGAAATGCCGCCCACCTTTCGCACCGAGCCGAACACCGTCCAGGCGATCATGGCTGGCGGGCGCTCGTCGGTCTTCCGGGCGCGCGAGGGGATCGAGGACAACTACAAGCAGGGGGCCCGGGCAATCGGGCGGCTCCGGCCGACGCCGAGGGATGTCGTGGTCGGCGTGTCGGCCAGCGGCATGACGCCGTTCGTTCGCGGTGCGCTGAGCGCGGCGCGCAAGGCGGGGGCGAAGATCGTCTTCGTCACCTGCCATCCCGGCACCGAGCTGCAGACGTACGTCGACCTGACGATTGCGCCCGCCGTCGGCCCCGAGGTGATTGCCGGGTCGACCCGCCTCAAGGCCGGCACCGCGACCAAGATGGTCCTCAACATGTTGACGACCGCGTCGATGGTCCGGATCGGCAAGACCTGGGGCAACCTGATGGTCGACGTCCAGGCCGGGTCCGAGAAGCTCAAGGACCGCGCCCGCCGCATCGTGATGGTCGCCACGGGGCTCGACTACAAGGCGGCTGACAACCTGCTGCGGCGCGGCCGCTGGAACGCCAAGGTCGCCATCGTCATGCAGAAGGCCGGGCTGCCCTACCCCAAGGCTGCCTCACGGCTGCGGAGGGCCAACCAGTCGGTGCGCGACGCGATCGGCGAGGACGTGGAGCCGCGTCTGCGGGAGTTGCTGCGGGCTGCCGCGCCGAAGCCGGAGACCGCCTCGGAACGCAGGATGCGGAACGGCGAACGTTGAACGCCGCACGCTGACCGTTCGTTCCCGGCGGACCGTGCGGTGTCCCCGTTCTCCAATCCGCGTTCTCCGTTCTACCGTCTTCGTTCCTCGTTCTCCGTTCTCCGTTCCAGTTTCCTCGCCGCCCCTTCGTCCAGCACGACCAGCGTGTCGGCGTGAAGCTGCAGAAAGGATGCCGGCAGCCGGGTGGTGATCGGGCCGTGGATCATCCGCTCGACCGACGCCGCCTTCTCGACCCCCGTCGCCAGCAGCACGATCGACCGCGCCTGCAGGATGGTCGCCATCCCCATCGACAGCGCTTCGCCAGGCACCCGGCCGGCATCGCCACCGAAGAGCGCAGCGTTCGCGCGCCGGGTCTCTGGGCGAAGCGTCACGCGGTGCGTGCGGGCCATCAACGAGTCGCCCGGCTCGTTGAAGCCAATGTGGCCGTTCGATCCGATGCCCAGAATCTGCAGGTCGACGCCGCCCGCCTCCCGGATCGCCCGTTCGTAGCGTGCGCACTCGGCCTCCGGATCCGGCGCCGAGCCGTCAAGGACGTGAATGCGCTCTCTGTCGATGTTGATCTTGCGAAAGAGATGACGCTCCATGTAGCGGCGGTAGCTGGCGGGATCGTCCGGCCGCAGCCCGAGGAACTCGTCGAGGTTGAACGTTGTCGTCCGGGAGAAATCGACCGCGTGGCGCTCGGTGAGCGCCGCCAGCTCCCGGTAGAGCTGCACGGGTGTCCGGCCCGTCGGCAGGCCGAGCACGAGGTCAGGCTTCGTCCGGAGCGCACCGGCTATGTGATCGGCCAGGGCGGCAGCCGCGTCGCGGGCGGTTGGGAAGACGCTGAGATTCACGGGTGGGGCTCAGGCTGCTGCCGGCTACAGGTACATGGGCAGGCGCGCGCCGCCTCGCGCTTGGGCGATCGCCAGGCGCACCGCGCCGACAGCCGGTTCGACGTCCAGAAGACGCACCACACCTCGGGGCGCGAGTTCGGTGAGGCGCCGGGCGACCTCGGCGGCGAGCCACGGCACGCCGCGAAAGAGGCCGCCCGCCAGCACAAAGACGAACTCCGCGTTCCGCATCCCCAACCTGACGGCGACCGTCGTTGCCGCCAGCACCAGCTCGTCGGCAGCGGCCTGCAGGATGCCGGTCGCCACGCCGTCCTGCTCGTGGTGCGCTGCCTCGACCAGCGGGCTCAACGCCGCGATCGCCTGCAGGCCAATCTCCCGATAGTACACGAGGCGGACCAGATCCGACGCTTTCTCGACGTCGAGGTGTGCCAGCACGCGCGGCGTCAGGCTCGTGGCGGGGCCGCGTCCGTCGGCGTGGCGCATCACGGCGCGCAGCGCTTCCCGGCCAATCCAGTAGCCGCTCCCCTCGTCCGCCAGGATGTGCCCCCAGCCGCCGGCGCGCGCCGCCCGTCGCCCGGCGTCCCGGCCGTACGCGATCGACCCGGTGCCGGCAATCAGCACGATCCCCGGTCGGTCACCCACGCCCGCCTGGAGGGCGACGAGCGCGTCATTGACGACGAGGGTCGGCAGCCGGTAGCCGATCCGGCGCATGATCGCGCGGACCGTGCGGTCGTCCTCCTCGCGATCGACGCCTGCCATGCCCAGGCAGATGGCGGACAGCTTGATGTCCCGCTCGCCGATCGCCTCTTCCATGACCTCGTGCAGCACCTTCTCGACGCCAAGCTCTCCTGCGGTCTTCAGGTTCGCGCCGCCGCCGCGCGCCTGGGCCAGGACACGCTCCTCCTCGTCGGCCAGGAAACAGACGGTTTTGGTTCCGCCGGCGTCGATTCCGAGCACGTATTTCATCGAATGAAGAAGTCGGTGCGCGCGATCGCGTGGCGCGACGCGTGGTGCGTCAGGGGGGCTCGAGGAGCGCCGGGACGTTCCGAATCATGTCGCGAAGCATAGGAACTGCGACGCGGAGTGTCAACAGCCGGGCTGTCGGGCGGCACCGCAGTCGGGCTGTCGGGCGGCACCGCGATCCGTGGTTGTCGTTGACACCCGCGTTTCCCGGCTGGTAGGCTTGTGACCTTCATGTCGGCCCGCACTCCGCTCTCCTCTTCGCGGTTCTTCCGGCTGACCTGGTTCGGGCTGTTGAACATGGCCCTCGCCGGCCTGCCGCCGCTCTGGCCGCTGGCCGCCGCCAGCGCCTCGGGCATCCCCGAGGTCCGCGCGCTCTGGGTGGCACGAACCTCGCTGGCGTCGCCTGCCAGCGTCGCGGAGATGGTGCGCGCGGCGAAAGCCAGCGGGTTCAACACGCTGCTCGTCCAGGTCCGGGCGCGCGGTGACGCCTACTTCAACGGCGGCATCGAGCCACGCGCCGCCGCGCTGGCCGGCGCCCCGGCGACGTTCGATCCTCTTCAAGTCGCCCTCAAACAGGCACACGACGCAGGGCTCCGCGTGCACGCGTGGGTCAACGTCGACCTCGTGTCGAGCGCCTCGGACCTGCCCACCAGCCGCGCGCACGTCATCTACCGGCATCCCGAGTGGGTGATGGTCCCGCGCGAGGTCGCGCGCGAGATGGCCCTGCTCGATCCGCACACACCGCTGTACCTCGACAAGCTGGCGCGCGCGGTGCGCTCCCACGCGTCCGGGGTCGAAGGGCTGTACCTGTCTCCCATCCCTCGCGAAGCGGCCGACTACACGGTAGCGGTCGTCACCGACATCGTCCGGCGATACGCCGTCGATGGCGTACACCTCGACTACGTGCGGTACCCGAACGAGGAATTCGACTACAGCCAGGCGGCGCTGGGCGAGTTCGCCGCGGCGCTCGATGAGGGCCAGCCCGGCAGGACACTCGACTCGGGCGGGCCGAGGGCCGACTTGCTCGCCCGCACGCAGGCATTCGCCGATCACTGGCGGGCGTTCCGCCGCGCGCGGCTGACCGCGCTCATAGCCAGGCTGCACGACGCCATCACGCGGCACCGCCCGGGCGCGCTCGTGACCGCGGCCGTCGTGCCGGACCCAGAAGCGGCGTCTGCCTCGCGACTGCAGGACTGGCGCGCCTGGCTAGAGGATGGCCTGATCGACGTCGTCTGCCCGATGGCCTACGCGACCGACGCCGCGCAGTTCACCGCGCAGATCACCAGCGTCAAGGAGGCGGCCGCCGATCATCCGGTGTGGGCCGGCATCGGCGCCTATCGGCTGTCATCGCTGCAGACCGTCGAGAACATTCAGATAGCGCGGCGCCTCGGGGCGAGCGGCGTGATCCTCTTTTCCTACGACAGCCTGACTACGCCGCCCCGCGGTGCCGAGTACCTGTCCGAAGTCGGCCGCGCGGCGTTCGGACAGTAACCGCTCGGATCTCACGTTGCCACGGAGGCACCGGGACGCAGAGAACCCTGTTGCTCCGAGCGGCCACAAAGGCACAGAGACGCCGAGAAGTAGAGCGCGCCGCCCTGCCTGCTGAGGCACCCAGACCGCGCCGGACCCGAGAAGCGCGCATCGGTTCTCCGCGCCATGGACCGATTCCACCCAGCTCGTGAGGTCGTTCTCGGCGCCCTGGCCACCCGGGCGTTCCCCGCTGGCGTCGTCGAGGTCGGAACCGCCGATCGTGTCGCCTGGCGTGAAGCGTTCGGCCGCCTGACATACGCACCGGCAGCCCGGCCCGCGCGCGACGACACGGTGTTCGACCTCGCCTCCCTTACGAAGGTCATCGCCACAACCACCCTCGTGATGCGACTGTTGGAGCGGCGCCTTCTCGACCTCGATGATCCCATCCGTCGCTGGCTGCCCGACTGGCGCGGCCCTGATCGCGAAATGGCCACGGTGAGCGATCTCCTCGCGCACGCGTCAGGCCTGCCCGCCTGGCTTCCTCTCTACCGCAATCTCCAAGGCCGCGACGCATTCGCGCGCGCGATCTCGGCCGTGCCGCTTGAGTACGCGCCTCGTACCCGGTCGGTCTACAGCGACCTCGGGTTCGTGCTGCTTGGCTTCGTCCTCGAGCGGGCCGCGGGGAGATCGCTTGACGAGCAGTTCGAACGGTTCCTGGTCGACGCCGGCCTTGCCAGCGATTCCCCCTTGTTGCGGGTCGCCTTCTCACCTCCGGAGGCCTGGCGGGACGAGACAGCTCCGACCGAGGCGGACCCGTGGCGCAACCGCCTGCTCGTCGGAGAAGTGCACGACGAGAACGCGGCTGCGCTCGGCGGCGTCGCAGGACATGCGGGACTCTTCGGAACGGCGGCGGCGGTAGGCGCGTTCGCCCGCCTGGTTATGCAGGCCCGACGCGAGCGGCCGGAAGCGGTCACGCGGCTTGCACAGGCGCAGACGGTCGTCCGCTTCACCACGCGGACGACGGTGCCCGCGAGCTCACGTGCGCTGGGGTGGGACACGATGCTCCCGACGTCCTCGTGCGGCACCCGCCTGTCGGCATCCGCGTTCGGTCACACGGGATTCACCGGCACCTCGCTCTGGATCGATCCCGTACGCGACCTCTACGTCGTCTTCCTCACCAACCGCGTCCACCCCTCGCGCGACAACGACGCCATCCAGCAGGTGCGGCCGGCGCTGCACGATGCGATTGCCGGGTTCTTTTCGCCGTAGAGGCCGGGCGGCGGGGCTAAAGCCCCGCCG
>Ga0315280_10009832_pt1 | contig 12128 bp, 11 predicted proteins | sample YL17G06_40_MG_FD_203697 | JGI IMG/M metagenome (GOLD analysis project Ga0315280, IMG submission 203697) | Sediment microbial communities from Yellowstone Lake, YNP, Wyoming, USA - YL17G06_40 | ecosystem: Environmental > Aquatic > Freshwater > Lake > Sediment | place: USA: Wyoming | collected... | reverse complement strand
ATCGGACCAAAAGCGCGCAAAACTTGGTTCTGTGTTGCCTGAAACTGTCACGGCTGATGCCTGAGTGGCACAAGGGACAAATACGAACTACGAGTAGGCGAAGGTAGGCTGGTCAGCGTTTGTCGGCGTCCGAGGATGCTCAGTTCCAAGCAGTTCTGACTCATCTGGAGACCTTAGTCAAAGACTTGGAACAGATACACTCGCTTAAGGAGATGAGCGAAGAAGCCAAACTCGACGTTGTCGCGTTGATGCAATCGGCTATGGCCTACGGCGACATATCAACTATCGCCGTCCCAGCCCCGGTCGTTACAGATCTGGCCCACCCAGGCGAGAAGCCTGATTCCGCAGAGCTAACCCAAGCAGGTGTCGTCGTGTTCAAGCAAAAAGGTGGCGAAACTAAAGCGTCTCACTTTTCGGAATATCAACCGGCCATAGTCATCAAGGTCCTGAACGTCCTAGTCCCCATCTTGAAGGATGAGATAGCAAATCGAAGAAAGGCGCACGAGAAACAGCTCGAAGCACTGCAATCAATTAAGCAATCATTATCTGCTGTCGAGAAGAGGCGTCGTCCTGGGCGCCAACGCGAATCACCAACGTGAGAAGATCGCTTCTTCCGGTGTTCTGGGGTTTGTCGCTGAACGGTTAGCGTTAACAACGTATATACACGACCGTAATACAATTGTTTACGACGACTCTCGGAGAGAATAGGATGACTATCGTGACGGTCCGATTGGATGAGCGGCTCAAAAGCAAAATGAAGAGACTACGCCATGTGAACTGGTCCGAGGTAATCAGGGCGGCGATCGCTGACCGAATATGGCTTGAAGAGTCGATTGCTGCCCGTCGGTCAATTAACTTAGACCTTCTTCGGAACGCCATCGCCGATCAAGACAGGCTACGGGCGAAGTCGAGTGGGGTATGGTCCGGAGCCGAGGAAGTCAGAAAATGGCGAGAGTTGAGAAAGTAGTTCCAGACGCCTCCGTGGTTGTCAAGTGGTACAACTTGGAGCCTGACACAGAAAAAGCTCTGCAACTGAGACGTGACTACGCATCGCGTCAGGTTGAACTGGTGGCACCGTATCTGATAAGTTATGAAGTAGCCAACTCTCTACGGTACAACCCTGATTTCGGCGCTGAGGACGTAAAATCAGCAATCACAGACCTTCTAAACATGCAGATGAATCTTCAATTGCTCGACGATGAACAAGTTAGAAGGGCGACGGAACTTGCCTTCAAACACGGCATCACACTCTACGACTCCGCTTACCTTGCCGTGGCTGAAGCAGGAGATATGATGCTCTACACAGCGGACGACAAGCTCATTACAAAGGTTGCGAGCGAAAGAATGCGTCATATACGTGACTACTGACTAACCCTCTTCGGAGTACAAGCCTTCGGCTATAACAAGAGTTCTTAACGTCTTAGTTCCGCACCGGAGAGACGAGATCGCTGACCGCGGAAAGGCGCACGAGAAACAGCTCGAAATAGACATTCTCATCCCGCTCATAGGACCGGGCCGGATGCTGATCGGTTTTCAAATCCTCAGAGAACTGAAGTTGGCGCTTCTGGGCAAGGTACACTAGAAGCAGCTCGAGGCGCTACAGTCAATCAAGCAATCGCTGGCGGCAGTCGAGAAGGGACGTCGCCCCACGCGCCAGCGCGAGACAAAAGAAGTGTGGGAGCTCGTCAAGTCTCCACTTCAGCGGTTCTGACATCACATTAATGGCAAATCCCGGATCAGTCATAACCGGCATGATAGACCCATGAGTGAAACTTTCTTCAGAGTGGATTAACGCAATACGGCGTCGTGCTCAGGAAGAGAGGCTGAGAAATAAGGGCGCTCACTTCTCCGAGTGCGATCTTGTCGTTATCATTAAAGGCAAATGTCAGGACCTATTTCAAGAAGAGAATATCGGTCACTACAAATGGGTCATGCTCGCCCATCTCGCTTAATCGATAGAGTTTCGCTTCCGGGAGTAAACGTCCGTTGAGGCTGTGCGCTTCGTACCCACGTTCTTTCATGAATAAGATGTAATCATAAGGTCTGGATCCAGCTGACCTCAATCCCCAAGGCCAAAACTCTGACACTATGGTGCACTCCTGCGCAAGCGTACGCACCGCGCCTTTGCACACCTTAAGTTCGTATCCTTCTACATCGATCTTGATGACAAAGGGCCCGGTGGTCCCGCTTTCTTCGACGATATTATCAAGTGTTGTGACCGGAGTCTGAATGCTCTCGAGAAGACCATCGCGCCTTACCAGACTGTCGAACTTCTGGATTTTGTCCGATCTCGAAAAATAAAGCGTCGCGACACCCGCTCTATCAGCCAAAGCTACCGGAAATATCTGACAATTCTGCAGCTTTCGTGATTCGACAGCGCAACGCAACTCGGCCAGATTCGACGGCGCAGGTTCTATCGCGATGCAACGTTGGAATTTGTGACCGGCGGCGACTGTAATCACGCCGACATTTGCTCCGATGTCAACAAAAACTCGGTGTCCTTTGGCGTGCGAGCTGATGCATTGTATGATAGGTCTGTTATAGAAAGACTCTCCACAGAGTACCGATCCGAGATATCGGTATATCTTCTTGGTCATAACGGAAGGTCCTTCGGTACTCCAAACTGATGCCGCTTGCTTAGCCAAGCGAGAGAGTTTGGTCAACGCTGTCCCTTCACACTTCAGCGACCTTCAATCCAAGAAAGGCAGAGCATGTTGAATCAGTACCGCGTGTAGGGGAATCGACATGAGTCTAAGCAACGCCTATAGTGTTTGACAGAGGAATTAGATTTAAGCTAAATCCCCGCATGACTCCATTCGAGTTCTCCGCTATCTAATCGATCCCGCAACGAAAACTACTGGTGGGTTCTTGTTCATGGGCAAGTGTCCATTCGTCCGACGTCCAAAAAATACGTCTGACAAAGGCAGCACATAAGTCACAAGTCACAAAGACTTCATTCATCAACCCCGATTGATTTTCTCTTCGGTCTAGGATTCTGTTTCAGTATGACTGTACTCAGGACAGTATCGCGAGATAAATGCTGCGTGTCATCGAAGTCCGGAACATAATCGTTGAAACGAGTTCTGTCAATTTCTGACTTGAAATTAGAACCTGCGCGAGCCCCAACGATACCGATATTTGATGTCGTGAGCCATTCATCGGACAGCCTTTCAGGGTAGTCAACCTCGAATGCCGGTTCCGTTTCGAAAGGTAAAGCTGGAGCCCAAATCTCACGTCCTTCTCCCTTGACTTCCGAGTATGTTTCCCACATCTTCAAGGCAACGTTTCTCCAGGATTGCTTCATTGCTAGCACTTTGAGGTTCGAAGAAAGGGTTGCAGCAAGTAGGGGGTCCATGAGGAGTCTCTCGATACATCCTGCCAAGTGTTTGCTGTCGTCCACGGGGAAGAATAGGGCGTTTTTCCTATCTTCAAGTACTCCCATGAATTTCGGCGCGTCTGAAACGACAACGGGTTTTCCAAAGGACGCCACACGCTTCAGTACACCGCTTTCGCCATGGACCATGTCTCGGTAGGGCAGCACGACTATGTTCGCGCTCGCGATCAGAGCATCAAGTTCATCTTCTGGGACGAATCGGAAATCGAAGGTGACGTTGTTACTGATGCCCAGATCCTTAGAAATTTCGACAAGGTGTTGGGAATATGCTAACCCTGTAGCACAATTTTCGGGGGCTTCCCCAGCAATGAGTAGTCTTACCTTCGGGTGATTCACGCAAACATCTTTCATTGCCCTGAGAAGGGTTTCAATTCCTTTGCTAGGCTTCACAAAGCCAACACACAGAACAAGGTCATCGTCCTTCGCCCGCATTGCCGCACTTGGTCTGACTGTGGCACCATGAAAGACTGTCGTGACTTTCCCCGGTGAGACATCGTAATCTTCTAGCAAGATCGACCTAGCTGTCTCTGTATGAACTATCATTCTTTGAGAGAGGATCGAGAGGCATTTTGTTAGCGCGAACACGCCAATTTTCTTCAGTTGAGAGAAGTGTTTACGTCGCGTATATTCCTCGAATAGGTTAGGTGTCAACTGATTTAAGGGTACGACGCTGTGCATAGTGATTATGATGGTTTTCCCGAATGTCCTGAGCAATGCCAAGAGCGGGAGCAGAAGTAATCCATACTCACCCTTGCCGAAGAGCAGGTACTCGTGCTGAAAATGAACCACATCGGGTTTGGATCGACAAATCCCCGCAAAAATCGCAAGAGGATACCAAAGGGTGCTCGGTCTCCATACGTCTTCTGCAATAATCTCAACTTCCACTCCTGCGCCAGTGAGTGCGGTCGCAAGGTGCCTAGTATAATTCGCGATGCCGCAATGGCCAAAGAAGGTGGAAACTATAGCGATCCGCATGCCGATTACGGTCGAATAATCCTCAAGCCACGTATATACATACAAATATGTCTGTGTATGCCTAAGAGCTGTTAGCCTATTGCGCGAAGCTTCGAAGCCATGGCACAGCTTGGTACCGATGTGCGTCTTCTTAGTGCTTGCCTTAGTATATGCCGGCAGTATTCTGTTCGCCCCGCCAGGCTATCTTCCCGGCAATGCGCGGATTTCGGACTTCACCTTTAATCTGCTTGTGTGGCGCGTACAGCTCAAGGCGTTACAGTCCTATGAGCTACCCTTTGGTGTGCGGTGGGTTCGCGATTACTATGGTGGACTTCCGGTTACTATCTTGCCTTTCAACGCTTGGCAAGACCTACCAAATACGATCGGCACAGTGCTCTATGGGCTTCTCAACGATGGCATCGCAGTTCTTCGATTGATGGTCTTTGGCTCTCTGGTTCTGTCTGGAGTACTCGCGTATTTTTTGGCAGGAAAATTCGTCGGTGACCGAGCAGGAAGGCTTGTTGCATCGGTAGCCTACACGTTCTGCCCCATACATTACACTGATATCTACTACGGTCATCTGAGTCTCCTCTATGGCTACGCTTTGGTCCCGTTCGCCCTCTATTCTTGGGAGAATCTGCTCAGAAAGGGGACGAAATTTGATTCAATAGTGGCTCTGCTCTCGCTCATTCTTCTCTTCTTTACTGAGTGGCAGGTACTGTTCTTCACGATCCTGTTCCTGTGTCTCCGAATCGTTAGTTACCTATTGCACGCCAAAACTCCGCGTGGAGCAATTCTTAGTCGTAGCGTATTCGTTATGTCGCTCTTCGCAGCGATTGCATTTCTTCTAGTATTCCCTGCGCTCCAGTTTTATTCGTCTCCGACGACAGCAGGAGCCGCATATGGCAGACCGGATTACCTTTACTTCATTCGGCCTATAGTGCTTGATTTTCAGAAGGAAATCATTCTCCAGTATGCAGGGCTTTCAATTCTCGGCCTTGCAGGAATAGCATTGTATTCATTACATAAGGTCGGTCAGGAGGAATATGATGAAGGGAGGAATGCGGATTTCATGTGGTTCGCTGCCATTTTATTCGTGTTGTATTCAGCAGCGAGTTCCGGCTCGTTCAACATCGACTGGCTTGTTACCAAGCTTGTTCCACTTGCCGGTTCAATAAGGGTGATCAGTAGATCTGCAATCATCGCCTATCTTTCCTTTGCTATGTTGGCTGGAATGGGAACTGCTTCGCTCAGGAACGAACTCACCTCCTTTCAAGGACGTCTGAAACGTATTCGGAAAATTCGCATAGGTGTTACCCTTCTTATCGCGCTCTTGGTCTTCGCAGACCTGTCAGCCGGTTTTGCACCTCCAGCAACTGAATTCCCAAAACTAAACCAAGGTGCGTACGACTTTCTGAAGAGTCAACAAGGTTTCTTCCGCGTGATCGCAGTCCCACAATACTGGGGATTGGCAACTGTCGCGGCTGAATCTGCTGGTCATGAAATCATAGATTACAGGCCTCTGTACCTGAAATCATCCTCAGGTTACACTGACATTTACCAAGACGTCTTAGGAATTCGGAAGAGTTTGCCCGTTCGAAATGGCGATTTCGAAGATCGCTTAGCGTCGGCTTGGAACGTGTCCCTTTCAGGAACTGCACAAGCCGCCATCACGAACGCGCTTTCGGAGTTTGGCAATTCCAGTTTGCATCTCTTGCTGGGAACCGACACTGCCTCTCATCTGAAGATCGAACAAAAGCTTCGTGGAACTCTTCAATTCACCAATCAAACTCTCTTGCGAGTTTCGGTGTTTCCAGAATACTTCGCAAATACAACTCTTCAAATCACTATCCAACTTTTCGACGCCGACACTGGAAACATCTCAGCGGTTTCATATTTCATAGGAAGCAACCGATCAATTCCGAATTCAGTTCCCATGGCGTATAGCCTAGAAAGCGGCAAATGGAACGATCTTGAGCTGAACATCTGGCATTCTCTTTCTTCACCTCGTCTGGAACCAGTGAAGATTACCCTTGAAATCGGGAAGGATTCAGAAAGCCAAGAGCCTGTTTCAGTCTACATTGACAATTTCGAGCTGGTCCAATCGTCTCCTCTGCTCAACAAGCTAGTGCTCTACGCTGTGAAGTATGTTCTCATCAGCAAGGATTCGTTTGGCGGAAATCAGACCTTGGGGTTCGGCAGCGCGGAAGCTGTTCGTTACCTCAGGCTATATTTGACACTTTGGAAGGATTATTTCCGTCTCGTCTACAGGAACGAGTCTACCGAGGTCTACCAGAACTTAATTTTCAAAGGTTTCGTCTTCTTTGTCTCTTCGGTAATCTCCCTTTCTGGAGGATCACTTGCATTCGCCTCACCATCTGGAGTGTCCATCGAGTGGAAATGGATGGGCAGCAACTTGCTGCTGATGAATGTGTCCTCGAAAAACGCTGGCGATCTTGTGATAAGCCAGTCGCTTCTTGAGGGATGGTCCGTTCAGCTGAATGGGTACTCCCCGTTCGTTAGGTCATATTCGAACACCACTATTATCACACTGCCGAATGGCGGGCAACACACCATAAGATTGGAATTTGTCTACAACAAACTCTATGGAATCGCGGTAGCACTCGGCGTAATTGCTATTCTAATCGTTGCTACGACATTCTTCCTCGCCGCAATGCCTTCCAAAAGGAGAAAGAAATTCTACGTGACCGCCATTCTTTCAATGGCTTACGGGTTCATGCTTGTACCCTTCGGCCCTTCCATCTTATCTCTGACTGGCTTCTCACAGGCTCAGGTCAGAAGTACGGTTCCGTCCCTGGAGATCATGCTGCGTGATATTGGTCTAGCCACTCTGCTCAGCGTGGCAGTGCTGGCCGCTTACTCAACTTTCTCCCGTATCTCATCTCGCGGAGCTTTCCGTTTGCAGTCCGTACAAGGTCTTCTGAGAAGTGTCCGACCCCATTGGGAAAGGGCTTGGTGGCCGCTTACAATCACCGCATCGGGCTTGCTCCTGGCATCGTACGCATATGTCACGAAATTTGGTCCGGTATTTGAAAACGGGATCTTCAGAGGTGGAGCCCTTCACTTAACCATAGTTAACTACCTTCTGTCCGGCATCGGGACTATCGTTCTTTCCATTTCGATAATTGAGAGGCAACGAGATCTGGGGAAAGAGAGCTGTGTGTCCATGGTCATCGTATTTGTCGCCATTGTGGCAGAGGGCAAGTTGTTATCTAGCGAGTACATACTCGTCGCGTCAAATCCATGGGAAAATCAAGTCTGGTTGTATCTTGGGTCCTCCCTGATGATAATCGCTTGGGCATTCTTACTGCGGTTCCGGGAGATTTCCCAAGGGAGGACTGGCATTTCATGTCGGTCTTTTGTCGGTTCGATTGCCGTACTACTGTTGCTTTGCGGGACCCTTGCGAGTCTTGAGGCCTCACGTGCAGATGTTATGATTGCTCTGGGTTCCACTGCCTCCTTCCTTGCGACCATCCTTGCGCTTCTTCTCGCCGTGAGACGCGTTTCTGTATCGCTCGGATTTGTAGGTTCCCGGTCGTCAGAATTTGAGAACCAAATTCCTCGCAGCAGGAAAAGAAAATTCACTCAGCCTTTTGCAGACCGACCTACGTCCACTGGTTGAAGCGTTCGTTACGTTTGCAAGAAGAGGGGGGGTTAAAAAAAAGTTTGGAGCATTTGATGTTCTAGCCAGAGCTGCCGTATGTTGCGGTGAAAGCGAAGACTCCGCCCGTGCTGCTCACGATCTTGATCGTGTAGGCTACACCTGATGTTGGGGTGAAACCCGTAATGGTGACTGTCGTAGTAGATGTGGCGCCAGGGTCTACTGCAACCGGTAGCCAAGTTGGAGTCTGCTTGACCCCATTGACATATGAGCTAGCGATTGTGACTGAAGATGAGCCGACATTTCTGACCGTGATTGCTAGACCACCTACTGTTGGCCAGCTGTAGGCTTCCATGATGAGTTGTTCCTTGACTTGTGAGCCTCCTCCGCCCATTAGTCCACCTAACAGGCCGATGCTCCACACGTAGACGATGATGCTGGCTGCGACCGCGATGGCGATCATTAGTAGCGTGGCGATGACTGGGCTTACTGCTTTCTTGCTGAACTTGAATTTCCCGATTCTCATTTTTCTTTAATCCCTCCTTTTGGTTGTGGTTCCGCCACGAAGAAAATGGGCGGACTCGGCATTTGCAATATCCATATCTAGCCGCGCACATAGTTAAGGCCGCAGGCATATCCAGACATATCATCGTTCTTTCTGCTATGCTCTCTTGGGGGCGCGTTTTTCCTTTCCTTCTGCTAGGCTTATCCTTTGGGATTCCGAAGTCTATTCAAGGTATCATGGAGACTACAACTGTCATAACTATCAGCATCAACAGTAGCATGATCGGTAGAATCATCTCCAGTCCGGTATCCAATCTTAACATTCTCCACACGAGGTAACTAGATACCGAAAGACTGACCAGAAGAACCAAGATCCCCATCGAGACCGCTTCGGCTCGAGAGGGAGCATTGGCGAGAGACTCGAATCCTCCGCGGTAGAGGCTTACCAAAAGCGAATCCATAAACAACCCACAGGCTAACGCGAGCGGAACCGCAACAATGATTCTCGACATTGGAATTTTGGCAGCTCTTGCAGCAGCCAACAAGAAAATGATTGACGCCACCGCTAAAGCAATTTCGAGTAGCATTCTCAATTCAGCTCAGCGATGTTCCGAAGGCTTGTCGCAGAGAAAGCCGCCAAAGGTGGCATTAACGAGATCACGTAGTAGTCGCCTTTCTTGGTTACAAACCACAAGACGAGCATTAGTGCGCAGAACCAAGCCATTGATGTAAGTTCAATCCGCGAAAGCTCGATGCGCCGCCTCGCTCGCGCTAGGAGACCTGCAGTAAATGTCCACGGAAGAAAAGAGTATGTGAAGAAGGGGAAGTAGAAAACGGATAGATATATCCCGAAATACTGAAGAAGATTCGCTTGGGCTTGGACGTTAGATGTAAGTGTTGCTTCCGCAAGGAAAGAGAAGAATGTTGGTTCGCCACCCAACAGAGTTGAGGAAGTTGCTTGGCTTAGTACCGCGATGCCCGGATATCCAAGAATCTGACTCGGCCAAAGAATGGGGTCGCCAAGGTAGAAGACTAAGGCAAGAGGGAGGCCAATATAGGCGATGCGGCGCAGCAAATGCATTTTCGTGCTGGGCTTCGATGCAAACAGAAAGAGGACTGAGAATATGACGACCGCGATCGCAGGATATTTGGAAAGAGCAGCTAACCCTCCGACCGCGCCAGCAACCGCATACTTCTCGCGAACAATAAGGAGTGCGAAGAACGCAAGAAAGAAGGTCATCGTCACATCGAGCGAGGCTGTTACATATCTAATTGAGATCGGATCAAATGCTAGCAAGATCCATCCGAACCAAGCTGTCTTCCTGCTGACCTTCGATAGAAGCAGAAAAAGAAGCACACAGGTCAAGCTTCCCAAAGCCGCATCCAGCACGCGCATCGACACCACCTCCGGAATTTCTGCGTACGTCCCTAGATTGACGCTAACTGCGGTCAGAATCTTAGACAGGGGTGGGTGTTCAGCGTTGAACTGGAAGGCTGTAAAACCCCCTCCCACTAGCCCAGCAAGATAGCGATTGCCTGCAGAGATGTAAAGTCGTTCATCGGTATTGACAGTCGATAGAAGTTGAGGAACCATGTACCAAATAGATCGTAACGCGAATGGGATCGCGAAGAGGACAACTGAGACTGCTGCGCGTTTGAATGCGTTTCCGATACGCAACCAATGCCCATCCAGGTAGGATTCTTATGTACGGGCGGCTTGATGAACATTGGCTAACAATCAATCTGTCTCCTGAGCATCCTGCGATTCGTTAAGGCCAATAGTGGGATCGTCTATTCCGCCCATGGAATCAGCCTCCCTCTTTTCAGTTAGCTGCTCGTCGGTTTTCCCAAACCCTCACGCACACTGGCTGTGACCGCGTCAGCGCTGTTGGCTCGTGGTGTCCATTGTAGCTCTTCGGGCCGTGTAATGTCGAGCCACATGCGCTTCGCATCACCTACCCACCCAGCACCACTCGGCGTTCGACCAGAGAATCGTACTGTCGTCTTGGTGGACATTTCACGAATCACAATGTCAGCTATGTTCGTAAGTCTGATTCAAAGGAAACTCCGTATTACAGGTAGGCGCAAGGTTTGGACAGCCCTCTTTATCCTGCTCATGATTCTTCTGCTAACGGCTACGGGCCGCACAATTCCAATCGGATCCGAAGCCTTCTCCAGGGAGCAAGTCCAATTGCAGGGCCACGTGTACGATTCGATGATTTGGCTCCAGAACAATAGCTCTCCGGACGCGGTTGTTGCGAGCGTCAACTTGTTCAAGCTGTATCGCTACCTGCCAATCGTGACCGCGCGGCAGTACGCCGGCGACTTCCCACTCGCATCAAACGACCTTCTGAAACTCGAACCCACGCTCCACTTCAATTATGTTGCAGTCTCAGCGAACTTCGGTAGCGTCAAGACGTTCTATCAATCCGACAAAGTGAGAATGGTGTACGAAAACTCAGACGTTGTGGTTTTTCTGGTGTTGGGCTCATAGCCCTAGCCCGAGGTTCTGGTAAACCATGGGATCCTTAGCAGGCTGGCAATTTAGCTGACTTCAATATAATTCGCTATCGTCGGCTAGTTTTGGTTAAGAGTGGGAGGTTCATCCTTGCCTCTTTCACATAGTCGAGAAGTGTGTATTCTTCCTGATTTGAGAACTCCAGTCCTAATTTGAGGTAGAGTCTTTTCGCTATAGCTCTTCCAAATGTTCTCGTGGCCAAGACTCCAAACAATTCTGCTAAAGCAACGACAAACTTATCCAAGCGATGCGGGATGATATCGCGCGTAATGCCGTACCTTTCCTCGAAGTAGTGGTAGAACGGTTGCCTGAACCTTGCACCCATAAGATCGACCAAAGCCTCATCTAAGGAATCGAGGAGCAATCCGCCAAGGTCCTCGGTTGTCTCTGCTCTTCCGGTGTCTAGTTGTGACATCACACGATTTGGCCGCCAAACCCGCAAGCGAAGGAAGTCTGATTCAATACAGGGCCATATTCAGTTTGTAACTTCACTTCAAAATGCCTGGTTACGACATAAAAGAGCGTTTTTAATCAATTACCCATATTCAGCCTGTTTTCGGGAGCAGGTTTGATTGCGGCGTCTGGTGCCGCGGGAAAACACCAAACGGCTGTTGGATTGCAAGAAGCCGGCTCAGGATGCACAGTGACTCAATAGGAAAGGGATGTAAAACAATGTGGAGTTTTGGGACTTGCGACACACTATCTTTAATTGCAGCCTGGATGCGGCGCTTGGTCGACCACCGTCCACCTTTGCTGCGCGTCAGCCTAATCCTATAGAGAATCCGGTCCGCCAAAGAATTGGGAAACGAACTTTGCAACACACTAGCCACCAGCACCCTATCTAAGTCCCTGGACAGTCGAACATATTCTGTCCTAGATGAGTCGACGCCGGAACTTACCCTTGAAACAAGTGGCGAATGAACTAAACATGATGGTTTTCTCAGGCCGCGCAAACTATCGTATTCGACGACGAATGTTCGGATCTTGAGTATATACTCGTAATCCGAATATATTTAAATGGCCACCCCGACCGGAAAGAACTCAACTGCAATTCTTCAATCAACACATGGTTTTCATTCTGCAATCCGCGCCAATGAGTTGCGTAGAATGGGGGTGTTCTTCGCGAAGGCTATTTG
>Ga0315280_10009831_pt1 | contig 12130 bp, 8 predicted proteins | sample YL17G06_40_MG_FD_203697 | JGI IMG/M metagenome (GOLD analysis project Ga0315280, IMG submission 203697) | Sediment microbial communities from Yellowstone Lake, YNP, Wyoming, USA - YL17G06_40 | ecosystem: Environmental > Aquatic > Freshwater > Lake > Sediment | place: USA: Wyoming | collected... | reverse complement strand
ACAGGAGACGTGCTGATGGCACCACCCCGCAGAACATCAAATACTTGGGGATTGAGAAGGAGGTCAGTTTGCTGGAGGGCGATGTGCGAGATATTTCCAGTATTGCCACTGCTTTAGACCAGGCTAAGCCAGATATCGTCTTTCATCTCGCTGCTCAATCGTTTATTCCCAGGTCGTTTTGCAGTCCAAGTGAAACTATGGAAGTTAATTGCCTTGGCACAGCTAACCTCCTTGAGGCAATCAGAAGCAAGGGGCTGGACCCGGTTATAGTATTTGCCGGTAGTAGTGAGGAATACGGGCTGACCTTCGTTTCAGTTTCTCAGTATCAGCGTGCTCTGAAAAAATACGGCATGATTTTCCCGCCGCCTGTCACTATGCCTGAGTTGCCGATTATAGAAACCAATCCTCTTCGTCCCATGTCTGTCTACGCCGTCTCCAAGGTATATGGTGACTATCTTATGAGAAACTACCATACCTGCTATGGCCTTAAGACAATAGTCTCCAGAGGCTTTAACAACGAAGGAGCAGGCAGAGGCAGAATGTTTGTGACTTCAGCAATAGCCAGACAGGTTATGCAATTCAAGCGAGGCGAGATTGCTAAGCTAGTAATAGGAAATATTAACGCCTTTAGAGACTGGTCGCATGTTGATGACATAGTGAAAGGCTATTGCCTGCTGGCTGAGAAAGGCAAACATGGCGATGTTTATAATCAAGGGTCTCAGAGAACAAACTCTGTCCTGAGCTACCTGCTGCTGAGTCTGGAATGTGCCGGTTACGCCATTGACAGAATTACGACCATTCAGGGCAAAAAAGGGGTGGAGAATCCGACTGAAATGGATAACTCCGAGATGTTTGGCCTGCGTTTCGATAAAACCAAGGTAGATAAACTGATGCTAGAAGATAAGCTAGAGTTCCAACTATCAGACACAGGGGTTGTTGTCTTTACCAATAAAGGGGAAATAACCATAGAGTTCGACACAGAAAGGTTCAGACCGGCTGAAGTGCCCATACTATTAACCAGGACAACAAAAATCCAAAAACTCGGCTTTAAAATCAACCACAGCCTCAAGGATATAATCAACGACCAATTGAACTATTACCTGGATCCAGCCCGGTAGCAGCGTATCAAGAGCATCGACAGGCATGACCAAGATCAGAAGTTACAGATACTCCTTTTAAATCATGTTGTGATGGTAGCTTGACGTGTCTGCAGCAAATAGCTATAGTATTTCGGAATACAGTAGGTCGTGTACTAAAGTAGAGGAGACAAGTTCATCTATTTACCGCTATTAAATAAAGGAGGCTCATAATGAACTGGCGTGGGAAAAAAGTTTCAGTGGCTGGTGGGGCCGGGCTGATAGGGTCACATTTAGCCAGAACCCTGGTAAACAAGGGGTCTGAGGTCTGTGTGGCAGACAATTTATCCAGTGGTTCACTGAAAAACATTAAGGATATCAAGAATAAGGTGGAATTCGTATCTGCCGACCTGCGACAGGAAGGTAACTGTAAGAAGCTGACTAAAGGCAAGGATTATGTCTTTCAGCTTGCCGCTAATATGGGTGGCATAGGCTACATCACCGCCATAGGCGCTGATATTATGCGTGACAACATATTGATAAATACGAACATGCTGCAAGCTGCCTTAGAGAATAAGGTACAGGGGTATTTCTACAGCTCCTCGGCCTGCATATACCCGGAATACAAGCAGAAGGATACGGCTGTGACACCGCTCAAAGAGGACGATGCATTTCCTGCTGACCCAGACCAGTTTTATGGCTGGGAAAAGCTAGTCACGGAAAAAATGTGTGAGGCTTACCAGAAAGACTATGGCATGAATATCAGAATGGCTAGATTCCACAATGTTTATGGCGAAGTCTACACTGCCTTCGATAAGGATAAGGGGAAGGCACCATGCCATATAATAATGAAAGCCCTCAGATATCCCGAACAGGACTTCGTCATCTGGGGAGATGGCAAGCAAACCAGGAGTTTTCTATACATCGACGATTGCATCGAGGGGGTTCTTAAGCTGATGGAGAGCAACTATCTGAAGCCGGTGAACATAGGCTCGGACAGGCTGGTAACCATAGATGAATTAGCTCAAATTGTTATAAAAATCTCGGGCAAAAACATAACAGTGAAACATGACCTATCCAAACCTCAAGGAGTCAGAGGCAGAAATGCCGATATAACCCTGGTTAGAAAAGAGGTAGGCTGGGAGCCAAAAATCAGTCTGGAAGAAGGCATAAGAAGGATATACGAATGGGCCAAGGAAAGATTAACAGAACTTGAGAATATCTAATAGGTAAGCAGTAGTTATGAAAACGCTTTCTGTTATTGGAATGGGTAAATTAGGGCTTCCCCTGGCAGCTTATTATGCCAGCAGAGACTACAAAGTTATTGGCGTTGACGTAAACCCCTCTACAGTAGAAGCTGTTAACCAAGGTAGAGCTCCTATCTATGAGCCAGGCTTGGATGAACTGTTGAAGACCTCGCATGAACGGCTTTCAGCCACCACCGACTACAAATTTGCCGCAGAAAACTCTGACATAACCTTCATCTTGGTGCCAACTCCGAGCGAAAAAAATGGTGATTTCTCCACGAAATATGTGGAAGAAGCCGCCAGAAACGTAGCGGAGGTTCTCAGACACAAGAGGGACTTTCACGTTGTTGTCCTGACAAGCACCGTTATGCCCGGGACTACGGAGACGGTAGTCAAACCGATTTTGGAAAAGAGGTCCGGAAAGCAGTGCGGCGTTGACTTTGGACTCTGTTACAATCCGGAATTTATTGCCCTGGGAAGCGTGATTAAAGACCTGTCCTCTCCTGATGCCGTGCTTATCGGGGAGTCCGACACGAAATCTGGGGACATTTTGTCAGAAGTCTACAAAAAGGTCTGCACCAACAATCCTCCTATAGCAAGAATGTCTCCTTACAATGCCGAAGTGGCCAAGCTTGCGTTAAACGTATTTATTACCACTAAGATCAGCCTGGCTAATGCCTTTGCTGAAATATGTGAGCAACTACCCGGGGGAGATATAGATGCGGTGACTAAATTTTTGGGTTTGGACTCCAGGATAGGGCCCAAATACCTAAAAGGAGGACTTGGCTACGGCGGGCCTTGCTTCCCGCGTGACAACCTGGCCTTTATTGCCCTGGCTCAGCAGCTCAATAGGCAGGCCTGGCTTCAGGACGCCACACACAGAGTAAACCGCCACCAGAATGAAAGAATAGCCAAGCTAATTCAGCAAAAGTTGAGGGGCTTTAAAAATAAGAGAATCGCCATTCTAGGCATAACCTACAAGCCCAACACTGATGTGGTTGAGGCATCAGCTTCTCTGGAGACAGCCAAGAAGCTCCTTGAGAAGGGGGCTAGCTTAAGGATATACGACCCTGGCGGCAACGGTAACGCCCGGCAGGTGCTAGGCGACAAGAATGTGATATATGCCACATCAGTGAGAGAATGCTTAAAAGGTGCACAACTATGTATCCTAGCCACGCCCTGGGATGAGTTCAAAAGCTTGACCCCAGAAGATTTCATTGCCTATATGGAAACCCCCCTGCTTCTAGACTGCTGGAGGTTTTACGATAGGGAAAAGTTTGCGGCCAAGTTGGGTTACTTTGCGCTCGGGATAAATTCTGCGCCTAAGTGAGTATCAAGATGACGATAAACAAACAGATAATCCAATACTGGGAACAAAGCACACCGATGAGCTTTGTTCCGGAGAAGTTCGGCTACGAAGACAAGCGCAACTTCCGCTATTCGTTGCAAGATTACATGCACGATGCCTTCCGATTTGCAGATTTCTCAGGCAAATCGGTTTTGGAGATAGGCTGTGGCGCCGGAATCGATTCAGCCGAGTTCGCCCGGAATGGAGCAATGGTCACGAGCACCGACCTCACCCGCAGAGGCGCAGAACTTACGCGGGATTTGCTTCAAGAAACAAGCCTGCCGGTCAAAGTCATCCAAAGCGATGCCAAGAACTTGCCATTTAAGAACGAGACCTTTGATTGCGTCTATTCCTTCGGCGTGCTTCATCACTTTCCAGAGATTGAGATCGCCCTGGCTGAAATACACAGGGTGCTCAAGCCAGGTGGACAGGTCATGGTAATGCTGTACCATCGAGATAGCCTGCTCTACGCCTATAGCATAATCTACTGGAGGGGACTGAAAGAGGGAAAGCTGGGAAAGCTGACTCCCGAACAACTCCTGTCCCTGTATTCGGAGAGAAACGAGGGCTGTCCTTACACCCGAGCCTATACCAAGGACGAGGCCAGGAGCCTTTTCTCGAGATGGTTCAAAGGGGTCACTACCGAAGTACATTACAATGTCCTCGATTTTCCTGACCAGAGAAAGGTCAAGGTGGATGTTCCCGAGAAATATGAACTCGGCTGGCACCTCATAGTTAAAGCAGTCAAGTGACCTGTGCTCAAGGCTTAGACGAGGTTGGAAGAAGTTAAATTGTCCCCAGAGCAAATCAAGGTCCTTTACGTCTGTCCCTATGCTCACTATCCGGGGCATTTTCCAGCAGCTGCTCTTCATGAAACGCAGGCTTTGGCACAAGCCGGCGCTGGGGTTATGTTGCTCACCTCCTGGGGAATCATTGGCGAAGAACAACTCAAAGTGCCACTTTTAGTCGTGTTCCCGCGGAATAGATACACTGTCCCACTGCGTTATCTCGCTGATTTTTTTAGGAAGTGGGCATTGTCCCTGTGGCTACTTATGTTTTTTGAAGCCTTTATAACGTTGTCCAAGGCGGTATGGCTGAAGCGGAAGTTTAACTATGATATCATCCATCTGCGCGATGGCGAGCCTTTTCTTTTCCTGCCGCATCTTCTCGGTCTGCCATTTCGTGGTTACAACTGGTTGATATCCTTGACAGCTAGCAATATTTACACACCCTCGACCAAGAACTTCCAGCTTCGTATTTATGCAGCAGTGGTTAAATTCATCAATAGCGGTCTATGGAGGCCGCTTTACCGTGCCAGTCTGGCCCGAAATAGCTTCGTTTTCATAACTCAGAATGCGAAGGCCCAGCGAGATTACAGTTCATACCTGCAAGGTGTATTTGATGGAAAGGTGATTTATCTGCCACTGGGTGCGGACAGGGTGAAAAATGTCATCCTTAAAGAGAACGCAAGACGATATTTTAGTCTGCCGCAAGACAGGGTGATACTCTTATCCTTCGGTGCCCCACATACAGGCAAAGACATGGAAATCATTTTCTGTGCCATAAAAGAGATACCAAATATTTATCTTGTCCATGCCGGTAGCTACCGATTTGGTCTGGGTGTAAATCTAATGGACTTGGCAGAAAAATACCCTATTTTGGATAGAGTGTTAATCAAAAATCACTACATACCTGAAGAGGAGAAGCCTTACTATTTCTTTGCTGCCGATGCTGTAATCCTCTCCTATACCAAGCAGTTTTTATCCACCACTAGCTTGCTCTGGGATGCATGTCGCTTTGGGATACCAGTTATAGCCAGCGACAACAGCCAGCTAAAAGAACTTGTCGAGACCTTCCGGATGGGGCTGCTCTTCTCAGCGCAAGATGCCGATTCTTTGAAACAGGCTATTCAGCGCTTTATGGAACTCGAGCCGGAAGAGATTGAGACGCTTAAGGATAACTGCCACAGATTCGCCAATGAATTTTCTATGGGGACATGGGCTCAGAAGTGTCTTGAGATTTACCAGGTGCTGCTGAGCAATAAGACATTGTAAAGAGAGAGGGCTTTGTAATATGAGGACACTTCTTTATAAAATCTATGTTTCTATTCGTTGGCTTTTTCAGTGGTTAGGGTTAATGGGATGGGCAGAAAGATCTCTCCCCATCATGAGAGCTACCAAATGGATGAGGGAACGTATTGCTGGAGGTAATATCGTAATAATTACAGAATCTACCTGCGGTAACCGAATGTATGTGAATCCGTACTACGTCGACCTCATAAAAGGGCGGGGCTACCATCAAGGCACCACAAAGCTATTTACAGATTTTATCGAGAGTGGGATGACCGTAGTGGATGTAGGAGCAAACATTGGGTATTTCACATTATTAGCTGCCAGACTTGTCGGCGAAAAGGGAAAGGTTTTTGCCTTCGAGCCCGAGCCTGAGAACTATGCTTTGCTGACTAAAAATATAGAGATTAACGATTACAAAAATGTAACCGCAATGCAAAAGGCTGCCTCCAACAAGACCGGACAAGTTGAATTATTTTTAGACAAAGTGCAAACAACCACCCACACCATACTAAGGGTCAGGGGGGAAACATGCGAGGAATCCATTGCAGTAGATGCGGTTAGCCTTGACGAGTTTTTCAAGGGAAAAGAAAGGCTCATTGATGTAATTAAAATAGATGTTGAGGGGGCTGAGATGCTTGTGCTTTTGGGCATGACTAAAATACTTAAAAGCAACGATAATCTTAAAGTTTTTACTGAATTCTGGCCCCAGGGACTAGAGAAAGCTGGGTTCTCGCCAGAGGAATACGTAAATAAGCTGGTTCAATCTGGCTTCGAGTACATTTATCTTATAGATGAACTTGGGCAACCATTGGAAAAAGTCGACTTCGAAGCTATAATTAGGCATTGCAAACGTAGCTTATTGAAACAATCTTTAAGCGTAAATTTGCTCTGCACCAAGGTGCCCCTGCAGTGAGTAGCCATTGACACCACCTAACGACTGGGAAATAATAAAATGTGATAGCTTTGCTGAGCCGTCTGCTAGCCATACTTGGACTAGTCGAGCGAGCAACACCAGGTCTTTTATCCGGTCCTCTATTATCAGGAGATGAGCCAAACTATGTTCAATATACGCGCCGATGAATTTAATATGAGATAGTTGATAAAGTGCCGTAGGATACGAATGACTAAGAGCACTATTAGTGGAGCAATAACAAAAGTCTGGAGAATATTCTGGTTTCGGATATTTGGCTTTATCGTTCGCAAATTGTCCAAAACAGGTCTGAGACAATCGCGGTTTGTGGTTAAAACCTATCTTTGCATTTCCCATATGTTTATGGGGAGGGACGAAGTTGCAGTGCATGTCCATGGGCAGACGATGTATGTCGATGTGGCTTTTGCGCTGACTCTCAAATCCGCAGGCACGTATCTGAGCGAGCGATTGATGACAGAGATATTCACTAAGCTTATTACAGGGGGAATGACTGTGATTGATGTCGGTGCCCACGCGGGTTATTACACACTAATAGCTGCCCGTGCTGTAGGCGATAAAGGTAGGGTATTTGCGTTTGAGCCGGAGCCGTCAAACTATAAGCTGATATGTAAAAACATTCAGCTAAATAACTACAGAAATGTGATTCCAGTTCAGAAAGCAGTTACAAATATTACAGGCCCTATGAAATTATTCCTGGCTGAAGATACGGGCGGACACAGCATAGTAAGTGATAACCCTCGTCAAAGGGCAATCCTGGTTGATTCGACAACCCTCGATGATTTTTTCGCCGCTCGGGTACAGCCTATTCATATAATAAAGATTGACGTTGAAGGAGCTGAAAATACAGTCCTTCAAGGGATGAGCAGATTAATAGCTGCAAATCCAGAATTGAAAATCTTTACTGAATTCTGGCCCGAGGGGCTTAAGAGAGCCGGCCATTTGCCAACGGAATATTTCAAAAGGCTTACTAATTACGGTTTCAGTATTTATTTAATAGACGAAAAAAAGCAGTCGATAGAGCCGGCTGAGATTAGTCGCGTAATGAAGGTGTGTAATAGTATAGGTTATGTGAATTTACTTTGCCATAGAGGGCAAAGGGGGCTGTTCTAAAATGAGTCCCCCAAATGACTGGAAAATAAGAAAGTGCCTGGTGCTCTGTTCGAGCTTGTTGCTGGCTGTGCTCGTGGTCGTCGAGGCGGGGAATCTAGGCTTTGACTTGCCGGGGCTGAGACAGCTGATTGGATTCTTATTCCTCGCTTTCGTCCCGGGCATACTTCTCCTAAGAATTCTCAAAATCCACGACGTAAGCATAATTGAGAGCCTGCTTTATACAGTGGGCTTGAGCATCGCTTTTGTTATGGTGGTAGGCGTAATATTAAACTTTACCCTGCCACCTTTAGGCGCTTCCCATCCCATCGCCATTTTCCCTTTGATAACCGCTGTAACTATCGCCATTCTGGTATTAGGCATCGTAGCTTACAAAAGAGACAAAACTTATACTCCAACCAGTTCTCCGTCTGATAAGGGAAAAGGAAAGACAAAGGTGAGGCTTGGCGTCGTGCTTAATCCCATTTTGCTGGCTGTCCTATTACCTCTACTTGCCATCCTGGGGGCCAGCCTGATCAATTGGTACCAAAATAACGCTCTCATTCTAGTACTCATTTTCACTATTGTCATTATCTTAGCGCTTGTCGCCTTCAACAAATTCATTCCGCCTCAAGTTTATGCCTTTCTGATATTTATGATAGCTATATCGTTGTTATATCAGACTACTCTCATATCCGATTATCTGGTTGGCAGTGATATTCATCTGGAATACTATTATGCCAAACTGGTAGCTGGAAGCGGCTACTGGGCTGCTTCCATCGCCAGCACTGTAAATTCTTGTCTAAGTATAGTCATACTGGCACCTGTTTATTCGCTGCTTCTTAACATGGATATTGTTTGGCTTTTCAAGATAATCTACCCCCTTTTCTTCTGCCTGGTGCCGCTGGCGCTTTATCGCGTCTTTCGCCTTCAAATCGGCCCACGATATGCATTCCTCGCCACATTCTTCTTCATCGCTATGCCCATGTTCTTCATGGACATGGCCCAGTTGGCCAGGCAGCAAATTTCGGAACTCTTTTTCGTTCTGGTGGTATTGCTGATGGTGGAGCGCAAATTAACACTGCTACAAAGAACTATTCTAGTTCTAATATTCGGTTTTGGCGTAATCGTATCTTACTACGGGTTAGGTACCGGCTATGCTATCGGTTACCTGGCACTTGGCTCGCTAGTGCTTATTATCCTAAAAAGCCGCCCTGGTAGAACTGTATGGCAGTGGATAGTAGGAAAATCTAATTCCTTACCAGATGATTTGGCTTCGATTGGAGCATTTAATAAAAAAGCCGTGGCCATCATTGTTAGCGTAAGCCTAGTCTTCATGTTTGCCTATTATGGGGTTGTGGCTTCAGGAGCTGGACTTAGTGGCTCTCGTGAAGCCACCGGCATCTTGGAAACCACGGTTTCTACCATCACTGCACCACCGACCGGTGCCTTCAAACCACCAACAGGTGGCACCAAACCACCAACAGGCACTGTCACGTTCCCAGTTGAGCCACCCGTATTCATTCAGAACCTGATTAGCAGGTTTCCCTTTTTAAACCCATTAAGCAAGGAGCCGCTGGTTCAAACCGCCGTTGGGCTTGATTTTCCTATGGCATCACCGGGTGGGAAGGTATGGCGGATACTGCAATATCTCGTCGAGCTTTGCCTAATCGCAGGCTTTTTCCGGCTTATTTTCCGGCCAGCGACGTTAGGTAAATTGAAAGCCGAATATATTTCATTAGTTGTAGTCAGTGCCTTTATTTTGCTAGGCATCTTTGTCTTGCCCACGGTGTCCTACGGTATGGGTGCTACTCGCATCTGGCAGATTACCTTATTACTCGTGTCGCCATTCTTTATATTCGGGGGAGAAACTATAGCGTTGGGCATAATGAAATTATTCAGAGCCTGTGGCAAAAGATTTGCTTCATTAAAAACAAGACGCGATTATCAAGCTCTTATTTGGTTTCCGGTAGTCGTTATACTGATACCGTACTTCATTTTCAACACAGGTGTCATTTTTGAACTTAGCCGAAGTCAAACTACCAACTTTATTGACATGCCTTATTCCGTTTCCTTATCCAGCTATCGCCTGGACCTGAACACTGTCTTTACCAAGCAGGATTTAACTGCTACCGCTTGGTTTTCCAAGGTAGCCGAAAAAGATGAGCCAGTTTATGTTGACCATCACAGCTATAGGCTGCTCATGTATCAGGTTGACTTTCCCTGCAGAGTAACAGAAGTTGCCTATAACACCAAAAGTATTGATTCACCCAGCTATTTTTATCTGAGAGCCTGGAATATACAGAAAAATGTGCTAACCTTCCCCACCTCGTATGGTGCAAGACAAAGCATCGGCTTTGATGATTTGCCCTGGTTCAGGCAGATAATGGAGACAGCCGGTCGCATTTATAATAACGGCGGCGCTCAAGTGCTGGTGATATCACGCTAGATTCGATTTAGCCCAAAACTGCCTGGTAAAGCCTCGACGAAAAATTATAAGCGGATAAATCTCTCCAGTAATTTCTTTATGGGAGCAGCATTTACGCCGCTCATTTTCTCTATTTCCAAAAGCAGAGCGATATCCTCCCGGTCAAAGCTCCGGGTAACGACTACAGCTATGGCATATATGGCATAGTACAAAATAAATAACAATACCAGCATCCACCAGGTGATAGAGACAAGACCAGGCGTTGCAAATTTAAGGAGAAGCGCCAGGACTATTGAAACTGCAATCGGTTTGAGCAGATTCTTGCTCAACGGCTGTGCCTGGCATAATAGATAGGCTTTGATGGATATGATAAGTTTGGTAATAACAACAGACGAAGCAGAGGCGATAGCAGCGCCGACTATATCCAAAGGTGGAATAAGTACGATATCTAAGAGTATATTAATCATTGCTGCAGCTAAAGAAGCCCACATAATAAATCCAGACTCACCCATGGCTAATAATATGCTCTGGTTGGGACCGAAGAGATTGTTGATAATAAAGCCAAGGGACAGGATGCGTAAGGCCGGCGCGGCAGCAACGTAAGCCGGGCCGAAGAAAAGATTAAGGACTGCTTCGGGGAAGAGGCACAACACCAGGAATATGGGCAGGGTCAATGAGACAATCCACTTGGTTGAGATAATATAGCTGCGTTTCAATTCAGCCATCAGACTTTGAGAATATAAGCCGGTAGCTACGGGAGTGTAGATTAAAAATAACGCATATATGGGTACGGAGATGAAATAAGCTAAAGGATAAGCTCCATTATAGAGGCCTACTATCTCGGGCATCTTGAAATAACCCAGCAGCAAGGTGTCCATCGAAAGCACTGTCATAGTCAAGATTGTTATCCCTAGAAGGGGTAGAGAGAAGAAGAGCAATTCTCTTCTGAAAGTGCCACTACTAGCTAGCCTGTTAGTGAAGGTCACAGGCTGGGGCAGCTTTTTAAACGTGTAAGCTACTAAAGCGATGAAGATAACGACAAGAGATATAAGATAAGCGTAGAAGACAGCTATGAACGGCAGACCAAACAAAATTATTGCTAACAGAAGAAATAGAAACAGGATGTTCAGCAGTACAAATTGAAAAAATGCCTGAGGTTCTACCCTGTCAAAGCCGCGAAAGATAGCAACGAGTATATTTATAAGTGTGAAAAAGGGTAACCCGATGGCAAATACCTTCAATGCCTGAGCTAAATCAGGACTATGAAAGATATTTGAGGCAATATAATTGGCGCTGAAGAAAAGCGCTATGCTAATGATGATGCTGGCAGCAGCAGCTAACTGGAGCGAAACAGCTACAGTCACCCGAACCTTAGTCACTTCGCCTTTGCCTCTGCCTCTAAAATAGGCAATATACCTGGTGGCTCCTTCTTGCAAGCCGAGGCAGGCTAATATCATGGCGAAGTTCAATACAACTAGAGCCAGCGAGAAAATACCATAATCAGCCTCCGAGCCATACCTGGCAATAAAAATCCTAGATATAAACTGGAGCAACAGCCCACCAAACAACCCAGCAATCGCGATAGCACTACCACGGGCTATCTTCTTCATGGAGTCACTTAGAGTTTCAAACATGTCACTCTCTTTTAACGCGTAATTTGGAATCACATGAGGCCCAATTATATTATTAAGCTCCGACAGATGTAAATAGAGTGAGATTGTTTAGCAAAGCTTTTTCTCATTGTGAGCCCGTGGACGAAGGATTTCACAGACTCTTCGCTTCGCTCAGAGTGACAGAATACTAAACTGTCTAATAGAGCGAAGTTTGTCCTCTGCTGGCTGATGTGATAAACTCAAATAGTTTTTGGGGAGACTGCTTTGAAGATACTGGTTAGCAATGATGATGGCATATATGCCGATGGGCTCTGGGCATTGGTAAAGGA
>Ga0315280_10009830_pt1 | contig 12131 bp, 13 predicted proteins | sample YL17G06_40_MG_FD_203697 | JGI IMG/M metagenome (GOLD analysis project Ga0315280, IMG submission 203697) | Sediment microbial communities from Yellowstone Lake, YNP, Wyoming, USA - YL17G06_40 | ecosystem: Environmental > Aquatic > Freshwater > Lake > Sediment | place: USA: Wyoming | collected... | reverse complement strand
GTAGGTGGACATCCTGATGGTGGGGGCGAAGCCCACGGCCTTCTTCCCGGTCCCGGGGATGCGGTCCTCGCCGATGACCCGCGTATTCGAGATCGCCGTGAGGCCTTCTTCGATGACGAGCGTCAGTTGGAAGACGGCCTTGAACGCCGGCTCGTCCCAGCACGGGAACGCCCGGCGCGCGTCCGTGGCCTCGAATTGGGTGACGGCCAGCAGGCTCTCCTCCGTTCTAGCATCCGCCGGCGGCGAGACCCGCGGCTGCGCGGGTTTCATCGTGCTCCGGTAAAACCCGCGGAGCTTGTCGCTCAGGACGCCGGCGAACGACAGCGAGAGTCGCCACGATCCGGGACTGAGCGCCTGGGGAAAGACGAGGCGGGCCCGCTCGGTCCCGTCCTCCAGCGTCGCCGTCCCGCGAAGGGTCGGGCCGCGGCCGTTCTGGATGGTGACCTCGCGTAGCGCAAGGTCGGCCGCGTTGAGCACGATCTCGCTCACCGGCTCCTGCACCATCACCTCGATCGTCTCGCTCCCGGTAAAGGTCCCGGCTGGAAGGTCGGGCTCGATCCGGATCTCGTATTGGCTCGGCACCACGCTCCGTGGCAGCCTGTAGGAGTTCATCTCCACCTCGTGCAGTTCGGATGGCAAGGAAGATGGATCAGCGTTTCAGCGCGCGCATGAAGGTCTCGACCTCGGCCCGCCGGGGGAACGACGTCTGGGCGCCGCACTTCGTGCAGGCGAGCGCGGCGGCCGCGTTGGCCAGCGGGAGGGCCTCTTCCCACGTGCCGCCGGCCGCCAGGCCCACTGCCAGGGCGCCGTTGAAGGCATCGCCCGCCCCGGTCGTGTCCACCGCCTCGACCGGGAACGCGGGGAAGTGCACGGCCGATGTCCCGTCGCAAAAGAGCACGCCCTGCGTCCCGAGCGTAACGATCACCCGTCTCACGCCGCGGGCCAGCAGGTGCTGGGCCGCCCGGGTCGCCGTCTCCGGCCCCTTCACAGCGACGCCCGTCAGGGTCTCCGCCTCGACAGCGTTGGGGGTCAGGCAATCCACCAGGGGAAGCAGCGCGTCGGGCAGTGACCGCGCCGGGGCCGGGTTGAGGATCGTGAGGATGCCGCGTTCCCGGCCGGCGGCGAGGGCCCACTCCACGGTGGAGAGTGGAATTTCGAGCTGGCAGAGCAGGACCTGCGCCCAGGCCACCAGGGAAACGTGCTGCCGGGCCTGATCGGGCAGAAGCTGGAGATTGGCCCCTGACGCCACGGCGATCTGGTTCCGTCCCTCGCTATCCACCATGATCAGGGCAACCCCGGTGGCCGCGTCCTCGACGTGAATCAGCCCCTCCGTCGGAATCCCCTCCGCGCGCAGTTGATCGGCGACCTGGTCGCCCTGGGGATCCTGGCCGACGCACCCGACGAAGCGGACCTCCGCCCCCAGCCGCCGCGCGGCCACGGCCTGATTGGCGCCCTTGCCTCCGTGGCTCATGTAGAATCGTCCGCCCGTGATGGTCTCCCCCTCCGACGGAAGCCGCAGCACCGCCACGGTGAAATCCACGTTCGCCGAGCCGATCACCAGAACACGAGCCGCCTTGGCCATATCTCACACCCAAGGGAGACGGTCCCTCGTTCGAGGCCGCCTCGCCCTCGTATAATAACCGGACATCCAGGCTATTGCACTGTTGGATCTTGCGGGGTGGCGTCGCGGTCTTCGGTGGTCGCCCGGATCGTCCCCGTCGCGCCCATGTAGAAGCTCCGCTGACGGGGCGCGACACGATCGCCGCGCCGCGCGGTCACAAAATACGCCGCAATCTTGCCGCCGGGCTCGGGCGCCGACGGCACGTAGGTAAAGACATACCCCGACCGCTCGTTTGCCGGCGAGAGCGGCTCGATGCACTTCGCTCCCCTTGAACCCAAGAGGTCAAGGTGCGCCGGGAATCCCTGCGCGGGGTGGCTGGCGGCGTAGGCCGTCGCACACTCATGCAGTTTCCTCATCCAGGCGACCGCCTCGACCGGCTCGCGGCGCATACGCCTCTCGTACAACAAGGGGCCGCTGGCTGCAAAGATAAGCGCAATCACCCCGAAATAGACCAAGGGGTCCACGACTCCCCGCGTGAGCAGCTTCCAGTCCCCTTTCGCATACCCGAGCAGCCTGTACGCCCCGATGGCACCGCCGGCCAGGATCGCCTGCACCGCATCGAACACCGCAAGAAAGGCGAGGGCGCTCCAGTGAAGGTCCCCGCCGTCGTTCAATACTATGAGGAGGCCCAGCCCTGCGCCAACGAACAGAATCACCCCGGTTCCCATGGCCAGGGCCAGGCCGTCCTTGCGCGGCGTTTTTCGAACGCGCCACAGGATCATGAGGAAGGGAACGAGGAGCGGCAGGATCAGGAAGAGGGCGGCGGGAAACTCCGGCCACTGCCACGGCGGAAACGGCACGCAGATGAGCAGCATGGTCCCGATCGCCGCGCCTCGCACGGCCCAGACGGGCTTGGCGAGGACAGTCCGGTTTTCGGGAGACTCTTCAGGCGCGCTCGTCATGGCCCGTCCGTCCTCCGTGCTCCCTCTTGGCACGTACTCTCGAATGCCCGCCACATCCGAATCTTCGATCCCTCCCCCACCCCTCTCATCACCTGTGAGGAGGGATTGAGGCACTACGGATAGAAATGCGTTTGCCTTACCGGGCGCCGATGAGAATGAACGGGGCCCAGTAGTGGGGGTTGGCGGTGAGGGGATTCTTCAGAACGGCGAGCTGCGCCTGCTGGAGGGCCGCGGCCCGGCCGACCGCCGGCAGCGCCCGGTAGAATGTCACCATGAAGTCGCGCGTGGCCACATCATTCACTTTCCACAGGGAGGCGACGATGGCATGGGCGCCGGCCTGGCTGAAGGCCGCCGCCAGCGTGATCAGGGCGGCCCCGGGCACCTGCTCGCCCAGGGCGGTTTCACACGCGGAGAGGATGGCCATGCCATGGAGGCTGAGGCCGCCGATCTCATCAATGCCCAAGCGCTGGCTGTCCTCATCCTCGCCGGCCATGAGGAGGTAGGAACGCTCCGGCCGCTGCGGATCCAGGATGCCATGAGTCGCCAGGTGCAGATCGGGGAATTGACCGGCCAGGCTCAGGAACCGCTCCTTCGTCGCCTGGGGCCCGTCCAGGGCCGTGACGGCCGGGCGAATCCTTCGAAGTTCCTGCACCTCTCGGCTGGCCGCGGGCAGGCTGCCGTCGGGGTTGGCCAGGGCCAGCAGGGGAGTCGTGGCGCTCGGTCGTGGGGCCTTGAACAGGCTCACCACCTCCTGCTGCGTCAGGTAGCTGACCGCGTGCGTTTCGGCCAGGAAGCGCTCCGAGCCGTCGGGCTGCGTCCGCGTCAGCGCGTGGATCGGCAGGTACAGCAACTGGTCGTTGGGGATCAGGATCAGGCTCGGGTAGGCCTGCAGCTCGGCCTCGATCGGGGCGAGGAGGTGCGCGGCCAGCTTGCGGGTGACCTCTTTGAGAGGTACCGCGTCGCGCCGGTACTCTTCGGACCCGTTGTCGGCCCACCCCAAGGGCCGCGTCGCGCCGCGCTCGATGTACTTCCGATACTGCCGGATGAGGCCGTACAGCTCCGCCTGCGCGACGGCCTGCCGCTTGACCTGGAACCGTCCCCCGGGTGCGACCACGAAGAGGTAAAGCGCATCCGGCGCGGCGAAGTACTGGACGGCCAGCGTCTTCTCCGGAAGCTCCTCGGCGAACTTTGCCAACGTCCGAGGATCCACCGTGTACTGGTCCACGAACTGGCTCTTGTACTGGGGGTAGCGCGCCAGGAAGGCCTTGACCTGGGCCAGGTATTCCGCCTTGGTCTGCGCCAGGAGCGTGGTGAGGCCCTGGATCCTCTCGGGGCGCTGCTCGGCGGGGGCCTTGGCTTGCTCGTTCCGCAGGGACTTTTCCAGGGCCAGGACCTGATCCTGCTTCGCTTGGGCCTTCTCCGCCTCCGCGCGCGCCTGGGGGTCGGCCGGTTTCGCGCGGACGGCGCCGAGGGCTTCGCCGACGACCCGGCCCTTCTTCGCCTCGAGCACCGCCCACGCCTCCCGGTCGTAGCCCTTGCTCGAGTCCTGCTCATGGAGCTTCAAGAGCAGGCGGGTCAGGGCATCATACGCGGCCATCCGGTGGCTGAGGAAAACCAGCCGTTCTTCCTCCTCCCCGAATTGGCTGGTCAAGCCACTGATGATCGTCACCGCCTCGCGGTACTGGGCCAAAGCCGCGTCATGGTCGCCCTGCACCTCGTGGATCCGCCCCAGGCCGTAGCGAATCTGCCACAAGGTCTCGGAGTGACCGAGCCGCTGCGCGACTCGCAACGCCCGCTCGAACAGCCCCCGGCTCGCGACGTAGTCGCCGCGAGCGAACTGGACCTCTGCGAGCCCGGGGAGCGCGAGCACCTCCACCCGGGGGGTCACGATCTGTTGGGTGATTGCCAGCGCCCCTTCCTCATATCGCTTGGCATCATCCAGCGCCATCCTCGCCAGGGAAACCTGCCCCAGGTAATGGAGCATCAGCCCCTCGAACCCGGCGACCTTGTGGGCGCGCGCCAGTCCCAGCCCCTTCTCGTATGCGGCCTGCGCCCCGGGTACCCGCCCAGGGCGAAGTGGGCCGAGCCGATCACCTGGAGCGTCTCAAACTCGATCAGAGGGACACCGACCGTCCGCGTGAGCGACAGGGCCTCCTCCAGGATGGGAAACGCCGTTGCGTACGCCCCCCGCAAGGCCTCCACCTGTCCGATGTTCTTGAGGCTGAGCGCCTCACCCCGGCGATCCCCGAGGGTGCGGGTGATCTGGAGGACCTTTTCCAGCATCCCCCGGGCCTCGCGGTAGGCACCCTGTCGGATGGCGATGACCGCCAGGTTATTCAATCCCATCCGTTCCGTATTCCGGTCCCCGATGGCCTGCGCCAGCGTCACCGCCTCGCCGAGGTACTGCCGGGCCACGGCATACTCGCCAAGGGAGATGCGCAGGACGCCCAGATGGTTGAGAAGCTTCGCCTCGGCTCCCCGGCTTCCCGTGGCCCGCGCGAGGGCGAGCGCCCGCTCCAGGTACTCTTTCGATCGGTCGGTCTCCCCCCGCAGATGGAACACGGAGGCGTAGCCATGCAGGGCGGCGATCTGTCGCACCCAATCCCCCGACTGGCGAGCCAGGGGGAGGAGTTGCCCGAAGTATGGCTCGGCCTCCGGGGCGCGCCCCTGGAGGAGGTACGACTCACTGATCATGGTGAGCGTTACCAGTTCCAGGACGCGATCGCCGGTGGCTTGGGCAACCCCGAGGCCGCGATTCAGCGTCTGCCGACCTTCGTCATATTCGGCGCTTCGCACCAGGGCCTCGCCCAGCCGGTGCCAGGCCTCTCCATCCGTGGGGTCGTCCTGGACGGCCTGCCTGAACCAGCCGAGCGCCTTCTTGAGCGGCTCGATTCCCCCGCCCAGGAGGGACTCGGCCACAGCACCGAGCCCGTTGGCGCGAGCCGCCAGCGCGCTGGACGCGGGGACCCCCGATCGCAGGGGCTGCTGCACGCCCTTCGGAGGGAAGGCGATTGGAAGCGACTGCGCTATCTCAAGGAGGGCCTGGTTGGCCTGAGGAACCACCTGCGCCAGGGGGCCGGAGAAAGAGCGGCTGGCAATCTGTGTTTGTCGGGCCGTGTCGAACGCGAAAAGAGTGCAACTGATCTGCTGGCCGGTCTCCCGGTACTCGCCCCCGATGAGTACGTCCACGCCGAGCCGGCTGCCGAGTGAAGCGAGCCGGGCGGGCGTGAGACCCGCCAGGGCCGCCGGCAACTGCTTTGCCTGTTGGACGAGTTCCTGAAAATCGAGGACGCGGGACCCGGTGAGGCGCTGCACCTCCCAGCTCAGGCGGTCCTGCAGGCCGATCCCGACCCAGCCGAGCGCCCCGTCACCGGTCAGGTTCGCCAGGGGCACCACCGCGATGCTCGGAGGACGCGTTTGCGGCAGGTCCGGCAGCGACTCGGGGCTTGCCGCCACCTCGCAGAGGTACCAGGCAAACGCCAAGACGAGGCAAAGGATGACAGTCGCGATCCGGGGAGACAGGAGAGGGAGTCGAATGGCAGATCGGCTTTTTGGCGAGAACACCGCACACAGCCTCCGCCGGGACACCTGCTCAAGCGTGTCCCGGCGGCAGCTCGTTCCGGTTAGCCCAACGTCAAGGGATCGAGGACGTACCCCGCAGGGTTTACCCCTGGCCTACTTTAGGGCTTCTCGGGCGCCGGGCACTGCGGATCGCAGGCGTGCACATAGCCTGCAGGGACCTGAGCGGCGATGAATGCCGCCACCACGATGAGGAGGATCCCAACCCACCTGCGCATGACCGCACCTCCTTAAGCCTGAGAGAGCTACCTATTGGCCAGTTGGCTGGCGAAATCGCACCGGCCCGAATGCTACAGCACCCTTTGTCGCCGTCAAGCAGTTTTCATACCATCGGCCCGGCGTGCACCCGGCGGACAAGGCCGAGAGTGGCAGGGGCACAGCCAGGGCCATCGGCCCGCCGTCCGGCCTACTGTTTACGCGACTTGGCGGCCAGTTCGGCGGCGAACTTTTGCACCTCGTTGACGGCAATGGCGCCATTCAGCCCCTGGCTCCCAGCCAACTGCCAGGTGATGACGCCGATCAGCCGGCCCTCCATTGTCAACAGCGGTCCGCCCGAATTCCCGGGGGCGATGGGCGTTTGCGTCTGGATGACCGTGCCCTGCGATTCGCCCATGGGATACTTCGAGCGGACGGCGCTCACGATCCCCCGGGTGAGGCTCCAGAGGAAGCCTTTGGGATGCCCGACGACCGCCACGTCATCGCCGGGCTCTACGGTCTCGAGGCTGGCCTCCTGGATCGGGGTCACGCCGGGCGGAACGTCCTCGACATACAGCAGGGCTAGGTCCCGCGCGGGGTCGGTCCCCAGCACGGCAGCGACGCGCAGGGACTTCCGCAGGGCGTCACAGAAGGGGTTCTTCTCGCCGGATTGAATGCACTTCTCGATCTTGGCCGGGGAGAACGGCTCGCCGGCAAGTTGCGGATCGTAAAACAGCAGCAGGACGCGCGGCTCTCCTTTGTTGGTCCGGAACGGCTTCTCCACGACATGACGGTTCGTGACCACGAGGCCCCAAGACTCGGTGCGATTCACGCTGATGACGATCGAGCTTCCGGTTCCATCCTGGGCCACGACGATGGGAACGGCCCCCACCGTGGCCCGGTACAGGTCGCGCAGAGACGCGCCGCGGGTGACGATCCCGCCCGCCGTCTCTCCGGGTGACGCCAGTTGGCGGTCGCCCAGGACATCGGCCATGCGGCCGATCGCCTCCGCAGTCAGCGGCTCCTCCGCACCGAAGGCGGGCGGCGGAAACGAGATCGCACACGCGAAGACGAGAAACACGGTCACGTGTGCCAGGCGCATTCCGGACGTCTCCTTTCCGAATACAGAGACCCAAAACAGCACGACACCCGAGACCGACGGTGCCCAGGTGCCGTCCGCGTCGTCACGACCGACCCTCTCCGCTGCTCCACCCTCGGGCCTGGGTCGAGAACACGCTCTCGTCCGGTCCCCTGAGTGGAAGGCCATCGGACTACATAACAGACACCGGTCGATTGTCAATGTCAAATTCCTGCAATCTCCCCCTCAGAAGCCGTGTGGAATAGGGATGGCAACTAACGGTGTGCGAGGCATGGCCGAGACCGGGATGGGCTAGAACTCGCGGCCGATGTCCATGGCCTTGGGGTAGCTAGGATGGAAGCGACATCCGGTGGGCGGGGTGATCAGATTGGGGATCATTCCTGGAATGCCTTCCAGCGCCCTTCCGCGCCGGACGTTCCACGAAGATCGACGAATAGCGGTTACATTCAGAGAGACAACCCGCAAGGTGTGGTCTGGGGCCGGGCCGGATGGCCCCGGTTCTTCCTCCGACCCTTGTTCCCTCACGCTCGAGGCTACTTCCCTCGGGGGGCGCCCGGCCCTGGGATCTCGCCACGGACCTTGTCGGTCATCTGGGGCGTCACGTCGCGGTATACATCGGCCGGTGGGGGCGTACCGGGTGAAGCCTGGGGAGGAGTCACCGGGTGAATCGACAGTACGTCCGATCGGGGGATCTCAATCGTCTCCGCCGGCTTCTCAATGCGGATCCGGTCCCCGATGATCTCCGTCTTGTCCGCCCGGATCGTGCGGCCGTCTTGCAGGAAGATGATCTCCTCCGCGGACGCGGTGGCTGCTAATGGTCCGGATGCGGTCACCAGGACAAGCAGGCCGATCGGCAGAAGAAAGCCCCTGCCCGTCTCGGCTCTCGACTCTCGGCTCACGACTCTCTCCTCAGATATTCGACCGCGACTGGCCCCCGTCCACGTTGAGGCACGCGCCGGTCACCCAGTTCGCCCGCTCGGAACAGAGGAAGACCACGACATCCGCAACCTCTTCGGGCCGGCCGAAGCGGCCGGAGGGGATCTCCCGTTTCATGAACGCGCTGATGCCTTCCGGGTCGGCCCGGAGGCGCCGGTCCCAGGACCCCCCGGGAAAAAAGATGGAGCCGGGCGCGACGCTGTTCACCCGGATGTTCAAGGGCGCCAGCTCCCGCGCCAGCGACTTGGCCACGCTGATCTCGGCCGCCTTCACCGCATTGTAGGTTGCAGTCCCACCGGTCTCCCGTCCCCAGATGGACGAGATGTTGATGATCACCCCTCCGCCGACCTTCTGCATCTCGGGTACGACGAGGCGGCTGAACCGAACGGCCGCCATGACGTTCAGGTCTAGCGCGGTCTGCCAGGCGGGATCCCCCGTCTCCAGGAACGGCCCCGCCGTTCGCGCCCCTCCCGCGTTGTTGACCAGGATGTCAATGCGGCCGAAGGTCCGCACGGTCTCTTCGACCACCCGGCTCGGATCCTCGGGCTTCCCGACGTCCGCGGCGACCGCCAGGACCTTAGCCCCTGTGGCCCGCAGCTCAACCGCCGTCCCCTCTAGATCATCGGCATCCCGTGCGCACAGAGTCACCTGGCAGCCCTCGGCGGCGAGGCCCGTCGCAATGGCCTTCCCGATTCCCCGGCTGGAGCCGGTGACGATTGCCACCTTGTCCGCCAGGCGCAGGTCCACGGTGCCTCCCTCTGCGGATCGTGGATGGAACCTCCGCAACCTATTATGCCACGTTTAGGCCAGTAACTCGTAGCATTCCTTCCCGTCTATGAGGATGAGCCCCTCGCTCCCCAGCAAGCAAGTGTTGGTCCCCCGTCCAATCCGCAGGCCAGGGTTCTGGCCGAGGATGATGCGGAGGGTGCGGGGCAGGGGGGAGCCGGACACGCTGCGCTCCATCCTCATGATCCGCCGGCAGGCTGGTTGGCGGTGGGTGCTGCGGTCAAGTCCGTCCGAATGTTTCGGCCGCTGGTGGATTGGGAGATTGGGTTCCCGCGTCAGATTCTGGGAACGCCCGAACGTCCGAATGCATCTCCTCCGGGCCTCTCGACGTCCATCACGCCGCTTGCAGCACGAGCACGTCGGCGAACATCGGCTGGGCAGCCGCCCAGGCGGCCTCCATGGACTCCAGGGCTTCCCGGCATCGTTCGACGGCGGCCGGCTCTGGCTGATACACCCCTCGCACCGCCTCCCAGCGCGACATGAGGATCTCCTTGGCCCGGTACACCTCGGTGAAGGTCGGATGACAGCGATCATGCACGGAATCGGGCGCACGGGCCAGCGCCAGCCGCACACATTCCAGCTCGCGCTCCCACCCCTTGATCTTCGCGTCGATCTCCTCGCGCTTCCCGCCTGTCGCCATGAGCCGTTCTTTTCCGTTGGAGGATCAGTGCACGCCTCTGCCGGCCCCGTCCCCGCCCGCCGCGCCGCCCCTGATCTATACCATGCGCAGCACCGGCTCGTCGAGCCTGGGCCTCTGAGGCCCGGCGCGGGGTGGGGCGCCTCACCCCCCGCGAGGAACCACTTGCGGTCCCTGCCGAGTGTGATCTACCCTGTAAAGACAGGAGGCCAGCGCACACGATGCAAAGGCCTGTCAAGCGCCCAAGATCAGCGACGAGCCGGCCGATTGTGCCCACCAAGGAGAACAGGATGCGTAACCGGTACGAGATCAACCAGTTGGAGAAGGAAGAATCCTGGCGGATGTTCCGGATCATCGGGGAGTTGGTCGAGGGCTTCGACACCCTGTCGCAGATCACGCCGGCCGTCACGGTGTTCGGCAGCGCCCGGGCCCGTCCCGGCGACTCCGTCTACGATATGGCTAAGGCCATCGGGCGCGCCATCGCAAAGGCCGACTTCACGCTGGTCACCGGCGGCGGCCCGGGCGTGATGGAGGCGGCGTCCAAGGGCGCCTTCGAGGCAGGCGGGCGCACCGTGGGCCTGAATATCGAGCTTCCCGAAGAACAAAGGCCGAACCCGTACGTCACCATCTCGCTGCACTTCCACTACTTCTTCGTCCGGAAGGTCATGCTGGTGAAATACGCCACCGCCTTCGTGTTGCTGCCCGGCGGATTCGGCACTCTGGATGAACTGTTCGAGACGGTGACCCTGATCCAGACCCACAAGATCCGGCCGTTCCCCATGATCCTGGTGGGTCGCGACTACTGGGGCGGACTCGTGGACTGGCTGCGGAAACTGACCGTCGGTCGAGGCTACATGTCCAAGGACGACCTGGATCTCTTGAAGGTCACGGATGACCCGGCCGAGGCCGTGGACCACATCGTCCGATTTTACCGCGGCCAAGCCGTCGATCTGAGCGCGCCGGAATGATGAGGAACGGGGGCAGAGGAGACGCGGTGTGTCCCGGGGCTATTCGATGCGAACGATGGCCTGCGGCGGGAGGCGGTCCAGCAGGGACCGGAGGGCCTGCTCGACGTACTCGGGGCTTTTCGATTCCAGCGTCAGCTCGACATTGTGATCCGCGCTGTGGAGGATGGGATACGAGCCGAGCTGCAGCTCCGGGAATCGGCTCATCACGCCGTTGAGGTCGCCCGCGATCTGCCCCTCGTCGCAACGCAGGAGGACCCGCCGCAGGATGAACGGCTGCTCTCGAAACCGTTCGCGGATGCGCTCGAACTTGCGACGGACGGCCTCCGGAATGCCGGGGAAGATGTACACGTTCCGGAAGACCACCACCGGAAAGGCCATGTCTCCCACCTCTATCAGCTCGCCACCTTCCGGCATGTCGGCCATCCGCAGTTGGGCGGCGGTGATCCCGGCCCCGTAGTGCCTCCGGAGCAGGTTTTCCAGGAGCGGATGGCGGATGACCCTCCGCCCGAACGCACCCGAGATGGCGGCGATGGTCACATCGTCGTGGGTCGGGCCGATTCCCCCAGTGGTGAAGACGAGGTCGTACTGCTCCGCGAAGGCGCGCACCTCATGGGTGATGACGGGCACGTCGTCGGGGATGGTGGTGATCCGCTTGACCTCGACGCCCATAGCCCGAAGTTCCCGCACCAGGTAGGGCGAATTCTGGTCCACGACCTTCCCACTCAGGACCTCGTTGCCGATGATCAGGATGCCCGCCGTCTTGGCCATGTTCGCTGCACTCGTGGGGGGTCGGGGGGTGGGGATCGGGGGAAAGACGAGAGGTGCTCTGCTGACCCCTGGCCCCCTTCAGAAGTACCGCTCCATCAGCCGGTGGATCCACTCCGGCACGCGGGGGGAGTCCACGGCATCGAACGCCGGTACGTACGGTTTCACGTCCACCACAGGCGTCCCGTTGATGGCGTCCAGTCCCTGGACGAAGAGGCGGTTCTTCTCCCGGCGGAGCAGCTTGACCGCGGTGACGCCGATGGGATTCGGGCGGTGACGCGCCCGCTGCGCGAAGATGCCGACCTCCGGCATGTCCTGCCGTCCCTGCGGGCGGCGCCGCATCCGGACGGGCTCGGCCTCGGGCGCCCGGTGCATCCAGAAGAGGATGAGGAGGTGGGAGAACTCCTCGATCCCGTCCAGCCCATCGGCGAGCGTTTCGTCCAGGACGACTTCCGAGACAACCCCGTCCCAGCCCTCATCCATGGGTTCCTTGACGTCGTTGTACACCACGCCGATCCATTCCACGGAAGCCGCTCCTTTCATCGCGCCAGACAGGGACAGAACACACAGACAAAGCTGTCATCTATGAGTAGTTCAGCGGTCTGCAGCGGACTGATCGCTGATGGCCAATTGCTGACGGCTG
>Ga0315280_10009829_pt1 | contig 12133 bp, 9 predicted proteins | sample YL17G06_40_MG_FD_203697 | JGI IMG/M metagenome (GOLD analysis project Ga0315280, IMG submission 203697) | Sediment microbial communities from Yellowstone Lake, YNP, Wyoming, USA - YL17G06_40 | ecosystem: Environmental > Aquatic > Freshwater > Lake > Sediment | place: USA: Wyoming | collected... | reverse complement strand
CTGGAGTCGCTGGGGCGGCTGGATGAGGCGATCCAGTCCTACGGGGAGGCGTTGCGGATCGATCCCGGCTACGCCGAAGCCGAGCTCAATATGGGTAACGCCGTGCTGCACAAGGGCCAACCGCAAGAAGCCATCGAGCACTATGAGCGGGCGCTCGAGCGGCGCCCCGATCTGGCCGAGGCCCACAACAACCTGGGGGTCACGCTGCGCGCGCTGGGCCGCACTCAGCAGGCTGCCGACCGCTACCGGGAAGCCATCCGCCTCAGACCCGATTACGCGGACGCCCACGTCAACCTCGGCGCGCTGCTGTTGGCGCAAGAAGAAACGGCTGAGGCCGAGCGCAGCTTTCGCGAGGCGCTGCGGCTGCGGCCGGAACTGGTGGACCTGCGGGGCGCCCTCACGGTGGAGCTCATCCGGCAGGAACGGTTCGCGGAGGCCGAGGCGCTCTGCCGCGAGAATCTGGTCTACAGGCCCGGCGATCCGGGAGCGCTCAACCATCTCGGGATCGGGCTTCAAATGCAACAGCGATATGCCGAAGCCATCGATTCGTACCGCCAGGCGCTGGTCGCGCATCCAGACTTCGCGCAGGCCTATCAGAACCTGGGCACCTGCCTCATCCTGGTGCACCGCTTGGAAGAGGCCGCCGAGTGCTGCCGGGCGGCGCTGCGCATCCAACCGCACTACGCTGAAGCGCACAACACACTGGGCCACGCGCTGGGCCAGATGGGACGGCTGGAGGATGCCGTGGTCTCGTTCCGGCAGGCGCTGGCGCTCAAGCCTGTCTACGTCGAGGCGCTGAACAACCTCGCCGCCGCGCTGATGGAACTGGAGCAGCTCACTCAGGCCACGGCAGCCTGCCGGGAAGCGATTGCCGCCAACCCGCGGTTCTACCGCGCCTTCAGCAACCTGGGAACGGCATTGTACAAAGAGGGGTACCTGGAGGACGCGGTGGCAGCGTTCCGCGAGGCGCTGGCGGTGCGGCCCGATTTCGCTGCGGCGCACTCCAACCTGCTGTTCTGCCTCAGCTACGACGAGACTTGGCAGCCGGAGACCGTACTGCGGGAGCACCGCGCCTGGGCCGCCATCCATGCCCCGGCCTGCCCGGCCCCGCCGCGACCCGGCCGCGCGCTTCGCCGCATCGGCTACGTTTCCCCGGATTTCCGGCAGCACCCGGTGGGCACCTTCATCGAGCCGGTCGTGAGGGAGCATGATCGCGCCACGTTCGAGATCCACCTGTTCTCGAACGTCGGCCGACCCGATGCCGCGACCCGGTGCTTCCAGGCGATGGCCGATTGCTGGCACGACATTCGCAGCCTCAGCGACGAGGAAGCCGCCAAGCTGGTGCGCCTCCAGGAAATCGATATCCTGGTGGATCTCACCGGCCACGCCTCGGAGAATCGTCTGCTGCTGTTCGCGCGCCGGCCCGCGCCCGTCCAAGTCACCTACTGCGGCTACCCCAACACGACGGGCATGGAGGCAATCCAATACCGGCTCACCGACGAGTGGGCCGACCCGCCCGGTCTCACCGAGCGCCTGCACACCGAAAAGCTGATCCGGCTGCCGCACGGGTTCCTGTGCTACGTGCCAGCCGCCAGCGCCCCCGAGGTGGGGCCACTGCCGGCGCGGACGGCCGGGCACGTCACCTTCGGGTTCTTCAACGCGCTGCCCAAAGTGCGGCCGGCGACGGTGGCGGCCTGGGCGGAAGTCCTGAGCCGGGTCCCGGGGTCGCGCCTGATGTTGAAAGCCACGGGGCTGACCGACCCGGAACCGCGCGGCCGGATCCTGGAGCTGTTCGCGCGGCACGGCATCGAGGAGTTCCGCCTCGAGCTGGCCGCCGCGGTGCCTTCGCACGCGCGCCACCTGGGTCTGTACAACCGAATCGACATCGCGTTGGACACGTTTCCCTACCACGGTACGACAACCACCTGCGAGGCGCTGTGGATGGGTGTGCCGGTGGTCGTTCTGGCCGGGAGCACGCACGTCTCGCGGGTCGGCGTGAGTCTGCTCGGGCGGATCGGGCTGGACTATCTGGCGGCGGATTCCAAGGCCGGCTACATCGACCGCGCCGTGGCGCTGGCAAGCGACCTCGAGCGCCTAGCCAGCTTGCGGGCGGGACTGCGCGGGCGCATGACGGGTTCTCCGCTCACCGACGCCGCTGGTTTCACGCGCGATCTGGAAGACGCCTATGGCCGCATGTGGGAGGAGCGCCAAGGGGCTGTCGAAACCGCCTGCCCGAGGAAAGGAGCAAGCCAGTGGGACTAAGCCGAATGATAGGAGTCAGGGAACGCCTGGACGCCGGGCTCGAGCACCACCAGTCGGGCCGCCTGGACCAGGCCGAGGAGATCTACCGCGAGCTGCTGGCGGCGGATTCGCGCAACGCCGACGCCCGCCACCTGCTGGGCATGGTGGCCTACCAGCGCGGAGACTGCCAGGGCGCGGCCGGCCATATCCGCGAGGCCATCCGGATGGCCCGCTGGGTGCCCCAGTTTCACAACAATCTCGGGCTGGTGCTGCAGGGCCTGGGGCGGGGTGAAGAGGCGCTGGCCAGCTTCCAGGAGGCGGCGCGGCTGGCGCCCGCCTACGCCGAGGCACGGGCGAACCTGGGCAAGGCGCTCGAGGATCAGGGCCGCTACCAGGAGGCCATCGTATCCCTCCGCGAAGCCCTGCTGCTGAAGCCCGATTTTCCGCTGGCCTGGTATTGGCTGGGCTGCGCGGCACAGGCGGCGGGCGAGCTGCCCGAGGCCATTCGCGCCTACGAGCAGGTACTGGCGCGCCAGCCCGATCATGCGGAAGCCAACGTCAATCTAAGCAGCGCGCTGAAGCAGCAGGGGCGCTTCCAGGATGCGGAGACCTGTTGCCGCCGGGCCCTCGCCAGCCGGCCGGACCTGGCCGAAGCGCAGGCGAACCTGGGCGCGATCCTGCTGAATCTGAAGAAATACGAGGAGGCGGAAGCGGCCTGCCGCGAGGCCCTGCGGCTCAAGCCGCACCTTCCCGAGCCGTACTGCAACCTGGGGGCGGTGTTATTCAAGACGGGGCGCGTCGATGAGGCCAGGGAATGCTGCGAGGAAGCGGTGCGGCGCAAACCCGACTCCCCCGAGGCGCTCACCAACCTGGGCAACGTGCTGCGCACGCAGAACCACTTGGAGGAGACGCGGGCCTGCTTCGAGCGTGCGCTGGCCGCCGCGCCGGACTACTTCGAGGCCTGGCTGAACCTAGGCGCCGTGCTCAAGGAACTCGGCCTGACCGAAGAGGCCACCGCCGCCTGCCGCGAAACCCTGCGACGGCGGCCGGATTCGGCCGAGGCGCACAACAATCTCGGCAACGTGCTCAAAGAACAGGGCCGGCTGGAAGAGGCGCAGGCCAGTTTCCGCGAGGCCATCCGCCTTCAACCGGATCTAGCCGAACCCTACATGAATCTCGGCGGCACGCTCAAGGACCAGGGCCGTCTGGAGGAGGCGCTCAGCTTCTGCCGGAAGGCGATGTCGATGGACCCCAAGAGCGACAGCCTCTTCTCCAACTGTTTTTTCTACCTGCACTACGACGAGCTGTGCGAACCCGAGGCCATGTTCGAGGAACACCGCCGCTGGGGCGAGCGGTACCGGGCGCTGGCGGCATCCGCCCCGGAGCACACCAATGACCGCTCCCCGGAGCGCCGGCTCCGCGTAGGCTACCTGTCCCCGGATTTCCGGCGCCACTCCGTGGCCTTCTTCGTCGAGCCGGTTCTGGCGGCGCACCACCGGGAGGCGGTCGAGGTCTACTGCTACTCGAACGTAGTTCGCCCGGATGCCGTCACCGAGCGGATCCGGGCCACGGCCGACTGCTGGCGCGAGATCCGCGGGCTCCCCGATCAGCAGGTGGCGGAATTGATCCGTCGAGACGGGATCGACATCCTGGTGGACCTGGCCGGGCACACCGGCGGGAGCCGCCTGAAGGTGTTCGCGCGCAAGCCGGCGCCGGTCGAGATCAGTTGGTGCGGTTACGCCGCCACGACCGGCCTGGCGGCCATCGACTACCGCCTCACGGACGCTCTGACCGATCCGCCCGGCCAGACCGAACATCTGTACACCGAGGAACTGGTCCGTTTGCCCGTGCCATTCACCTGCTACCGGCCCCCGGACGACGCCCCGGAGGTCTCGGATCTGCCGGCGCTGGCCACCGGCGCGATTACTTTTGGCTGCTTCAGTTTCCTGGCCAAGGTGACGCCGCGAATGATCGCCGCCTGGTCGGCGTTGCTCGGGAAGGCGCCCCGCGCGAGGCTGGTCCTGAAATCCGCGCCGCTGGTGGACGAATCCACGCGCCGGCTGGTCTGGGAGCGCTTTCGCGCGCAGGGAGTGGACCCGGCCCGCGTCGAACTGCTCGGCCCGCTGGGCCACCAGGAGCACCTGGAGGCTTACCACCGCATCGACATCGCCCTGGACACGTTTCCCTATCACGGCACCACCACCACCTGCGAGGCGCTGTGGATGGGCGTGCCGGTGGTGGTGCTGGCCGGGAAGACGCACGCTTCCCGCGTGGGAGTCAGCCTGATGACCAGCGTCGGGCTGGAGGATTGGGTGGCCTCCTCCTTCGAGGACTACGTGGAGCGGGCAGCCGGGATGGCGCGCCAGCCCGAGCGGCTGGCCGGACTTCGGGCCGGACTCCGTAAGCGGGTGGCGAGTTCGCCGCTGACCGATGCGGCAGCTTTCTCGTCGCACCTGGAAGAAGCCTATCGCCGCATGTGGCGGCGCTGGTGCGGAGGAAGTCCAAGTTGACAACGGCCGAGGATCTGAAGAAGCGCGTAACGGAATTCCCGTATTGGTATCACCGCATCGAACTGCCGGACGGCGTGGTGACGCCGGGCTGGGCGCCCCTCAACCGGGATATGTACCGCATTCCCGCGGATCTCACCGGCAAGTCGGTCCTCGACGTGGGCGCCTGGGACGGCTACTGGACGTTCGAGGCGCTTCGCCGCGGCGCGCGGCGGGTGCTGGCGATCGACGATTTCTCCGACCTCATGGGCGCGCTGGGGGAATCCGATCGGCGCGCTTGGGCAACCTTCGACTTCTGCCGCGAGGCGCTGGGCCACGGAGAGGATCGCTGCCAGCGCCGGGAGATGTCCGTGTACGAGGTCGACGAGAAGAGCGTGGGTCATTTCGACATCGTGTTCTTTTTTGGCACCCTCTACCACCTCCGCCATCCCCTGCTTGCGCTGGACCTGCTGAGGGCCGTGTGCGACTCGGAGATCTACGTCGAATCGGCCGTCCTGGACGACTACAGCCCGTACCGCGGCGGACTGGGTCAGGGATACTCGGGCGGGCAGATGATCGCGGAGTTCTACCCGGACAACCAGTACGGCAGCAATCCCTCGAACTGGTGGGTTCCCACGCTGCACTGCCTGGCGCACATGGTCCGTGCCGCCGGGTTCGATAAGGTGGACGCCTGGAAGCTGACGGACAAGCCTGCCCACGTGTCGCATTGCCGCGGCTTCGCGCGCGGCGCCGCCGCGGCCGATCGGAGAAGAACGTGAGCAGACGACTTCACATCGGAGGGAAGATCCAGCGCCCGGAGTGGGAAATCATGGACGCGCTGGCGGGCACGCATGTAGACCATGTAGGGAATGCCAAGGATCTGTCGCGCTTTGCGGACGGCACATTTGCAGCCTTGTACGCTTCGCACGTGCTGGAGCATTTCGACTACATGGGCGAGCTGGTCAACGTCCTGAAGGAATGGAAACGCGTGCTTGAGCCCGGGGGGACGCTCCATGTCAGCGTGCCCGACCTCGACGTGCTGGCCTCGCTGTTCGTGAGAAAAGACCAGTTCAGCATGGACGAACGCTTCGAGATCCAGCGGATGATGTTTGGCGGGCACATCTCGCCCTACGACTATCACCTGGTGGGATTGAATACCGAGTTTCTGACGGTGTTCCTGGCCGCGGTGGGGTTTGTGGAGATTCAGAAGGTGCCGGGGTTCGGGCTGTTTGTGGACACCAGCACCATGACGGTGGGGGGAGTCCCCATCAGCCTCAACATGGTGGCGAAGAAGCCCGCGCCATCTTTGCCGCCCGCAGGCTGATTGCGAGGATTACCGATGTTCAGCATTTTTGAAGTGTTGCCGCCGCCCCCGCCCAAGATCCTGGTCGTGGACGTAGGCGCCCAGAACGACCCCGCGACTCTCAACCCCTATGAGCCGCTGGTGCGGTCCGGCTGCGCGACGGTGGTTGGATTCGAGCCCCTCCGGCCGGAGTGCGACAAGTTGAATGCCGGCGCCAATCCGGGCCGCTGCTACCATCCTTACGCCATTGGCGAGGGGGATTCCCGCACGCTGCGCGTGTGCGCGTACTCGGCGGCGAGTTCGCTGTACGAGCCCAACACGCCGCTGCTGGCCCATTTCAACAATCTCGAGGCGTGCCTCCAGGTGGTGGACCGCATCCCGCTGCGCACCGTTCGTCTGGACGACATCCCGCAGGCGGACCACGCCGACTATCTGAAACTCGACGCCCAAGGCGCCGAGGCCGATGTGCTGCGCGGGGCGCTGCGGGTGCTGGAAGACACGTTGGTGGTGTACACGGAGGTCGAGTTCATTCCGCTCTACCAGGATCAGGCGCTGTTCGCCGACGTCGATGCGCTGCTGCGGGCCCACGGCTTCCTGTTCCACAAGTTCACGGAATGCATCGGCCGCGCATTCCAGCCGGTGGTGGTGAACAACGACCCCGATCGAGGGTGCAGCCAGCTTTTGTGGGGCAATGCGGTCTACGTGAAAAGCTTCCTCGAATTCGGCCGCCTGTCCCCTCAGAGCCTGCTGAAGCTGGCCATCATCCTGCATGAAGTGCACACGTCCTACGACCTGTGCCTGCTGGCCCTGCGGCATCACGATACGCAGACGGGAACCACGCTGGCGCCAGCCTATCTGGAGAGACTGATTGGGGCTGGTCCCACGGCGGTGCCCCGCACAAGAATCTAGCGAGCGGCGTCCTCGAACCTTCGCAGCGCCAGCGGGACCACCTGGATATCCTCCAAGGAGATCGGCCAGCCCTTCCAGAGCAGCGTGGTGCAGCCGGCAATCACCAGAGTGCCATCGTAAAGCTGGAAGAACTTGGTCTGATAGTCGGAGTCGTCGTGGATGGCATCGATGCTGTTGTCGGCGATCAGGAGCTTGGGGAAATCCGAGGCCTGGATGAAGAACGCGTTCCGCTCGGTGGTCACAGCCAACTCATAGCGCTTTTCCTTCGCCAGTGCGACCAGGGCACGAAGAGAGCAGCCGTGATTGAACGAGAAGTTCTCGTCCTGCACGAACAGCACGTCGTTGGGGATGCTGGGATTGAACTCGACGATCACCACGCGGGGGCGAAAACGCGCGAGCGAACGCCAGATGTGCCAATCCATGCCATCGACGTCGATGCTCATCAAATCGGGGGCGGCGGGTGCGTTGGCGGCAGCCAGGATCTCGTCCAGGCGGTTGGCGCCGAGATCGACGAAGCGGTTGACCAGCTTCAGGCCTGAGCGGCCCGCGTAGGTCCGCTCGAGATCGGAGAACTTGCCGGCGTTCCCTTCGATCAAGGTCCCGCTCCAGCTCCTGTTGGTCAGCAGGTTGTAGACGTTGCTGTAGAGCTGGCCGTCCCAGGCGCCAAACTCCACGCAGTACTTGTTGGTCGTGCCGAGCAGAGAGAAGATCTTCTCGATGACGCCATCCTCTCCGTACTGGGACGTGAGATTGCCGCGGAAGCCGCGAAGATAGGTGCTGCGGGGATTAGTCAGATCCCGTTTCTCTATTTGCAGAATTGTCATGAAGCTGGGGCGGCCGCACATCCATAGTGCCTGAACCGCCCGATTTGTCTCACCGGAGTGAAGGCGAAGTCCGGTGGTCGCCCGCGCCCGCAAATAAACTCACACCCGCCCTGCTGGAGTCGATACACATAGTGAAGGCTGATGATCAGCCGACCCCGGCAGGAGGCCGGGAAATCTCAAAAACAGGATGTGAAACCATGTCGTATTCGATTGTCACCAATGTCAGTTCGCTGGTTGCGCAAGAGAACCTGCGCGTAGTCAACGACTTCCAAAACCGGACCATTGAGCGGTTGACCTCCGGCTATCGTATCAACGCCTCGGGAGACGACGCCGCCGGGCTGGCTGTCGCCAACAAATACCGCAGCGACATCGCAGAACTGCAACAAGGCGTGCGGAACGCCAATGACGGCATCAGCGCCTTGCAGATCATCGATGGCGGTCTCAGTAACATTGCCAAGATCCTGGACCGGCTCAAGACGCTGGCCACGCAGTCGGGATCGACAACCTTTACCGGAAACCGGACCACCGTGAACAACGAGTATCAGTCCATGCTGGGGGAAATCACCCGGCAGGCCTCCAACGTCGGCTTGGTCAGCAGCGGAACCTACAACTCCCTAATTGAAGTCTACATCGGGGGGGGCAGCAGCACGGCCAATGCCAAGGTGCAGGTGGACCTGAGCGGATCTGCCAACCGGGTGGATGCCACCAGCCTGGGGGTTGGCGGGACCAGCGTTTCCGGTGGCGGGACCACGGTCGGCAACGTGGACCTGAACAACACCGCGAACACCTTCCTGGCTGCCGGAACCCAGACCTTCACGTTCGCGATCTATGACACCAATGCGGCGGCGACCACCACCGCAACGGTCGTTGTGACCGGCAGCAGCGGTATCGCGGGCAGCGCGGTGCTCAGCGCGCTCAACACGGGCCTGAGCAGCTATGGCATTTCCGCGGTCGCCGACTCGAGCGGGTATCTGGCATTCGGTGGAACCCGCGGCTTCTCGGTGAGCGTGGGCGCGCCCACGGCCGGCACCGGCGTCAAGACCGCTGCCAGCGCCGCGGCCGACAACGCCGGAGTGTACCGCATGGCCAGCGCAGTGCTATCCGCGCTGACCGCCGGCGACATCGACACCCTGACGTTCCAGAACGCCAGCGGCTCCGCAGTCGTCAGCTTGGTGGTTGGGAACGGCGCCACAGTGGCCGGGGCCGTTGCGGCCATCAACGCCGCGACGGCGTCGCTCGGGATCTACGCGGTCGCCTCGTACGCGACCACCTGCGGCCTGGCCATCGAGAGTTCCAGCGACTTCTCCGTGACCTCGTATAGCACAACGGCTTCCAAGGGCTTTTACGCCGCCAGCGGTTTGAACACCGCCACCATCACCGACCCGGATTCCACTGCAACCACCACCGGCAACGCTCTGGCGGCCATTGCCTCGATTACCTCGGCAGTCAGCAGTCTTGGGGTTGTTCAGGGCAAGGTGGGTACCGGGCAGAACAAGATGCAGTATGCCATCTTGCTGGCCCAGTCCCAGGTGAACAACTTCTCGGCAGCCGAGTCGCGCATCCGTGACGCGGACATAGCGGCCGAAGCGGCCAACCTGACGAAGGCGCAGGTGATGCAGCAGGCCTCGCTGGCGGCCATGGCGCAAGCCAATTCCGCTCCGCAGGCAGTGCTGGCCTTGCTGCGAGGCTAACCAGCGGTGGACGTTAGCTAGTGGCAACTTCGCCTCAAGGCTGGGCCGGACCACTGGGTCCGACCCAGCGTAATGCCTCAGTCTCCGGGGGCGCCGAGTGCCTTGTGGGATGAGCTTTGGCTTGTCTGGCCGGTTTTCGGAAACAGCGCGAGATAAGCTGAAGCTTATCCCACCCGGGGTCCCCGGAGACTGAGGCATTCCGGCCCAGCCTTGGTTTTCTAAGGGAGCAGCAATGAGTGATGCCAGTTCCATTTTCACCGGCGCCAGCCGGTATTCTTCCGACTTCCAATCGCTGATCAACCGCGCGGTGGCTATTGCCTCGCTGCCGTTGGGCCAGCTCACCGCCGCCAAGACCACGCTGGAGGCGGAGTCCAGCGCGCTCGGTACGCTGAACACGAAGTTCACTTCGTTGCAGAGCGCCATCACCAGCCTGGAGACAGCGACCGGGATCAGTTCCTATGCGGTCTCGGTGTCGAATGGCTTGGTTGTGAGCGCCTCGGCCAGCACCGGAGCAACCGCGGGCACCTACAGCATCGAGGTCACCAGCCTGGGCTCGAACACCAGCACCATGAGCAAAGCCGGGCTGACCACGGTCACCGATCCCTCCACCCAGAACATCAGCTCAGCCTCCGATTTTACCCTCACGGTGAACGGAACCCCACACACCATCACACCCAGCGGCACAACCCTCAACGCGCTGGTCACCGCGATCAACGACGCCGGCCTGGACACGCAGGCTTCGATCGTCAACGTGGGCTCGACCTCTTCACCGGACTACCGGCTGGCCATTCAGAGCTCCAAGCTGGGCGCCGACACGATCCAACTCAACGATGGGAGCCAAGACCTGCTGGACACGCTGGCCACCGGCGCCAAGGCGACCTACAAGCTGAACGGGATGGCCACCGCCATTGAGAGCGATTCCCGGACCATCACGCTGGCGCCCGGCCTCACTGCGCAGTTGCTTGGCGAGAGCGCTTCCGGGGTCGCCACCACCATTACGGTGTCCCGCAGCACGATGGCCATCACCAACGCCCTGGCTTCGTTCGTCACCGCTTACAACGCGGGCGTGGATGAGTTGGACAAGCACCGTGGCGAGGCCGGAGGCGCACTGACCGGCCAGAGCATCGTGTCCATGCTCTCGGAAGCCATGCGGAACGTGGCCCAGTACTCCGGCGGGTCCGACACCATCACCTCGCTGACCGACCTGGGCCTCAACTTCGATGACCAAGGCAAGCTCTCGCTCGACACCAGCGCCTTCTCGAGCGCCACCACGGGGAACATCGATGAGCTAATGACCTTCCTGGGCAGTTCGACCGGAGGCGGTTTCCTGAAGTCCGCAACCGACACTCTGAACGGCCTGGAAGACGCCACCGACGGCATCCTCACCACCGCCATCAGCTCCATGACGGCCCAGATCACCGGCCAGACTAGCCGCATCACGACCGAACAGGAGCGGGTGGCTGACATCCAGGAGAACTTGACGGCCCAGATGTCGGCGGCCGATGCGCTGATCGCCGCGCTGGAGCAGCAGGCCACCTACCTGAACGCCCTGTTCGAGTCCATGCGCATCGCCTCGCAGGTATACCTGTGAGCCCGCACGATTCGCTCCGCGCCACTGAAGAGCGGCTCCGCCAGGCCGTCGCAGCCGGAACTTATCCGCAAGCCCAGAAGATCCTTCTGGAATACCGGCCGCAATTGGAGGAGGTCCTCCGCAGCCTGTCTCCGGCCGGCCCGGAAGCCGCGAAAATCGCCCGGGACTCGAAGGACCTGGTCGAGTGGATGCGGCGCATGGTCCTGGCCTCCCGTGCCACCGCCACAACCCAACTGGCCAGGCTGCCCAAGTACCCGCTGCCGTATCACGCCGGAGTGTCCGCTCACCGGCACACCTGGGAACTGGAAGCCTAGCGAGGTTGCACCTCAGACCGGCCAGGGTATTCAACGCAGAGACGCAGAGGTGGCTGATTTGCTCCCTGTGGGTCCTCCGCGCCTCTGCGGTGAATCAGAACTTGACGCATTTGCACCACGTCTCCAGCATCAAGACGGCTAGCGCGCAGGTGCAGGCCAGCTCTATTGGTGCACCGAGTACTGGGCCTGGGGAGGATACAGCTTCACCTCCAGGGTCTTTTCCTCCTCGTTGACCTCGAAGACCTGGCCGAAGGTCTGGTAGCCTTTGGCAATCACCTGCACCCGGATCTTGCCCTGCGGGATGGAAGGGATCCTGGCGACGCCTTCCTGATTGGTCCTCAACTCCCAGTTGGTGATGATCTTTCTTCCAAGCTTCACAACCGAGCGGCCCTCTACGAAGCGGACCACCACCGAAGCGCGGTCCACGGGCTTGTTGTTGAGGTTCTTGACTTCGATGCGAAGCTTAGTCATGGGCGGATCCCCGAGCAGCGGGAAGGCCAGGCCCAGGAACGCCACGAGCAATCCGAAAATCCTACGCATATCACGATTATCTCAGAGGCCGGGATAGAGGAATGGCTGGGGCTGCCCGGCGGCCTGGGTGACCGCCTCGGCGGCCAGGTAGCCGCTGCGGACGGCGCCCTCCATGGTGGCCGGCCAGCCGGTGCGAGTCCAGTCACCGGCCAGGAACAGGCGCGGCACGCGGGTCTGGGAGACCGGGCGGAAGGCTTCCACTCCGGGCTTCGGAGACCAGGTGGCCCGGATCTCTTTGATCAC
>Ga0315280_10009828_pt1 | contig 12134 bp, 13 predicted proteins | sample YL17G06_40_MG_FD_203697 | JGI IMG/M metagenome (GOLD analysis project Ga0315280, IMG submission 203697) | Sediment microbial communities from Yellowstone Lake, YNP, Wyoming, USA - YL17G06_40 | ecosystem: Environmental > Aquatic > Freshwater > Lake > Sediment | place: USA: Wyoming | collected... | reverse complement strand
CAGTCGTGCGCACAAAGCGTCGCCGGGGCCTTCGTTGCAAGTGATAGTGCTGCATCAGGCGCTGCACCCGCTTCTTGTTGACCGTTACACCACGACGATGAAACTCCTTTGTCACACGACGATGGCCGCAGCCCGGAAACTCTTCCAGGATCGCCCGGATCTCCTTCACCAGGTTCGGCTCAGCAGGCTCACTCGTCCCTCCACGATGACTCCAAGCGTAATACGCACTCGGGCTTATGCTGGCAATCGCACAGCGACGTCGAGTCGACAACACTCCGTGCTCAGTCTCAATCAACCGGTAGATCATTTCCCGGCTCCTCCGTTGGTCTTGGCCAGCTTGTTGTCTAACGCAATGAGTTTTTTTAATCCCGACTCTGTCGGGACTCCATCGTCAACTGGCTGATCTTTCGCTCCAGAGCTGCGACCTTTGCTTCCTCGCGATACACCTGTCCGTGGCCCCGAAAGGCATTCTCGCCATACTTCCGATACAACTCCCGCCATTGCCGTATCAGGTTCGGATGGACCTCATACCGTCGAGATGCTTCTGCCACCGACAACCCAGACTCAACGTGCTGGACAACCTCCAGTTTAATTTCTTTTGTGAATTGCCTTCGACCCATCCCGCAGACCTCCTTTCCTCTGAACATACCTTATCTTGGTGTCCAGTCCAAGGGGGTCAGATCAATTAAATTCACCTTAACTCCTTCTCCCCCAGAAACTTACTTCCAAAATACCAACCGATAACTAGTACGCTACCGGAAAAAACCGCCTAAATCGACTGGCCGAGAGGATTTTGGAGAGGAATTCGTCGAACGGGTTTTAAGACTCGGATCTTCATTGGCGAAGCAAGATCTTCTCGCTACCGTTGCTGAGCTTACAGCATACTGTGTCTATGAAAACTATACAACATTCATCGAAAAGAAGGTGAAGCTCGATGAGCTAATAGTTAGTGGGGGCGGCACTCACAACGGAGCAATCATGGCGGGGTTGCAGAAGTACTTCAGACCTATGCTGGTGAGGAAGATCGAAGAGTATGGGATATCTTCTGACGCGAAAGAGGCTGTGTCCTTTGCGCTCCTCACAAACGAGACGATCTCCGGTGGTCCCGGAAATCCACCCGCCGGTATAGGAGCAAAGAAGCGCACCCTCTTAGGGAAGATCTGCTTATGACAGCGAGTCTACGTCTCTGAGGCCATTACCGCATTAATAGCGACAACGGTTACGATATCGTCGACGCTGCATCCTCGTGACAAATCGAAGCAGGGTTTTCGTAGGCCCTGAACAATTGGTCCGAACGCCTTAGCTCCCCCCATCCGCTCTGCAAGCTTATAGCCGATGTTTCCTGAGTTGAGATCGGGAAATATCAACACGTTTGCATTCCCCTGGAGTGGACTTCCCGGAGCTTTTCGAGTTGCGACGTTAGGGACAATGGCTGCATCAAGCTGCAACTCACCGTCAACAAGGAGATTAGGTTGTTTCTGCCGTACTAGAGCCGTTGCCTGTTGCACCTTCTCGACAGATGTATGCTGAGCGCTCCCTTTTGTGGAAAACGAGAGCATCGCTACTCTTGGCCGTTCCCGTGTAATTTTCTCATGATTCTTGGCGGTGGTGATGGCAATGTCAGCGAGTTGATCCGACGTTGGGTCCGGGACCACACCGCAATCGGCAAATGTATATACCTTCTCCGGGAATACCATCAGGAAAAAACTAGAAACGATGTTCACCCCCTCGGCTAGTCCTACAACCTGAATACCCGCTCGCAGAACGTCAGCCGTCGTCGAAAGCGACCCGGCAACGCTCCCATCAGCAAATCCCTCGCGCACCATCATCGCACTGAAGTACAGTGGTTGCCTGATTGTTGATTGGGCCTCTGTGAATTGGGGACCCTTCGACTTTCGCAGGTTGAAGTAGATGTGTGAGAAGTCGCTGAGCTTGTCAGACTTTTCTGGGTCAACGGTTCGGATACCTGATAGCTTTATCCCGAGCTTTTCAACCTTCTGGCGTATCTCCTCTTCAGGCCCAACAAGAGTTGCACTGGCAATTCCCTCATCCGTAACAATCCGGGCTGCGCGAATTGTACGTTCGTCAAGTGCATCGGGAAGGACAACATGCTTCCGTCCCTTGCGAGCCTTTGCTTTGATCTCTTGAATGATACTCTGTCCAATCATCGGTTCTCGGTTGCCCAGGTTCCTCTCGCGGAGCGAATGCCGGAATATACTCTATTGAGTGCACACAATCAATTGAGCTGCAATGTAGTGCCCACGTTCACTCACCGTGCGAGAGGATGTGACGAAATGTCAAAGGGTTAGTAAATCTCACAAAAAACGGCTAAAAAAGAATATTAAGATTAATTAATGTGGAAAGAAGACTTGACTATCTGTCAGCTTATGGTTATATTTTGGTTACTAACCTTCTTCACTCCTCCCGTGACTTCTGTAAAGCACATATACATAGAGACATATGGCTGTCAGATGAACGTCGCCGACTCGGAAGTGGTGATGGGTATCATGCACAACCGGGGTTACCGCATCACAAAACAAATATCACAGGCCGATGTCATCCTTGTCAATACTTGCAGTGTACGGGAGAATGCCGAACAGCGTATCTTTGGTCGACTCGGACACTTTAGACGATATAAACGTCAGAACCCCGGAGTTGTGATTGGCATGCTTGGGTGTATGGCTGAACGTCTGCGCTCGAAATTGATGGAGGAAGAAAGCATCGTCGATGTCGTGGTAGGTCCGGATGAGTATCGGAAGTTGCCGGGCCTCGTTGAAAGTGCGGCTAACGGGACAAAGGGCATTGCCGTTAAGCTCTCTCGGGTCGAGAACTATGATGACATCATCCCGCTACGGACAGATGGGATCTCTGCGTGGATCTCCGTCATGCGCGGCTGCGACAAGTTTTGCACGTTCTGTATTGTTCCCTTTACTCGGGGGCGAGAACGGAGTCGGAGTGTTACCAATATTGTTGGGGAAGTGGAGGAGCTTTCCACACGTGGATTCAAGGAAGTTGCATTGCTTGGTCAGAATGTCAACTCGTATCATGATGGAGAATATGATTTTGCCGATCTTCTGGCAAACATCGCTGGAGTCAATCAATCGATTCGCGTAAGGTTTACCACGTCACACCCGCAAGGTATGTCTGATAAGCTTCTCGGAACAATCGCTCGCTATAACAACATTTGCAACCACATCCATCTACCAGTACAATCAGGCTCAGATCGAATCCTCGAGTTAATGAACCGGACTTACACCAGCGAGCACTACCGCAACTTAGTGAAGAAGATCAAATCCACGATTCGAAATGTCAGTCTCTCGACAGACATTATCGCTGGATTCCCAACTGAGACGGAGGACGACCATCGGATGACCCTCGATCTTCTTGAGGAAATCAGGTACAATGGGGCATTCATGTTTAAGTATTCACCACGCGAGAATACGCCTGCTTTTAAGATGGGTGATAGCATCCCAGACGAAGTCAAAGTGAGACGGCTCAACGAGATTATCGAACTTCAGCAGCGGATCTCCCGGGAGAACAACCAGACACTCATTGGCCATACGATGGAAGTCCTCGTTGAAGGTGAGAGTAAGAAATCTAAGGAGAACTGGACAGGGAGAACAGACACAAACAAGGTGGTAGTCTTTCCAAAAGAGAATTCTGAGGTCGGTGACTATGTTTGGGTTAAGATCTCCAGCGCCACATCGGCAACACTCTTTGGGGAAGTCGTTAACGCAGCCGGGGAGAGGCTTTCCAGCGCCGCCGAGCGGGCTGCGGTTGTTTTTCCAGATTCGGTACAGACCATCCTAGATCAAGCTGATGGATAGTTTGCGATATATCGCCCTTACCTTTGGTCTTCTCATAGCGCAGGTTCTTGGGCTCGAACCCGCCCAAGGGCAGGAGTTAAGCGGATCGGCCATTGAGAAACGGCTTGAGATGATCAAAAACGGGCAAGCTGATGAAGTCAAGGTGGAATTGCCGTCCTTGCTTACGAAATACCAAAACCACCCCGGGGTGCTTTATCTACAAGGAGTGCTGACGAGCGACGGTTCGGAGGCAGTGAAGATTTTCCAGAGTGTTGTTGATAATTTCCCGAAGAGCGAATGGGCAGACGACGCTCTCTACAAGACGTATCAGTACTACTATTCGGTTGGATTGTACAAAACTGCAGCGCAGAAGTATGAACGGCTGAAGCAAGCCTACGCGAGTTCTCCGCACCTTGTTCATGGAGAATCCCCCAGTGTGGACCCGGAAGCGGATGCCGTCGAAAAGCCAAGCTTGACGGGTGGTTCCGACCGTGGTACATTTGCAGTGCAGGTCGGTGCGTTTTCCACCGCGGAGAATGCAAGCAAGCAGAAACGTTTTTTTCACAACGTCGGGTACCCCGTAGAGACACTGAACAAAGTGAAGCGAGGGAAAAGCTACTATCTTGTTTGGATTGGTAATTTCAAGAGCTACGATGAAGCACGGAAGTTCAGAAATACGATGAAGGGGAGGTACAAGATTGAACCGATCGTCGTCGAGCGGTAGTGACGAGGATGATACGATCAAACGAGAGGGGTGAGATGGAGCGAAAGGAATTTCAGAAACAGATGGATATGATCGGCCAGTCTGTCGAGATCAAGGAGATCATTGACGTTGTCCTTCAGGTGGCGCCCACAGACATCACTGTTCTCATCAGCGGTGAGAGCGGGACCGGGAAAGAACTCATTGCGAAGGCGATCCACGCCGCAAGCCCGCGGGCAAACAGAGCGCTCGTTACGGTGAATTGCGGTGCAATCCCTGAAGGCATCATGGAGAGTGAGCTTTTCGGCCACGAGAAGGGCGCTTTTACAGGTGCGACTGAGTTGCGGAAGGGATACTTTGAGATTGCAGACGGGGGCACGATCTTCCTGGACGAGATCGGAGAGATGCCGCTTGCTACGCAAGTGAAATTCCTCCGAGTACTTGAAAACGGCGAGTTCATGCGAGTAGGTGCCTCAGTAGCCCGAAAAGCAAACGTTCGTGTCATCGCAGCGACAAACAAGGACTTGGAGCACGAAGTGCGGAACGGAAATTTCCGGGAGGATCTCTTCTATCGATTGCGGTCGGTGAATATCCGCGTCCCTCCTTTGCGAGATCGACGGGAAGATATCCCCCTTTTCTTTAATGCCTTCGTTAGTGATTTCTGCGAGCGTAACAGCCTGACTTTTGCCGGCATAACAGATGAGGCGATGCAGCTCTTTGTGAACTATGACTGGCCAGGGAACATCCGTGAGCTCAAGAATGTCGTTGAGAGCATGCTTGTCATCGAGCGCGGGAAGCGGCTTGAGCTGGAGGATGTAAGGAAGCATCTGAGGGGGAATCGAGAGGACCATGAGGAGAGGAATTTGCCGGTCTTCCTTAACCGTACTGCAGAGCAGGCCGAACGCGAGCTTCTGTACCGAGCCCTTGTCGAGATGAGGAAGGATATTCTCGAGGTGAAGAACCTGATCGCGCGCCAGTTAATGCACCAGGCGCCAGTTGCACCCCCGTCTGAGTATAGTATCGAGGGAGTCGAGGCAAATGTTCAGGAGGCAGAAGAGTCGATGGCTCTTGATGAAGTGGAGCGGAAGATGATCATCAATGCACTCGACAGATTTCACGGCAACCGTCGTCTTGCAGCAAGAGCATTACGCATCAGTGAGAGAACGCTGTACAGAAAAATCAAGGAGTATGGACTTCCAAAATAAAGGAGGAGATTCGGATTCATCTTTCTTGTTCATCAGTAAAGATTCTCTGGAACGCCGTCCTTCAGGGAGGCACCGCTTTCCTGTTGATCATACATATCGAAGGGTGTGTATATTCGTTTCGGGGCACCTCGGTTCCTTCACATATTAAGACGATTGCCATCCCAATTTTTGATGACCAGAGCGGTTTTGGCGAAGCAGGTCTAAGAGACAAATTCACGAACGCCGTCATTGCCCGGTTCATCAATGACAACACTCTTCAGATCTCAGACAGGAATATGGCCGATTCGATGCTCGAGGGTGTTATCACATCGGTGCGAGCTGAGCCTTCGGTCGTCGGGGGTGGAGAGCAAGTTCGGAAATGGCGTATCACGATCACAGCGAAGCTGATGTACACGGATCAGAAACTTCATCGAAAAGTGTGGGAGAAAAGTCTGTCGAACTGGGGAGATTATGAATATACCGGGGGTCTCTCCGCTCGAGCAGACGGGATTCAGCAAGCGATTAACAAACTGGCAGAAGATATTCTCATTGAAACAGTCTCCGGTTGGTAAACCAGCCGCCTAACTTTCACTCAAGTAACGAACTCGGAATAACCTCATGGTGCCAATGGTACTCATCTTATATTTCTTCGCGCTCCTCACCCTTCTTCTGTTCGGGGTCCAGGGATTTGTGATGGTCTATTATCATTTCAAAAATCGTAATGAGGAAGAGACAGCCGATCCTGCGCTTCTCGTGTTCGCGCCTGTCACCGTCCAACTGCCAATATACAATGAGGTCTATGTCGTCGGACGATTGATTAAAGCGGCGTGTAGGATCAAATACCCGAAGGAGAAGCTGGAGATACAAGTTCTCGACGACTCCACTGACGAGACAAGCACAGTTGTGGCGAAAATCGTGGAGGAGATGGTGGCTCGCGGCTTCGACATCAAGCACATCCGGCGTGGAACTCGCGAAGGATACAAAGCCGGAGCCCTCCGAGAGGGCTTGAAAGTTGCACGCGGGGAGTTCATTGCAATCTTTGATGCTGATTTTGTACCAAGAGAAGATTTCCTCCTCCGGACGATGCCCTACTTTTTCCTTGATGAGAGGATCGGAATGGTCCAGACACGGTGGGAACATCTGAACACCGAGTACTCTCTTCTCACACGGGCCCAGGCGATGGCGCTCGATGGGCATTTCGTTATCGAACAGGCTGTGCGGAACCGCGCTGGATTCTTCATCAATTTCAACGGGACGGGCGGAATCTGGAGAAAGGCTTGCATCGAGGATGCAGGGAATTGGCACGATGATACGCTCACGGAGGACCTCGACCTCAGTTACCGTGCACAGCTCCGCGGCTGGAAATTCAAGTTCCTGCGCAACGTCACGTCACCAGCAGAGCTCCCCTCGGAAATCATTGCATTAAAGACGCAGCAGTTCCGCTGGACGAAGGGAGCAATCGAGACGGCAAAAAAGATTCTCCCGCTTGTGTGGAGCTCCAACTTCCCACTCCGGATCAAGCTTCAGTCGACTTTTCATCTCACGAACAATATTGTTTTCCCCTTTATTCTGCTTGCGGGTATTCTCAACGTGCCTCTCGTGTACATCAAGAATCATGGTGGTTACGAAACGTACTTTGCCTTGATGTCGATCTTCGTCGTGGCTTTCGTTGGCTCTTTCCTGTTCTATACGTTCTCCCAAAAAGAGATCTATCCGGATTGGCGGCGAAGGCTTTTCCTCTTTCCTCTCTTCATGGCAGGGAGTATGGGTTTCGCGGTCAACAACACGAAGGCCGTCATCGAAGGTCTCATCGGCAAGAAGAGAGAGTTTGTCAGGACACCAAAGTACGCGATAGAGAAAAAGGGGGACGCTTGGACAAACAAGAAGTACGTGCCGACGAGGCTAAGTTTCACATCATTCATTGAATTGCTCCTTGCACTCTATTGTTTCTTTGGAGTGCTCTCATCACTCTATTTCTCAGAGATTGCGGCGGTTCCCTTTCAATTGCTTTTCTGTCTTGGGTTTGGGTTTGTTTCGTTCCTTTCCTTTAAGCATGCCTGGACTGCGAGACAGCTTCGAGTCGCTCGAGGCAAATGAACACTGCTTCCGTTGAGGCATCTCCTTTCTTGATCCAGTCTCTTGAGAAAAGAATGGCGGCAAATCCATTCTCGCCATCGGTTACTCGCCTTGCCAGCCTCTACCTTGGCGAAAACCGCCTTGAGGAAGCACGTATTCTCTGCGAAGAAGGAATCGCACGGTATCCTGACTATGCTACCGCACACCTTGTGCTTGGCCAGTGCTACCTCGGTCTACAAAGGATCAGCGACGCTAGGAGGGAGTTCAGCGAAGCCTTAAACCTTCAACCCCAGTGTGAAGTTGCCCGGACGCTGCTTCGGGAGGCGACCCTGACCTCGACAACTGATCTAGCCGTGGAAACGGCAGCAGCCGAAGATCAGGTGCAAGCCTCTCCCAGGCAATCTGCGTATGAAGACCATCAGATCGTGAGTGGGGCCACCGCGGATGAAATCGTGACGCCGACTCTGGCAGAGATCTACGCAACCCAAGGAGCCTACCAGGAAGCCATTCGGACATACACCTTGCTGGCACGCCGGAAACCAGAAGAGAGAGAGCGCTTTGAGCGACGAATTCGGGAGCTCGAGGAGATGTGGAGGTCGCTGACGCCACCGAGTTAAGGGACGAATTGCTGTTATGAAAAACGAAAGCCAATTCGGGCATCGCAGCCAGGATTGGCTTTTCTTGTTAGGACTAGTTCTTAGCTACTGAAGCTGGTTCACAAACCTCGTGAGTTTCGATTTTTGGTTTGCGGCTTTGTTCCGATGGATGATTCCCTTTGCAGCTAAAGAGTCTAGAATGGAGACCGCCTTCAGAAGTGCGGCCCCCCCCCTCTCTTTCGTCGTTGCGCTTCGGACACGTTTGATTGCTGTTTTCATGAGGGACGTGTAGTGACGGTTCTGTTCTCCCCTCCGTGCGCTACTCCTCATTCTCCTAAACGCTGATTTATGCTGTGCCATCTTGCCTTTCGGTAAGGTTTCGGTTTCAAGTTTCAAAAAATGTACGAATAATTCTCCACTCAGTCAACGGATTTTTTTGCTGACACTTCCGACCACTGGATTCTCTCAGAGGATTTCGAACGGGACGACCCACAAAGGAGTCGCTGGATTGCTTGCATTTCAGAGCGATAGTGGGTATATTTTTGAAGCAAAAATTTCTTCCTTGTGTGAAGAACAAATGATCAACATCATTGACTTCCGTCGAGACAAATCGTCTCTTGATCGTATAACTCGGGGCTCCTTCGAAGATACCCGGCGGGCAGAAAGACAGGTGGAGAAAATTGTTCGGGATGTGAAAGAAAGAGGCGACAGTGCGGTTCGTGAATACACGGCACGGTTTGATGGTGTGAAGATCAAGGAGCTCAAGGTCGAGCCTGCAGACGTCGAACTTGCCGTACAGCACGCACCAGACGGTCTCAAGCGAGCACTGGATGAAGCAGCTCAGAATATCCGGCGGTTTCATGGAAGGCAGATTCGGAAATCGTGGTTCATGCGTGACAAAGCTGGATCGCGTCTGGGACTTAAGATTCAACCGATCGAGAAAGTTGGCGTCTATGTCCCGGGTGGAAAAGCAGCTTACCCCTCCTCAGTGCTCATGGGTGTCATCCCTGCTCAAATCGCAGGTGTTCGGGAGATTCACCTCGTTTCCCCGCCTGACAGGAGCGGATTCATCAATGAAGGGGTTCTCGCAGCCGCATCACTCCTCGGCGTGACGGCGGTGTATCGCGTCGGAGGTGTGCAGGCCATCGCAGCCCTTGCGTACGGGACGCAGAGCATTCCAAGAGTAAATAAGATCGTCGGTCCTGGAAACCTGTACGTCCAGACTGCCAAGAGGATTGTCTTTGGTGATGTTGGAATCGACAGCTTTGCCGGTCCAAGTGAGATTCTTATTGTTGCAGACCGAACTGCAAATGCAGCATATGTTGCGGCAGATTTGATTGCCCAAGCAGAACATGATGAGAAAGCTATGTGTCTGCTTATTTCAACGAGTAGTCGGCTCATCGCGGATGTGAAACGCGAGCTTATCAATCAGGTCAAAGCTCTTCCGCGAAGAAGGATCATCAAGCGTGCGTTGAAGCTACACGGCGCCCTCGTCCTCGTTGCACAGACAAGGGAAGCCATCGATCTGGTAAACCGGATTGCGCCCGAACACCTCGAAATGCTTACGCACGAAAATGGCCGTTTGCTTCACCGGATTCGCAATGCTGGGGCAATCTTCCTCGGTGAACACTCTCCCGTTGCTGTTGGCGACTATTTTGCCGGGCCCAATCATGTCCTACCCACAGGAGGTTCTGCGCGATTCTCTTCCCTCCTAACTGTCGATGACTTCATGAAAACATCGAGCGTCGTCGAGTACAGTCGGAAGCGACTCAATGAAGCACGGGAGATTGTATCCGAGTTAGCGAGTTACGAGGGTCTCGAAGCCCACCGTGCTTCGATTGCAGCAAGGTTTTCCTCTCAATACCGTTGATACCCTAATGAGTGTCATCGAGCTCATCAATAGGAATATCCGCCAGCTCGAGCCTTATACGCTGAAAACTGCTCGGGCGGGAGTGAAATTAAACCAGAATGAGAATCCCTTTGATATTCCGCATGAGGTGAAAAACGAGATACTCGAAGAATTCAAGAAAAAGTCATGGAATCGCTACCCCGAAGTCCTTCCTTTTGATCTCATTGATCTTCTTGCAGAGTATCATCATTATCCGGCGGATGGAATCATTGCTGCAAACGGGTCGAACGAGTTGATGTATACCGTGATGATGACCCTGGTGTCGAAAGGGGTGAAAGTGCTGATCCCCTCTCCAACATTCTTTTTGTATGAAAAGGGAGTGCGGATCATGAATGGAGATGTTGTCCATGTGATGATGAAAGAAGATCTCGCGTTCGACACTGAGAAGATTCTCGATGCTATCCAACGAGAGAATCCCCGACTCGTCATCCTTGTGTCGCCGAATAGTCCCACGGGACAATCGATCTCGTATGAAGATATTGAGCGCATCCTTCAGGGGACCAGAGGGCTTGTGCTTGTTGACGAGGCCTACATTGAGTTCTCAGAGAAGAGAAGTGTCTTTGATCTTCTCAAACATGCTGAAAACCTCATCCTTCTGAGAACCTTTTCGAAGTCGTTCAGCGCGGCGGGACTGCGGATTGGCTATCTCCTGACGACTCCGAGACTTCGTGCTGAGATCCTCAAACCCAAGATTCCATTTACAGTTGGAGTCCTCGCTCAAATCTTCGTCGAGGTGCTCTTTCGGCATCTCGACCTCGTTCGAGAGAGGATTGAACTGATCAAGAGTGAGCGGAATCGTCTCCACGCTGCATTGCAGGAGATTGCGGGCGTGCGGTCCTTCCCATCCGATTCAAATTTTCTCCTATTCCAGACAAAGAAAACATCACAGGAAATTTTTGATGGCTTATTGAAGCGTGAAGTTCTCGTGCGAGACGTGAGTTCATACCCAATGCTGGATCGGATGCTCCGCGTGAATGCAGGGACTGGTGAAGAAAACAATGCATTCCTCAGTGCTCTGAAAACTATTGTGTAAGCAGAAATTAGGAGACGTGGAAGTGAATATCGTCGTTTGCATCAACCACGTTCCGGATACGGAGACGCGGGTGAAAGTTGGACCCGATGGAAAAACGATTGACAGGACGAGTGTCAACTATATCCTCAATCCGTATGACGAATTCGCGATCGAGGAATGTCTTAGGCTTAAAGAAAAAGGCGGCGGCGAGGTCAGTGCCATCTCTCTCGGCGGTGATAGCCATAAGGAGACGCTTCGGAAAGCCCTTTCCATTGGCGTGGACAAAGCCATTTTCCTCAAAGATGAATCTCCACGTGATTCGTTTGCCGTCGCAAAGGCACTTGCCGAGATGATCAAAGAGCTTTCACCTGAGATCATCTTCTTTGGCAAGCAATCAATTGATTATGATGACTCACAGGTTGGAACGATGGTCGCGGAGCTCCTTGGGCTTCCATCTGCATCCGTCATCGTGAAGCTGGAAATCTCCGGTGGGGTCGCCGTGGCTCACAGAGAGATTGAGGGCGGACATGAGGTCGTGGAGGTAAAACTCCCCGCAGTGTTTATGGCCCAGAAGGGCTTGAACGAACCCCGCTATCCATCCTTGAAAGGAATCATGGCTGCAAAGAGCAAGCCCATTCAGGAACGTACAGCACCAGCGGTTGAGTCGAGAGTTCAAGTTCTCTCAATGCGGAATCCACCGCCAAAGAGTGCAGGCAAAATTGTGGGCACAGATGCCTCTGCCGTCCGTGAACTTGTGCACCTCTTGCATGAGGAGGCGAAAGTGATCTGACAATTGTGAATTTCGAATTGTGGGATTGTAAATGCTCAATTACTGGTCTGAGGCAATTTTA
>Ga0315280_10009825_pt1 | contig 12136 bp, 11 predicted proteins | sample YL17G06_40_MG_FD_203697 | JGI IMG/M metagenome (GOLD analysis project Ga0315280, IMG submission 203697) | Sediment microbial communities from Yellowstone Lake, YNP, Wyoming, USA - YL17G06_40 | ecosystem: Environmental > Aquatic > Freshwater > Lake > Sediment | place: USA: Wyoming | collected... | reverse complement strand
CCATAGATTCTTTCTATCTCTTTAGATTTTTTTGCTTCCTGAATAATACCGCACAGACTATTGTTGATCACACTAGTCGGACCGCCAGCCTGGCCAACTATCAAATTGCCTTTCAACATGATCACCCCTTCTACTGTGATTAAATCAATATTTAGTTTTTTTAATTTATAGTGTGGAACTTTTTTCCTCTTTTTTAACTTTTAAATCTACCGTTCAAAAGGTAAATAAATATGCACAAGCCACTTATGTAAGGTCCAAAAAATGGGGCGAGTGATATGCCAATCAAAGTTCAAATCGCGAAGGATTACGACGAACTCAGCAAAAAGGCAGCGGAGATCATCGCTGATTCCATAAGGAAGAAGCCGAACGTGGTCCTTGGATTGGCCACCGGAGGCACCCCTGTAGGCTGTTATCAAGAACTCATCCGTATGCACCGCGAGGAGGGGCTCGATTTCTCTCGCGTTGTAACCTTCAACCTTGATGAGTATCTCGGGCTACCGCCGACCCACCCTCAGAGCTATCGATATTTCATGGACGAAAACCTCTTCCGCCACGTGAACATCAAAATGGAAAACACGCATGTCCTGAATGGTATGTCAAATGATCCCCAGAAAACTTGCAAGGAGTTTGAAAAAGCTATCAAGAAGTCTGGCGGGATTGACTTCCAACTTCTCGGCATAGGGGCTAACGGGCACATAGCATTCAATGAACCGGGCTCATCTTTTGAGTCTAGAACGAGGGTCGTGAATCTTTCGGAACAAACAATAAAAGACAATGCGCAATTCTTCAAATCCATCGATGAAGTACCTCGCCAAGCCCTCTCCATGGGAATTGGGACCATAATAGAAGCCAAGAAAATTGCACTGCTAGCGAAAGGCGTGAGAAAAGCTGAGGCCGTTGCAAAATCCGTCGAAGACCCGATAACTACAAATGTACCAGCATCTGTTCTCCAGAGGCATCCAGAATGTACCTTTATCCTTGACAAAGAAGCTGCGTCCAAGCTCACGCTCACGCGCAAAGCTCGTTAAGCTTAAGCTGGCTTGGTAAATCAATTCAACATCATCTTAAATTTTTTTCACTTTGTCCACACTTTTTTGAACTTCACAGAGAGTATAGAACTTATATATGAAATTGGATGCCAAGAGTAAGATAGACAAGCAACCTGCTTTACAAATCGTGATTCAATGGGGAAACTCTTCGGCACTTCCGGCGTGCGCGGCGTGGTGGGAAAGGAGGTTACCCCAAAACTGGTCTTGGACCTCGGGCTGGCGCTTGCTACCAAACTCGGTAACTCTGGCACAGTCGTCGTGGGGAAGGACCCGCGCACCTCTAGCGACATGCTTGAGGGCTGCTTGATATCGAGCCTCCTCTCGGGGGGATGCGACATCAAGCGCCTCGGTATAGTACCGACTCCAGTCGTGAGCTTCGCGGTGAGGCACCTAAGAGCGAAGGCCGGTATCATGATAACGGCTTCCCATAACCCACCTGAGTACAACGGGATAAAATTCTGGGATTATACGGGAATGGCCTACACCCCCGAACTTGAGGAGGAGATCGAAGATATCTACTTCGGCAGGCGGATGAAGCAAGTCGCATGGGATCGGATAGGGAGTGTTGGGGAGATCGATGTCTTGCCGAGTTATATCAAAACAGTGGTGAGCCTCGTCAAGCTCGCCCGTAAGTACAAAGTCGTCGTTGACTGCGGCAATGGAGCTGGTTCAGTAGTGACGCCGTATCTGCTCAGCAGGCTCGGGTGCAGGGTGACCACGCTCAATTCTCAGCTCGACGGTTTCTTCCCGGGGCGCCCACTTGAGCCGACACCGGAGAACTTGGGCGATCTATGCATGGTCGTGAAGTCGATTGGCGCCGACTTGGGGGTCGCACACGATGGTGATGCCGATAGGGTCGCGGCGGTGGACGAGACAGGCAGAGCCGTGCAAGCAGACGAATTGCTCGCGGTGATCGCGGCCCACCAAGTGAAGAAGAAGGGGGATATCGTGGTCACCACCGTGGATGCCTCAAGCGTTGTAGATGAAACCGTCAGTGAGCGTGGCGGGAAAGTGGTTCGAACGCGCATTGGGGATGTAAACGTTGCGGTTGAAGTCAAGCGCAGGAAAGCGGTTTTCGGCGGGGAACCCATTGGTGCGTGGATCTTCCCAGGCGTCACTCTAGCCCCCGATGGCCCCCTCGGAGTCATGAAAATTCTGGAGTTGCTCAGCTCGACGGGCAAGCCGCTCTCGGAGCTCGTCGACGCGCTGCCTGACTATTACATGGAGAGGGAGAAGGTGGCGTGCTCCAATGAACGAAAGGCTGAAGTCATGAAGGAGGTTAAGGTGCGATTGAAGGAATTCCCCGAGCTAATCGAGGTGTTGGAGATCGATGGTATCAGGTTAAAGTTTGAGGATGGATGGGTGCTCGTTAGACCCTCAGGAACGGAGCCGTACATCCGGGTGACAGCGGAAGGAAGGACTCTAGGGCGGGCGCGGGAGATAGCTGAAAAATCGGCAAAAGTTTTGAAGAAAACTATCCAAAGCATCCTGTGAGTCACCCATTACAACCGTTTGGCACGTTTCTTGTGGACACCGATCCCATTATGCTAAACGCTTTTATTAATTCGCCTCTAAATTATAACGGGGGTAAAAATGAAAGCTGTTGTCCTTGCGGCGGGTCTTGGTATCCGTATGCGCCCGCTAACGTTCACGAAGCCGAAGTTCCTGCTCCCCGTTGCTGGGAAGCCGGCGCTCGACCACGTCGTATCGTTGATGAAAAATGTCGGCATCAACCAAATCGCGATGGTGGTCGGGTTCGGGAAGGAGCAGATCATGGAGCGCTACGGTGATGGCTCAAGGTTCGGCGTGAAAATCGAATACCTCCATCAGAGAGAATTGCTCGGCACCGCGAATGCCCTTTCGTTGGCAGAGGGCTTCGCCAGCGAGGAGCACTTCGTCGTGATGAACGGCGATACCCTCGTGGATCAAGAATCCCTGAACGCGTTCATGCAGCGCTACCGGGAACTCGGCTCGAGAAAAGACTTCGGTGGCTTGATGGCCACGATAGAGGTCGATGAGCCCGAGCAGTTCGGGATAGTCTTCTTGAAGGGAGAGCGGGTCAGCGAGATAGTCGAGAAGCCGAAGCGGACCAAGAGCAGGCTCGCGAACGCAGGCATCTACCTTTTCGACCCCGCGATCTTTAACGCGATCAAGCGGACGAAGAAATCTAAGCGGGGCGAATATGATCTGACGGCCTCGATACAGGTGTTGATCAACAGCGGTAAGGCGATATACACCTCCCCGCTCAAGCTCTGGGCAGACATAGGCAGACCTTGGGATCTCCTCGTCGCGAACGAGTACTTTTTGCGTGGTCAAAGTGGTGAGATTCATGGCAAGGTTGAGGTCGGCGCTAGCGTGGAGGACAATGTTTACGTGGGCGAGGATTCGCGCATCCGCTCGGGCTCTTACATCTTGGGGCCAACTTACATAGGCAGGGATTGTGACATAGGCCCAAACTGCTTCATAAGACCGTGCACGAGCATAGGGGACGACGTCAGGATAGGCAACGCGGTGGAGGTGAAAAACTCGATCGTCATGGATCATACGAACATCGGGCACCTCTCTTATGCTGGGGACAGTGTCATAGGGAGTAATTGCAACCTTGGAGCGGGAACGACCATTGCGAACCTGCGTCTGGATGAAAAGGAGATCAAGATGGAGGTCGGCGGCAAAGTAGTCAGCAGCGGCAGACGAAAGCTGGGCACGATAATCGCCGACAACGTGAAAACGGGAATCAACTGTTCAATAAATGTTGGCGTGAAGATAGGTCCGAATTCGGCGATTGCGCCTGGGGCTATCGTTTACGAGGACGTCCCGCCAAACACCCTGATTTTCGTGAGACCTGTGATAAAGAAAAGGGTCTGGAAACCCGGTGTGTCTTCACATGAGTGAGCACACACGAGGAATTTAAACGCGCGCTGCAAAGAATAGAGATAACGTGGCTCTCCAACTCGTCGAGGAAATCGGGGGTCTTAAACGCCATAGGCTTCGCGAACGTGATAAACGCATATGACCCATCTTTGATTACGGTTGGAGGCACTGTGACTCTTAAGAACAAGATTTCTTGGATATGTCACTTATTTACTTCTGCTTTTTTTTTAATATAGATAATTTTGTATCTTTCACAATCGGCTTCGAGACAGTTTTTGCATATTTGGTTGACTTCTTCAAACGTGGCTTCCTCTAAACGAACCTCATAACCCAATGTTTTGTAGAGTTCTACGGCTTCGCTGAGACGCGGCTCATCGGTTACAAACTGTCTAATCCAGCCTTGCCGCTTCAACTCTTCTTCTTTCTGCTCTCCTCCACCGCATTGTAAACTCACTAAGGATTCCTCAGAAAAGTATTAGAAGAAATCACGTATAAAGGTTTCAAATTCAAGAAATAGTCTAGGATTCCGATTATTTTATTATATGAACACCTGTGGCATACTTGCTAGCTTGGTGTTAGTTGTTTCTTCAGTGCGGTTGCTAGGGCTGGGACTATTTCGTATAGGTCGCCGACGACCATGTAGTCTGCGATTTCAAAAATTGGTGCCTCTGGATCTTTGTTTATGGCAACTATAATTTGGGAGTCTCTTATGCCCGCCACGTGTTGAATTACGCCGGAGACTCCGCAACTTATGTACAACACTGGCTTAATCTTATGCCCAGACAAGCCTATCCAGTCGCCTTTGAACCATTTTCTATCCTCAGCCAAAGGCCTCGTATATCCAATCTGTCCGCCTAAAACTTGACACAGGTTTTCAAGAATAGCGAAGTCTTCTTTCTTTTCAACGCCACGCCCACCAACAACAACCACTTTAGCCTCTTCAATCTTTACCGTAGCCGCTTCGATTGGTTTAACCTCAACAGTTTCGATTCTCGGCGTCTCAAGCTGAGTAATACTCGCATCTATAATTTCGCCCTTTCTCTCTTTGAACATTGGTTTTTCAAAGGTTCTCAGTGGCACACAAGCTATCTGAGGCTTGGTTTGGAACACCTGCGTTACAGAGGCGTTTCCTCCGTAAACAATGCGTTCAGTCACCAACCATCCTTGCTCGTCAAGGCTCAATTGAGTGCAGTCGGGCACGCATCCCGTCTCTAGTCGTGTCGCTAGTCTAGTGGCAAGTTCTTTTCCTCTCTTCGTGGAGCCAATCAACAAGATTTCGGGCTTGTGCTCCTTGACTAAATTTGTCATAACGCCAAGGTAGGGTTCAGATTGAAAGGTTTTAAGCTGCGGGTTGTCAACAACGATTACTTTGTCTGCTCCATAACCAATAAGTTCGTTGGCTTGATTCTTGACTTCGTGTCCAATCAATAGAGCGTTGAGTTGTGTTTGAAGTTTGTTGGCTAATTCGCTTCCTTTTCCAAGCATTTCAATGGTTAAGTCTTTGTTTTCAGAATAGACCCAAACGCCTTTGTGTTCACTCATTTGTTTTTCACCTTCCAACCACGCCCTCTTGAATCAGCGCCTTAGCCAATTTCTCAGCAGTTTCGGCTGAAGTTTCTCCTTTAATGACTATTTTTTTGCGTTCCACTTTGGGCGCTAAAACCGACATGACCTTAATAGCTGAGCCTTTTTCACCCACTTTATCGTTTGAAATGCCTAGGTCTGCGGCTTTCCACAAAATCACTTCTTTTTTAGAAGCCTTCATAATCGCCATCAGCGATGGAATTCGAGGTTCATTCAGCTCTTTAGTCACAGTCAACAAGGCTGGTGTCTTCACTTTCACTGTTTCATGACTATCTTCCCACGTTCTTTCAACCGTAACAACATCGCCTTCTAGGCTCAGTTTTCTCACATATGAAACCAATAGAATATTTAATCGCTCGGCAAGTCGAGGTCCAATTTGCGCCGAGAAACTGTCTATAGACGCTTCACCACAGAGAATCAGGTCAAATTGGCCAAGTTTTTTCACAGTTTCGGCTAAAATATAGGATGTTGCCAATGTGTCTGAGCCTTCGAAGGATGGGTCGCTCACGATGTAGGCTTTATCGGCGCCCATGGCTAATGCTTCTCGAATGGTTGATTTAGCGTCTTCAGGTCCAACTGTTAATGTGATTACTTCACCGCCTAGTTTCTCTTTTAATCGTATGGCTTCTTCCAAAGCGTTTTTGTCAAAGTCACTAATCTTCTTAGGTGCGTCAACAGTTATCAGACGCCTTGTCGCCGTGTCAACCTTCAATTGAGACACGTCTATAGCTTGTTTGATACACACAAGAATTCTAACCATGCTTCAAACCTCTAGGAGTGCTACCATTCACTAACCGTTTCATAAACCTTTTCCAAAAAATGGTGAAACATATAAGTCGATTGAACTAAGCTATTTCTGTATCATCGATGTTTCCCTCAGAAAACAATCTGGGCATTTTTCAGCCTATAATAGGTTCATGGTATGAGTCTCTAAAGAATCCAGCTGAGACTCAAAGACAAGTCCTCTTAGACTTGATTAAAGAATACGAAAAAACCCACTATGGAAAGAGCCACCACGCATCTGAAATCAGAGAAGTCACGGATTTCAAAGCGAATTTCCCAACAATAGATTACAAAGGGCTTAATCCATACTTTACCGAGGTTAAAAAAGGCAACTACGCTGCCATTCTTCCCGAACCGCTTGTATGCTGGGTCATGACCAGAGGCTCAACAGGTCCTGCCAAGGTGCTGCCTGCAACGAAGACGCATCTAGAACAGATTTTTACGTGTGGAGCAAGAGCGCTAATAAACTATGCATTGAGAAAAAGAGACTTTGAAGTTCTCACGGGCAGGATTCTCAACCTCAATTTTCCATCCAACGTTCACATCATGGACTCGGGTGGGCAAAAGATGACCTACGGATACAGTTCTGGAACCTATGCCCGACTCAACCCCATGTTTAATAAGGTTAGTCTTCTGCCTCGGCAAGAGGAAATAGACGCCTTGGGTTCAGGAATCAACAAGCCAGACTGGGAAAAAAGATTTGAAGCAGTCTACCAGCAAGCGCTCAACGAGAACGTTACCGCTGCAATGGGGGTTACGCCTGTTATCCTATCCTTTGCAAGGTATGTCAAGCGAAAACACGGAAAAAAGCCCAAAGAACTGTGGAATCTTCGCGTCTTATTCTGCACAAGCGTGCGAAAGATACAGTTTAGATATGCGCCCATTCTCAGAAAATATTTTGGCCAAGTTCCAGTGGTTGAGATTTATAGCGCGACTGAAGGTGTTTTTGCACAGCAACTCGATGACTTACCATACGTTACGCCTAATTATGACAAGTACTTGTTTGAAGTTGAAACCAGCCATGGAACAAAAATGCTTCACGAACTTAAACGTGGCGAGTGGGGTAAACTGATAATCTCTTCTTACATGTTCCCAAGATACGACATTGGAGACATGATAGAGGTAGCTGGAAAAAACTATTTCCGCGTGTTTGGAAGATGCAAGGCTCTAACGCTTTTGGAGCACAGGCTCTATAGGCTATTTTTCGGATGGTTCCTCTAAGTTTGAGGATGTCTCCTTGATGCTATCATCGCCGCATAGACTGCTCCAGCTAGGATTATTATTCCAATTATGACGATGAATAAGGCTCCCATGGCTTGAAGCGGAAAACTAGGCATGGTTAGTGCGATGAAAAACATTAAGCCTATGAATATTAAGATTAAGCCGCCGATGAGCGAGCCGATGTACCCCATTTCTCGCTTCTCACGTTTTTCCGCTTTCTCCCTCTTCTCAGCCCTCTCTTCCTTCTCTCTTTTTTCGCGCTTCTCGTGTTTCTCGGCTTTCTCAGCCCTATAAGGCGCTGGAGGCGCTGCTTCAGCAGAAGGCTTTTCGACTTTTAAGGCGGCGCCACAATTTGGACAGAAACTCATTTCTTCTCGAACTTTAGTGCCGCACTTTGGACAATATGACATATCCTTCACCTTGAAGCATTTCAGTTTCTTTTATTTTAACACTGAGTATTTAAAACATACACTAGAGCCATTAAAAACAAACGTTATATGCTTACATCATAAAAATACTGAAGTTGAGGTTGATATTAATTGAACGAGAGTTTCGAGGGGTTTTCACGCAGACATAGGGAGGGTCTTATTAGCGTTATTTCTGCAGGGGTTTTCTTGGTTTTGGTTGGCGTGATTTTTTTGAATACGCCTAATCTTTTTAAAAAGATTATAAACTTCTTTAGTGACTTTGGTCTCGTGCGTGTTCCTAATTTAGGGGATTTATGGCTTCCTGCACCTAAACATCCTTCGGATCATTTGTTTGTATACGTAGCCGTGGAGCAATTCGGTTATGCCTGGGGTCTTATACAGCTCGTCATTTTAGCGTTTAGATTTGTTGTCCGTTCACCATCGAATAAAGACGCAGAAACAGCGTCAAACATTGTTTTCTGGGTGGGAACTGGCTTTCTAACCCGCACTTTTCTTACTCAAATGTCGATTCCTACTGAATTGGTGATAATTCCTACTGAACTGATGAGTTGGTTTGAATTCTGGTCTGGAATAATAATGCTTCTCGGTGTGTCGCTTATTATCAGAGCGATTGTTTTAGCAGCGGCGTCCACAAGACACGTAACTTGACAGTTTTCTAGACTTTCCATTATTTTTTCCCAACAAGCTTCAGAAAAACTTATATCATAATGTTGTTTTCTACAGTTAGAAAATTTGAGGAGGATTGTTTGAGTTTGTCTTCAGAATTAGCTGGAACCCCTGTGCTCATTTTGAAGGAGGGTGCCAGTCGTTCGCGGGGAAGAGATGCTCAACACGCCAACATCATGGCTGCTCAAATCGTGGCTGAATCTGTGAAAAGCGCTCTGGGACCCAAAGGCATGGACAAAATGCTTGTGGACAGTTTCGGCGACGTCACCATCACTAGTGATGGACGCACTGTTCTCGATGAAATGGACATTCAACACCCAGCCGCCAAAATGATGGTTGAGGTGGCTAAGACACAGGACGACGAGGTGGGCGACGGAACCACAACAGCGGTAATAATCGCTGGCGAATTGTTAGCAAAGGCAGAGGACCTCATAGAAAAAAATGTTCATCCAACAGTAATCATAGACGGCTACAGAAAGGCGGCAGACAAGGCTTTAGAAACCTTAGAAAAAATCGCCATACCGGTGCGTTCAACCGACAAAGCTTGGATGAAGAAAGTAGCCACAACTTCGATGGCTAGCAAGCTGGTGGCTGAGCACAAGGAACAGTTGGCAGACATAGCCGCAGAAGCCATTCTACATGTGACTGAGAAAAGTGGAGAGGAATACAAAGCAGACCTTGACGACATAATGGTGGAGAAGAAACCAGGCGAATCGATGACAGAAACCAAACTCATCAACGGCATAGTCGTAGACAAAGAAGTTGTTCACCCTAGCATGCCAAAACGTGTTGAGAAAGCCAAAATCGCCCTGCTTGACACTGCCTTAGAGATAGAGAAGACTGAATTTGACGCAAAAATAAACATTGAAAGCCCCGAACAGATGGATGCTTTTCTGCAACAGGAAGAAAGCATGTTAAAAGACATGGTAGAAAAAGTGGCTGCCAAGGGCGCAAACGTTGTAATCGCCCAGAAAGGCATAGACGATATGGCACAGCACTTCTTAGCCAGAAAAGGGATTCTTACGGTGAGACGAGTCAAAAAATCAGACATGGAAAAGCTTGCAAAGGCTACTGGCGGAAAAATAATCACAAACCTAGACGACATCAGCCCATCTGACTTAGGCTACGCCGAACTCGTGGAAGAACGCAAAATCGGTGACGACAAGATGACCTTCATCGAAGGATGCAAAAACCCCAAGGCAGTAGCCATTCTAATACGCGGCGGAACCGAGAGAATAGTGGCAGAAGCCGAAAGGTCAATACATGACGCCTTGTGCGTTGCACGAGATGTGGTCCGAGAACCAAAAATTGTTGCAGGCGGAGGCGCACCCGAACTAGAGATGGCTAAGGTGCTGAAAGAATACGCTGAAACGCTTCCTGGGAGAGAACAATTAGCCGTTATGGCTTACGCAGAAGCCTTAGAATCTGTGCCCACAACCCTTTCTGAAAACGCAGGACTAGACCCAATAGACATCATTTCAGAGCTGCGCGCTCTCCACGAAAAAGGCGAGGTCTGGGCTGGAATTGAAGTGCACGAAGGAAAAGTCAAGAATATGGAGAAAGCAGGTGTCTTTGAACCTCTGGCAGTCAAAAAACAAATCATCAAGTCAGCCACTGAAGCAGCGACTATGATATTAAAGATTGACGATATTATCGCCGCTGGAAAGATGAGAGCCCCGCCGATGCCACCGAAGGGTCCTGGTGGAATGGGTCCTGAAGGCATGGGAGCCGGGGAGTACTAGCATATATCAATTGAAGAGAAAAAAATAATCTGGGTCGGTCCGCCTAAGCTGACCCGTTTCGAGAAGGCTCGCATAGTGGGTGCTAGAGCGCTTCAAATTGCCATGGGCGCACCTATTCTTGTTGAACCTTCAAAGCAATTATCCAACCCTATAGACATAGCCCTCAAAGAATTAGACAGCAACATACTGCCCATAACTATTCGCCGAACTCTGCCCGATGGAACATATCAAGATATTCCCTTGAAGTGGCTGATGCCAGGCTAAGCAGACACTCTCTTTTATTTTTTTGGAAGGAATTTCTGTGCCTACAAACAAAGAGGAGCTTAAAACTTGGCGTATAGCCACACTTGTCATGGTGACCCTAGCTGCTGCGGTTTTTCTTGTTCAACGCTTTGTCGTTCAATTTTTCGATGTGGTTTTTGAAGTTTGTATCTTTTATATTCCAACATTCACCATTGTTGGTCTCCTGCTATACTTCAGAACAAAGTCTAACTGACTTAATTTTGGCTTTCAAGCGTTTTTCTAGCTTCTATTAACGTTTTTTCTATTCTCTTCCAGTGTGCTCCACGCCAGTACACCTGCTGACACTTGGGACATTCCCAGAACTCGTTGTAGTAAGATGAGGTTGTCTTTGGAATCTTAGTGATAACATCAGTTTTTGAAACAGGCTTGATTCTTGTGTTGCACTTGGGGCAACGTGAAACTTTCACATCGATTTCTAGTTTAAACCCGAATCGTTTGGCTAGTTTAGCGAGTTCTTCAGCTTCGGTTTTGCCCTCAACTAAGAAGGCTTCTGCGCCTTTTCCTATGGCTTGTTGATAAAGTTCGAGGTCGCGGGTTAGCAGAATTCTTTTTTCCTTCTTTGCCTTCTGAATGAGTTCCTTGTCATCCATGGAACCCGTGTAGACTACATCTTGTCCAAGCATGCGAAGCCATCGAGTCAGCTTGCCCAGCATGCCGTCGGTTACAAACTTCAAATCTTTCACCGTAGGATTCGTCCAGTTCCAAGCTTTGCCACTATTTCGCCTTCGCTCATAACTAATTGTCCGTTTACGAAAGTTTCCACGGGTTTGCCCCTGACTTTCCAACTATCAAATGGGGAAAATTTGGCTTTGGAATGAAATCTTGACGGGTCGATTTTGTGTTCTCGATTTATGTCGACCACAACAATGTCAGCCATGCATCCTTCGTTTAGGCTTCCTCTGTCTCTAAGGTGAAATATCTCCGCTGGCTTTTCAGACATCAGTCGAACCAGCTCGTTGACAGATAAGCGTCCACGGTTTACTTCGTTGAGCATCAACGGAAGCATGGTTTCGAGTCCAGCTATGCCTGGTTTAACATCCCATATCGACTGAGCGCTCTTTTCCTCAATTGAGTGCGGTGCGTGGTCGGAAGCAACTGTGTCGATTAAGCCTTTTTTGAGGGCTTTCCAGAGCGCTTCAGTATCCGTTTTAGCTCTCAACGGTGGAAGCATCAAGGCTATGTTTCCCTGTTTTTTCACGTGTTGAGATGTCAAGAGTAGATGATGCGGCGTAACTTCGCAAGTAATGTTCAAACCCACTTTCTTTGCTTTCAGAACTGTGCCCAACCCAACTGCAGAACTTACGTGACAGATGTGTACATGCGCGCCTGAATTTTTTGTCAGTCTGGTAACACGTTGTATTGCTTTAACTTCGGCGCTGGCAGGGTGTGCTTCCAGAAGAGCTTCGGCGTCGTTTCGCTCAGAGTTTCGCATGCTTTTCTCAGCCTTTTCCAGTGTTGCCTTGTCTTCAGCGTGGACAGCAATTGGAAC
>Ga0315280_10009824_pt1 | contig 12137 bp, 13 predicted proteins | sample YL17G06_40_MG_FD_203697 | JGI IMG/M metagenome (GOLD analysis project Ga0315280, IMG submission 203697) | Sediment microbial communities from Yellowstone Lake, YNP, Wyoming, USA - YL17G06_40 | ecosystem: Environmental > Aquatic > Freshwater > Lake > Sediment | place: USA: Wyoming | collected... | reverse complement strand
GAACAACTTATCTCTGAAACTATGGACATGGGTTTTACGCCTTGGGTTTTTCTCGCTTTATTATTTCTCTAGCTACAATAACGCCTGAGGCTGAAGCCTGAACCAGCCCCCTTGTTACGCCTCCTCCGTCACCGTTAGTGAATAAGTTGTGGATTTTGGTTTCTAGACAGTTGCTTAACTGTAGTCTTGAGGAGTAGAATTTTACTTCAATGCCATAGAGAAGCGTGTCTCTTGAATGAATTCCTGGAGCGATTTTGTCTAGAGCGTGAAGCATCTCCCTTATGTCAGCTAGATAGCGGTATGGCAAGACGAAGCTTAAGTCGCCTGGCGTGGCGTTTTTCAATGTAGGAGACACTACGCTTCTGGCAATCCTCTCATGTGTTGATCTTCTTCCGGATTCCAAATCGCCTAAACGTTGTATCATTACGCCTCCGCTTAGAAGATTTGAAAGCCTTGCAAGATATTTTCCGTAGGCTATTGGTTCTTTGAAGGGTTCGGTGAATGATGTGCTAACCAGAATGGCGAAGTTTGTGTTTTCTGTTTTTCTCTCTGCGTAGCTTTCGCCATTAACAGTTAAGACTCCGTTGTAGGATTCAGTTATCACCTCGCCGTAAGGTGCAACGCAGAAGGTGCGAATTTGATCGTCGAAAGACTTAGAATAATAGATAAGTTTTGGCTCATAAAGAATGCTGGTTAATTCTTCCATAACTGAAGCCAAAACTTCAACTCTTAATCCAACGTCAATCGGGTTGTTGAGAGTTTTTAATCCTAGGGCTTGGGCTTCTGATTGAAGCCATTCTGCTCCGCTTCTGCCAGGTGCAACAATCACGTATTTGCCGAAGTATTTTTCGCCGTTTACGGTTTCGACACCTTCAACGGTGTCGTTTTTCACTATAAGTCCTTTAACGTCTGTTTTGGGTTTAAATTCGACTTTGCTGTTTAATTCTTGGCGCATTTTTCTAAGTGTTTGGGCGCATCTCTCTGTGCCCATGTGGCGAATCTTTTGGCGAATAAGTTTTAAGCCTGCCAGAGATGCTTTTCGTTCAATTTCTTCTATCTTCTCAACGTCAGTCCCGTAAACGTGTTCTGGTGCTCCGAATTTTAAGTAAATCTCGTCTACGTGGTTTACGAGTTCTCCAAGTTCTTTAGAAGAGACGTATTGATTAAGCCATCCGCCCACTTCGGTAGACAATGTAAGTTTTCCGTCGCTGAATGCTCCTGCTCCTCCCCATCCGGACAGGAGGAGGCATGGTTCGCAGTGGACGCATTCGAGTCCGCGGCTTGCTGGGCATTTGCGTTGGTTGATGTCTGGTCCTCTGTCGAGCATGAGGATGTTTAGTTTGTTTTTTTCTGTTAGTTCAAGAGCTGAGAATATTCCTGCCGGACCAGCTCCAACTATTATTACATCATACTTCAAAGAGCGTATTCTCCTGAAACCCAGAACTACATGTAACAACTAGCATATATTTTTAGCGAGCAAGCTAATGTCGAAAAGCGGTCTGTGTCTTAGAAGACTATTACTTTTGTACGTGGGGCACGAGGCAGAGAAACTTCAAGGTTTTTTTGCCGTTATTTTTGAGTTGATGCTTTTCGTTAGGGGAAATGTAAATGACGTTGCCAGCGCTAATCTTTTTTTCTCCTTCTTCGCTGACCACAAGTCCTTCGCCTTCTAGGATGAAGACTTCGTGTTCCCATGGGTGGCTGTGGAATGGGCTGTGTCCTTTTGGTTCCATTTCGAAAAGTCTCATTGCAAAGTTTGGGGCGCCCATTTCTTTTGTGATGAGCCATCGAACTTTTAGTTTGGAGGCTCCTTCGTCTGCATTTTTTGCTTCCACATTCTGATAATGAAATACTTTCATTTAGTGTACTTCCTTAAATCAGAAATAGAAGATACTTTTATGCTCGCATATTAATCTTTTATTGCATCCAATAAAACCTAAGTGGCAATATCTCCCGAACTCTGCTATTCTATGTCAGAAATCCTTGTTCTCCAACAAATTATAAGTTAAACAGTTGCTTAAAAACAGTAGTAGAGGTTAGTTCTACTCGCCTTTCTTTTCCTCTTTCTTTTCTATACCTTCCTTGAGTTTCATCGTTATTTTTGGGTCTGGTTTCCACTCAATGCCTTTCTTAATATCCATGGTAATCTTTGGGTCTGGCTTCCATTCAACTTCCTTTTTCTCTTTCTTATCTTCATTTCCTTTGCTCATACTTCATTCAAACCAGTATATTTACTAAAGCAATCGCAAAAAATAAACCTATCCCAAAAACCAGCAACGAAAAGGCTATGTTTAGCCATTTAGTTTTGTCCTTATTGTATTCGAAGTTATACATCGTAAGCATAGAGGTTGTTCCAACATATCTTCTTAGCACTTCGGTCTCTGTCCTGTTTGCGTATTCATCAATAAAAACGTCTGGTTGAATAGCACCGAAATCTCTAAGCCATAAAGCCAATAATCCGAAAACTGCGGATAGAATGAAAATCGCCAACGGTACTAGGAACAGAAAGTTATAGTGTGCTTGTGGCACAAGTCCAGAAATACTAGCAGTCAAAGTAGCCAATAATCCAGCAAATCCCGTGACACTACTTGCCTTCGAATCAATGTCGTTAGTTCTCTTCCATTCTTGGTCGTAGCGGTCAACGATTATTTCATAGATTAGTTTATCTCTGTTTCTTTCCGTGTCTGATGACATCTGCTTACGTTCCTTTCTGAAACATGACTAGTTTCTCTCGATTCAGCTATAACTTTTCCGCAAAATCAAAACTGGCTTAGAAGTCCCAGAACCCTTTCTTCTTTTTCTTCTTGCCAACATCTTTTCGCTTCTTTCTCCAAGTGCCAGACTTGGTTCTCTCTCGTTCCTTTTCCCATTTTCCTCTTGTTACTTAGCGCGCGCATTTCGATTTTTTACAACTCCATGATTCTACATGCATCGAAACTAGTTTTCGCGCGCGATGGGGTTTGAACTCGGGTTCAGATGGCGATGACATCAGTGTCTCAGTATCTCCTGCAAATCCCCTCTTTTTTTCATCTCTTGAAAAGACTGGAACGTTTTCTCTTGTAGGTTAGCGTGCACTCGGGGGAAAACAGCAAGTTCAGCAAAGAGTGTACAATAGTAACGCGCGTACTAATCACAAAGGGTTTCGTCTGGGATAGCGTCGGCTACGTCTTCATTGTCATATAATCATAAATGTAATAAACTTAGGAGCAAGCATTCTAATGTTGACAAAGAAGGTATCTTGAAGCGTGCCGATTTGGAAGGACCCCTAAATGAGTGAAGTTGAAGGCAAGCTATGCGTAATCACTGGAAGCAATTCGGGCATAGGAAAAGAAACGACCCTGGGTCTAGCGCGAAAGAAGGCGAAACTCGTAATGGTCGTACGAAACCCAGAGCGGGGCAACAAGGGCCGAGAAGAGATAGTCAGCAAAAGCGAGAACAAGTCCATTGATCTGATGATCTGCGACCTATCTTCGATGCAATCGATTCGAAGATTTATTCAAGAATTCAAAGCCAAGTACGACAGACTTGATGTTTTAATCAACAATGCGGGCGCTGTCTTCTACAAACGTCAGATGACTGTTGATGGTTTCGAGCGGACAATGGCAGTTGATTACTTAGGTCCGTTTCTTCTAACGCATGAATTGTTGTCGATTCTCAAGTCTAGTGCGCCCTCAAGAATCATTAATCTCAGTTCAGGAAATTACAGAACCGGCAAGATTGATTTCGACGATCTGCAAAATGCGAAGAATTATAGAGGAATGAGAGCTTATGCAAACGCGAAGTTGATGGTTCTAATGTTCACTTATGAACTTGCGAGACGATTAGAAGGTACTGGCGTCAGCGCAAATTGTGTATTGCCAGGATTCGTCAGGACTAATTTGGGAAGGAACAGTAGGAGTCGCCTTCAGGCCCTGCTGTTCGGCATGATGTGGCCTTTTCAGATCAGTGCGCAGGAAGCGGCTAGAGCAATTGTCTATTTGGCATCTTCAGAAGAAGTTGAAGGTGTCACGGGGAAGTGTTTTGCCAAAATGAAGCAAGTAGATACTTCTGACGCCTCGCGCGATTTGGAGACGCAAAAGATTCTCTGGGACATGACCGAGAGACTACTTGGCATTTCCTGATTAAGCTAGATCCCAGCGCTGTAACTCAAAGCAGTTTGACTTCGTAATTGTATAATGAAGAGCTTGTCTTGCTTGAACACGGGGTGCGCGAAGTATTACGGTATTCCGTAGTCTCCGCGCGCGCTATGTAGAGGGAAAATCTTAAGAATGGTTTTCAGTCACAGATTGATTTATGAACTATAAGGAAAGACAGGAAATAATCGCTAAATCGCCGATTTCCTTTGCTTATCTTAAGCGATTCAACATAGGGGCCGGCATCCTTCACTTTGTACAAGGAATAGTGATGGTGGCTCTGGGCCTCTACAAAGCATATGACCTGAACATATACACTTTCTACTTGAAGTTCAACATAATCAGCACAAACCCATTCAATATCCAAATTAGACCAGACCCCAAAATTCTGTTGACAATAGGCTACATAGGAGTCGCGGCTGCTCTCTTTCCCCTGATGTCTGCAACAGCACATTTTACAATCGCGTTTGTGAAAAACAAGACCTACAATGACAATCTCAAAAAAGGCATAAATCCATACAGATGGTACGAATATGCCTTCTCAAGCTCACTAATGATATTCCTCATCGCCTCGTTCGCAGGAGTGTGGGAACTATGGTCACTGGTGATGATATTCGTCCTGAACGCAATGATGATAATGTTCGGATACCTAATGGAGAAAATCAATCAGTACACTGAAAAAACTGATTGGACACCATTCGTTCTTGGATGCATTTCAGGCGGGACACCATGGCTAGCGATATACGCCTATTTCATCGCAGCCATAACAAGCGTGTCACAGAACGTGCCCACATTTGTGTACCTAATAGTATCCATCTACCTCATCCTCTTCATGGTCTTCGCAGCCAACATGGTACTACAGTACAAAGGCGTTGGACTCTGGAAAGACTACTTGTACGGCGAAAGAATGTACATAATTCTAAGTTTCGTGGCGAAAACACTTCTGGCCTGGCTAGTGTTCTCCGGGATATTCATGCCCCACTAAACACGCACAAAACAACTCCCCTTTTCTTTGATTGTTCTAGCGGCTCATACGAGGGAGTGTAGCCGAGCATTGAGGAATATAGCGTCAAACTGCGAGCTCTGTTGCGGGGAATGGAGGACGAATCCCTGCATTATTTCATACACACATTGACTTGAACTCGGGTTCAGATGGCGATACCACTAATGTCTCAGCGTCTCCCGCAAATCCTCTCTTTTTTTATGTTAGTTCCGTAATTTCTTCTGTAGAAAGCCCAGAAATTAAGGTGTGTCAGTGAAGTGAAAACCAATTGCTTGCATCGCAGAAACTGTTTGCCCAAGGAGAAGAAACCGAAAAACTGTGCCAAAAGACCAGATATATTTAGTCACATGAGGTTGATCAAAGGTAAAGAATGGAAGAACATAAAGTTTACGAGCGAAGATGCAAGATTTCATGCAGTTTTGATCGTTGCGAAAACAGAACCCGAACCATTTGAAGGATTCTATATTAGACGTTGGGATCATCCATACGAACCGAATTTTGAGACGCGAACTTACAACTTGTTGGAGTTCTGTCAACAAGAAAAAGTCAAGAACTTTTTCGAGACAGGAATGGCAGGCAATGTGATTGTGTGGACTAAGGATGAGAAAACCAGTGAATTGTATTTTATTGGAGCTTTCAAAGGGATTGAAAAACTCAGAAGGATAGAGGGTTATGACTGTGGAGAGTGGAAGCCTCGTACAGCTCTCATGGCTACAGAAGCGTATGTTGTGTCATATGACAAGGGTATCCCAATGAGAGACTTTGAAGGTGAGTTTAGAAAACGTGGCTTGGCTTTTCCTTGTAAAAGAAGAATAAGCCCCTACCACAGTTGCTATGGGAGAAGTTATACGATAGATGAAGAGCTGGCAAAGTCTATCATGAATGTAATACAAGATAATGCCGTAGAGAGTGATGTATACGGAAGTCTGGCTGAGCATCATACTGACGAGATGTTAAGGAAGCAGGAGGAAATTATGGAAATTAACAAGAAACGTAGCAGAAGGATTAATGCTGATAGATTTCGGAAAAGATTTGTCACTAAACAAGAGATATGTTATGCCGAGAGAATGGGGATATTGTAAAAGAGTATTAAAGCACGGGCTAAGATAGAAATTTAAAAACATCAGCAAATTAATAATCTTGCAGGAGAATCAAGTTATGCCCAAATTCATGACGGTCTCGCCAACACATGTTCCTGGAAAGAAAGAATATGCTTGGAACAAATTTCGCGATGGCAATTATGTTGCAATTGGATGGCTACATGATTACGATTTGACTGGAAAATCCCTTGATGAAGTCATCGCATTAATCAGGGAACAGAACTATGACAACGAAGCAAGCGGTATCGATGCTTTCACGAAATTTCTGGCTCTTGAAATTGGAGACTACGTGGCTGTCAATAATACAAATGATGGTCTTTTTGGAATAGGTGTAATCTCTTCAGGATACAAATATGAAAGATACAAGCATGATACTGGTTCTGACGATAGGGAAGATTTCTATCCACATTTTCGTGATGTCCAATGGAAGTATACAAGTTACGTAAGACGAAAAGACATAATTAGCACTGGAGAAGTGGGATGGAAACCGTTTGGCACGGTCGGCAATTTAGAGAAAGAAGTCCCACCTTACATACAACGCTTGCTTGGTATACTGCCCTCAAAAAGGCAGGTGCCACCTAAGAGCATTGCCCCGGAATACCTCAAGTCAGTTATGGAGGCGGTTGAGCGTCTCAGATCAGATCCTAATCATCAAGAAAGAGCTCATGAGTCGCTTGTTGAAGATTTCCTTCATGCCTTGGGTTATGAAAAACATCGTGATATTAGATATAGGCAAGGCAGAGTGGATGTCTCTTTGTGGGATAGGGACAAAGTACTTGTTATCATAGAAGTGAAAAAAGACTGGAATCTAAGTTTGTATAACAGTCCTGATGCTGTTCAGCAAGCATATAAATACGCACTCGATCATGGGGCTCGATGGGTGATGTTAACTAACGGCGATTACTACGCCGTTTTTGATAGACTTAAGGGCTTATCATTGTCCTCGAACCTCATTGGCGAATTTCGCTTAACGGCATTGGGAGAGAGCGATGTGGATCTTATTAAGCGACTGTCTCGAGACAGCCTTTTGAAACCCAACATAGAAGAACTGTTTAGGCGTCTGTCAGAATGCTTTTGATGCGAAAAGGTCTTAGGCAACTTTGAGTAGGTAACCGAGATAGGTGTAGTCAAAATTTCGAGAAACGAGAGTAAGAATCAAGTGTGTAGTTCCAAAGGGCTGGCGTGTTGGTTGTAACATCACCAGAGATGGAGAAGTCTCCCGCAAACACCTCTTTTTTCTATTCAGAAGTGCTTTTATTCATTTACAAACAGAGTAGATTGCATTGGAGAAGTGAAAGGAGTGAATGATCAAGATCATCAACATTCTGAGAATTGCTTCTTTTGCCGATTAATAAGAGACAAAGAAAGCAGAGACAAAGAGTCGTACAGGATAGTCGAATGGGAAGAAGACGAAGACTATTTTGCAATACTGCCCGAGAAACCAAAAATAAGTGGACACCTTCTGGTTGTCTCTAAACATCCTTTTAATGACATTACAGAAATGAATGCAGACTCGGATGAAACACTATCCCTTCTTAAGGCTGTTGTATACTGGTCAAAAATCCTTAAAAAATGTCTCCACGCAGAAAAAGTGTATGTCATGACAATGTGCGATCATTGGGACCCTGAGGAGCTGCCTAAGGGTCAGAAAGAGACAACAGAGCATCTCCATTTCCATCTTCTTCCAAGATACAAGACAAATAGACCCGAAAGAGGCGAATGGTTTTTTACTAGAAAGGAAGAAAATGGGTTTGAAAGCAGGCCATTTGTCTTAGAAAAAATAAAAGCGTATTTGACCGAATGCAAGAGAAGAAAAAGAATCAAAGTAGGACCTACATGATGTTATTTTTCATTCCTTCTACTGAATGTACGTAGTTTTCCGTTTTCGGCGCGCTACGAAAGACCGTGAAGAATTTCTGCGTGACATGAAAGAAAGCGACATGATGAACAAGGTGTTTCGCATTCTCGGAGGTCCTAGCATGGAAGATCTGAGAAAAAGTAGAAACAAGCGGCGCGCGCCCAAGCGTGAAGTGTGTGTGCATTAGGCTTCAAATGTGATCTGAACACTATATGATCCATCGCACTCTGAAACCTAGCTCCTTTAGAGGCAATGATGTAAGCAATGGAAGGCCTATGTCTAAGCATTTTTGCAACCAGTTCCGTTTTTCTGGCATATTTAGATACTCTTTGAACTTAATGACGATAGGTTCATCTGAGAAATCCAAAATTGAACCATTGTCGCCGAATTTAAAATTAAGCACTGGGTCGTTTTCAAGCTTAGGGAGCTGAGGTATTCCTTTTTCTCCGATTCTAACATCGGCCTCTTCTATTCTCGAGGCCAATCTCGTGATGTTCGCAATGTATTCATCCGGGCAAATCGTCCAATCTTTTCCTTGGTTAAATTCCTCTGGCGATTTGACTTCTGCCAAAGCTGAGAGAAGCATAAACTTCAAAATCTTGTTCTTATCTTTATCAGTCAGCGTTAATGCTTTCATCTTGAAATATGCATCAAAATCTAGAATGGTGTAAGGATGAGTCTCCTCTAGATTTGCAACTGAGATTTCTTTTGCGTTTTTCCTCAAATCTGAGACGGCGGAAGATATTAAAGCCGTCTCAAATGAGGGTTTTCGAAGCTCGTCTGATACGAAGGAATACCACCACAGAGCTTCATCCAAACGTGAATAAATGTCTTTAAGGTAGCGTAAGTCTGGAACAATTTCATCATAGAAAGACAACCAGGCGTCGGGGTTATAGTAGATCTTGTTAGCAACCTTGCAACGTGCGGCAATTTCATTCAGGAACTGAATGTCCTGCTCATGCCCACTTTGTAGTCTGTTAAGTCGTTTTAGCGATTTAGTTACTATCTCACGATAATCTTTCCCATCGTAAAATGCCAAAACTGCTGCTTGCATTCCATAGGCTGAGGCCAACCATTTTGCAAAATTCTTGGAGTCATCCCAGCTTGAAAGCTCAATTTCCCAATATCCTCTGTCCGAGCTTAAGGGCAGCCTTTCCCGAATCTTTCTAAGCATAGATGCAACAGTGTCTCGAAGTTCTGCGGAGATTTCTCCAGTTCTCAAAAAGAGATCAGCCTTTCCTTTAGTTGAATTGTCCAGATAGAAAGAAAATCTCAACTTTGGTTTGCATTCGAATCCACCTGCATGTATTTTCTCTGCAAATTCTTCCCACCAAGGGCGCGCACGCGATTTGCCTTCCAATGGTTTAATCTCCGTCAGAGACTCTTCCCGAAAGACACTGTCGAGTTGCCCAATTAGTCCTTCTAACGTCACAATGTCTGACGCGGAGTTACCTTTCTTTACATATGAAGGGGCAAGCTTGTAAATTGTAGACCTATCGGGTCTCAATTCCTTTGTGATCTTCTCTTCTTTCTTTAGACGCTTCAGAACACTAGATAGAGTTTGGTTGGAGCAGAGTCTCTCCTCATCCACAACGATCCGCTTCAGCTCTTTGTAACGCTTCGGACTTTCTGACAGAAGTGCGATTATCTTAGTCTCAGGGGCTGGCATTTTTCCACCGACAATAAAATGCTCAGAGGTGCAAATATAGACTTGGTCTAATATTAGACTTACTGCACCTAATCCAGAAATCACGCCTCGCTATTATGAGTATTTGGGCGTGTCTCTCTAGGCACAGCAACGCCCAAAAAAGGAGGTAGATCAAAAATGGATGTCGTGAGAATATTAGAAGGGAAGGGAAGGATACAGCTTGTTGAACTAGCAAGCTTGCTCCTTCAAAATCCTGCAATCGGGATAGAAGAAGAGGAGTTGGGAAGCGAAGCGTGCGAAGAGGATTGTGAGGATTGTACGGAAGATCATGAATGTAAAAAGTGCAGATCTAGAAATGCCATTGCGCTCTCCGAGGTCGATTGAAATGGAAAAGCAAGCCTTGAAAACATGCCCTCTTTGCGGAACCAAACTAAGCGTGGACGGCAAGCCTCTAGGAAATGTTGAACTGCTAAACGAAATGCAGGAACTAAAAGAACAGGGCATCTTAGCTCAAACTATGTTTGTTGCCGTGAAGATCATCAAATCGATGAATGGCAACAATCCCGCATGGTTCAAGGAGATACTTGATGAACACAATGAAGATCTCAAAGATGAAATCCAAAAAAGGCTAGAACAAGAGATACGGCCAATAATGCGAGAGATTTCGGAGCTTAAAGGCAGTCCTCAAACAATGGGGAAAGCTCAAGAAATGGCAATAGCGAAAAGACTCTCAGCATTGAAGACAGGGGAGGATGTTTTTACTACCGAGAAGTCAGGAAAATCTGGAGAAGATGTTGAGTGTATCGTCATTGAACAAGGAATACAACTGGGGAAGATAGTGATCGAATCTAAGAAAACAAAGAGATGGCAGGAAGAATCAGTTGAACAAATAAGAACTTACATGGATAAGGAGAATACAGAATTCGGAATTGTCGCGACCACGACTATCCCAGATGATTCGCTGAGTCATACAACATGGAAAGATGGAGTGCTTATTGTGAAGCTTGACTACATAGAACCTGCGTATATTTTCATCAGAGAATACTTGAAACTCAAAAAACACTTGGAGGATGACTTTGCTGCTAAACTTGCTCAGTTAGATGTCAAAGAGCAAGTATTGCAGGAGCTTAAGGACGCAATAACAAGTGGTCAACTAGACTCCATCATTGCATCAATCAATGACTTGACCATTAACATAGACGGATCTGTAGCCAAAATTGAGAACAATTTGCAAAGGCTGTTCAGAGCAATCACTAAAGACACTAGCAAAATCAGGGAGTTCACAGCGAGATTAGTCGCTGAACACATCGAAAAGATTAGAGTTCAATTGGTCAATAAGTTGGGAGGCTGACCCCTTCCTTTTTCTTTCATAGTTCCAGCGTGCTTATGTTGTCATATAGTCAGTGGGAGCTTCTTTATAGCCTAGTTAGCGCGCGCGCTAGCAAAACGCGCACTGCATGATACGGAACGGACGGCACTTCTTGTCAAAATCACCGTGAAAGACCTCCGTGTTAATACTTAGCGCGCGCTAAAAATCCATTAGTATCCGTCAAACATCTTTCAGCACCATTTTTAGAGACGGTAAATGTTGTTTCGGCGCCATTCAACATTTTTGCGTGACTAAACAAACGGCAATAGTCACGCTATACTACAGGCAGAAAGCCAACCTTGATTTACATCAACATCGAAAAGTCGCCATCCCAAAACGTAGACGGAAAATTCCACGTAACAGTCGCTCACAGTCTAAAAGAAGCCTAAATGCTGCTTGAGGTTGGCTTTGAACACGTAACCAAATAGATGAAGCCAAACTCTCCAGAAAACGCAAGCAAAAACAAGAAACAGTCTTCTATTGCTGTACTTAATCTTTTATTGCTTCTATCAAACTCATTACATTCCACAACTTCACCCGCGTATAAGGCGGCATATTCGGATCCTGCAAAATATCATCCAAAATCGAAATAACATTCGAAGCCCTAACAGCAGGCGTAAACTCACCCGACTGCAAAGCCTCCATAGAATCTTTCGCCGCCCTCCTAATATTCCTAGGCGTCGTATTATCCTCAGAAACCCCGCCAAGCACAACAAGTGCCTGTTTTATCTTCTCTTCATACTCCTCCATCTTCTTCTTCCTAACCACACTTGCCACCTCACACAGTTGCATTATAATCAAGTTATTATAGGCTCTTATACTATTTCACTTTGAGGCTTTAAAACTTGCCACAAGAAAAACCCGAAGAAAAACACATTAAACGAATGGTCGACCAGCTACGACAAGGCTCAACATTAACCGACCTAGCTTGCCCCGCCTGTTCCTCCCCACTTTTCAAACTAAAAAGCGGAGACATCTGGTGCGCAAAATGCGAAAAAAAAGTCATAATAGTGAAAGAAGGGGAAG
>Ga0315280_10009823_pt1 | contig 12139 bp, 11 predicted proteins | sample YL17G06_40_MG_FD_203697 | JGI IMG/M metagenome (GOLD analysis project Ga0315280, IMG submission 203697) | Sediment microbial communities from Yellowstone Lake, YNP, Wyoming, USA - YL17G06_40 | ecosystem: Environmental > Aquatic > Freshwater > Lake > Sediment | place: USA: Wyoming | collected... | reverse complement strand
TTCCTGACGAAGTCAACTTCATGTTCTACCGATTGTTTACTGGCCTTACGCACATTCTCAACGCCTGTTTCTACCTCAGGAGGGACTTGTTATGAGAGCACTTATGAAAAAATCGGGAAGTTTGAGGCATTTTACATTGTTATTAGCAAGTCCAACTGATATAATACACTTAACCGGGGGTAACAAGGATGGGATTTGTTAAACATGGAGGGTCAGGATGGAGGATTGAGGTGATGAGTTTCTATCTATGGAGGCAGGGTTACAGGCAATTTTTCGTTCGCGCCTTATCTCTATCTACACTTTTTGTATCGGCGGTGCCGGCTCTTCTAAAGCAGACAAATCAGACCCACAATTCACACAAATTGTACGATGTTTGCAATTTGTACCCTCATAAAATCTTGAAAGGGAGAGAATATGAAAACAGGTTTTCTTAGCATCTTGAGGTCGTTTAATGGCAAAAGAGGCAAAAAATTGGGGTTGAAAACACCATCATCCGTTATGGGGCTGGATGTTAACAAAATGAGCAGGGAAGCGAAAGGCAGGTTCAAGAGGCATATCTACTTAGCAGCAATTGGTTTGGTTGTTATAGCGGTAATGACAGATGCAGAGGCGTATGAGATTACACAGATAACTTTTGAGCCGAGCTATGAGGGTCAGCCGGCGTGGAGTCCTGATGGCAGTAAAATCGCTTTCGTATCAAATAGAGATGGAAATTATGAAATTTATATAATGGATAAAAATGGAACTAATCAAAACAGACTTACCTATAGTAAGCCAGGATACGGCGCTAAACTTCCTGCTTGGTCTCCAAACGGGGAAAAAATAGCATACATATCGGTTTTCAAATATTCGCCATCTTTAAAAACCTTAAATATTATAGATATCAACAATGGAAGTGTCGTTGAGTTGGAAAAAGCTTCTATGTTAGAAGGTCACTCGTTTTCTCCTGATGGAAATTATATAGTTGTTTCAGGATGTTCGGGGTGGGACGTCTGCACGCCTCAGATTTATAAAATAAACTTAAATACTAACGAAGAAACTTTCTTAGGAGAAGGCACTGAACCCGCATGGTCACCTGAGAGCAACGAAATCGCGTTTGTGTCGATATCCGATATATATATATTATGGATGCTAATGGAACAGGAAAGCGTCAATTAACTTATCATAGTGCGATGGATAAGTACCCTGCTTGGTCTCCTGATGGAGTCTCTATAGCCTTTAGCTCAAAAATATCTGGCAATTTTGACATTTGGGTAATCCCATCCATAGGTGGAAGTGCTATTCAGATAACAAACAATTTAGATGATGATAGGTTTCCAACATGGTCTCCAAATGGAAGCATGATAGCCTATGAATCAGATGGTGACATTTGGGTAGTATCTGGAATTTCGGATCCTACAGCCGACCTATACCCTGATGGAGTCGTAAACTTGCTCGACTTTGCTATCCTTACTAATTACTGGTCGCAGCGTAAACCATTGGCTGACATTGCGCCAGATAGCGGCGATGGTGTAGTCAACTTTTTAGACATGGCCAAAATCGCAGAGGAATGGTTGAAAACGGAATCGTGGTATCAACCATAAATGATAGATTTGGAGAAAAAAGGGAATAATTAGTATTATTCCAGCCGGGATGATGAATCAAAGGTAACTTTTAGCGGCGCCACTCGGCCTTGCGAACCATTAGCGGGGGCATTTGTTGAGGTTTAACCCTTTGGCCACTTGTACCAACACAACTTTTGTTACTCGGATACCAACGAATGTCAAATGGCTGGGGCTTAATCCGCCAGACGTATGGTGGATTGAAAGGTAACCTGTTTTTTTTCAGTTTGCCAAACATTGCTACCTTTTCTTACTGTAAGCAACAAAGCGTTGATTTCGCCTCTTCTGCTATCGGCCAATTCAGGCAACGACTTTTGGCAATTATCCAATCCGGCAAAGACGTCCTGCCGGAGCAAATTCAAAGGTTTACCGGTATCTTGCGTTTAGCCAGGTATTTTTTCATCTCCTTTATGGTGTACTTGCCAAAGTGTGCAATCGAGGCGACAAGGAGGGCGTCTGCGTGGCCATCAACGATGGCTTCGTACAGGTGTTCGAGGGTCCCTGCTCCGCCCGATGCAATTACCGGAACCTTCACTGCGTCGGCAATGGCCCTTGTCATCGGTATGTCATATCCGGTCTGGCTACCATCGGCATCCATACTTGTCGGCAGGATGGCGCCGGCACCCAAGTCTTCGGCCTTTTTGGCCCATTCCACAACGTCGATACCTGTGCCGGTAGTCCCGCCGTTGATGATAACCTCGAAACCGGAGGGCAGTTGTGAATTGCTGCAGGTATCTATTGCGACAATGATTTTCTCGCTGCTGAATTCTTTGGAGGCTTCCTTGATAAAATCCGGCCTGAGCACAGCAGCGGTGTTAACTGACACTTTTGAAGCGCCCATATCAAGCAACTCTTGAATCGCCTGACAGTTACGGATTCCGCCGCCAACGGTTAATGGCACTGAAATTCTCTCGACAGTCCTTTTTACCGCATCCAGCATTGTTTTTCTGTTTTCAAGGGTGGCTGTGATGTCGAGGAACACCAGTTCGTCGGCACCCGCCTGATTGTAAACAGCGGCACTTTCCGCAGGGTCGCCGACATCTTTTAACTTAACGAAGTGAACACCTTTGACCAATCGGCCATCTTTTACATCCAGGCAGGGGATAATTCTTCTGTAGTCCATAGGTTCTTCCTTTCTGAGCAGTTGCTCTTCGTAAAAAACCCTGGTTTCAGGTTCGTCAATAAAGCCGCTGGATAAGATACCAAAGTTTAGTACATTGGTCGAGAAAATATTTTCTAAAACAATAACATTTAAGCTGCCAGCGGCATAGGGCATAGAAATACCATCCCGAGTCGTTACGGGCAACCTTCAGCCGCGTGCTGTTTTACTTTTCTCTTAAAATTTATCAGAGCTAACGATAAAATCATGGCATTTCGAGCCGGCATCTTCGCTGACGGGAGCGTTTTTTGCTTAGCTATGGTGGAATCTTGAGGCGGTTTTCTTTTCCAAAGAAGAAAAAACTTGGAAGTCCTAAGCAGTTCAAAGCTGTTCTGGCTCGTGATTTGTGTGCCGGCAACGGGTTGCTTACGCTGTGCATGGCAGAGAACGATTGCGATTATCCCCGATTAGGTGTTTCTGTTAGCAAATCCTGCGGCGGGGCAGTTATGCGTAACCGGCTGAAACGGCTCTTGCGGGAAGCCTTTCGCCAAAACCAGAACTCGATTCCGTCCGGTTTCGATTATTTGCTTATGATTTCGCCTCAATGGCTGAAAAGATTAAGCGGCTCGATGAATACTAAAGAGAGGGCAAAGGGGCCAACCTTTGAGCAGATAAGGACCTCATTTTTGGCTCTGGTCGCCATTTTGGTCAGGAAAAATCGGACAAAAAATGGCGGATAGCCGATAGAAGTTGGGAAGAAATCGGTGTTAACCACAAATTGTGACGATAAAATAAGGAATTAGAGCCGGTAAAATCCGTGGTATGAATACTATACGATAGGTCCTGAACGCTATCGGAGTTGCCAAAAAGCGTATATCAGGAGAAGCTTTTTGAGTCAGAAAAGCAAATTAACGCCAATAGGTGCAGCCGCAAAAAAAGCTGGCATTTCGCGGCAATCTTTGCAATATTACCTTATGATTGGCTTGCTTGAGCCCACGGAAGTTACAGCGACCGGCAGACGGCTGTTTGACGAAAAGGGTATTGAGCGGATTAAACTGATAAAAAAGCTTAACGACAGCGGCTATCCTTTACGCGGTATAAAGGAGCTATTTATGGAAGGCCGCACCGATTTGAAAGGAAGCAAACAGTGACTGACTATGAAACAATCCAAAAAAGGCGCAACATCATCGTAGGTATTTTTGTGGTAGCGGCTGTGTGTGCGCTTGTGGGGCTGATAAAAAAGTTTGGCGACCTGCCAACCACTTTCAGCAAAATCAACTCTTTTAACGTGCGTGTTCAATTCCCAACAGCACCGGGCGTCTCGAAAGATACTCCCGTGCGGTTTTGCGGCTTTCAAGTCGGCAGAGTAACGGATGTCAGGGCGCCTAAGGTTATGAAGGACTTGAAGACCAGCAAGTTTTATCACCAGACTCTGGTTGTTCTTAGTATTGACAGGAAATATAACGATGTTCCGGCCGATGTTAACGCAACACTGATGACGAGGGGTCTGGGCAGCAGTTATATTGAACTAAAGCTTGGACATTTTGATGTGAACGAACCCACCGGCCCATTTTTGTCTGATGAAAGTCTATTGCAGGGTTCTACAGGTATGACCAGCGAGTTTTTCCCGGAAGAAAGCCAGAAAAAACTTGACGAACTGATTACGAACTTGGTTGCCTTTATGAAAAACGCCAACGTCATCATTGGCGACCCCAATAATAAAGAAAATCTCAAGGAAGGTCTGGCTCATCTCTCTGAGGCATCCGGGCATGCTACGCAGACGCTACAGGATGTTAACGAGACGATGCAGAAATTCAGAGATACGATGGAAAAGTTCGGAAAGTTAGCTGATGCGGGAACATCGACTTTGAAAAATGCTGACGTGAATCTCGTTACTGCTTTGGCCGACCTAACCGAAGAATTAACTAAAGGGGCGTCGCAGGTACGGCTAATCCTCGAGAAAGTAAACAGAGGCCAGGGAAGCGCCGGACGGCTACTCAACGATGGACAGTTTTATGAAAATCTGCTTGAGAACACCGAGCAATTGCAAGAGCTGCTGCAAGAGTTAAAGTTATTCATAGCTGAAGCTCGTGAAAAAGGCGTGCCTCTCAAATTAAAGTAGTGAAACTTTGTCTTCATTTAGCCCCCGCCAGAGGCGGCCGTCCGGGTCTGGACTTGGAATTGCCAGCGGCTGGTTTTATAATTATATCCCGTGAAGGAACTGCTGAGAAAACTCGTTCAAGCTGAGACGACCGCTACGACTGGGGAATTGGCCGCCGCAAAAGTAATATCATCTGAGCTTGGCAGGTCAGGAATAACCGCCCGGATAGACAACTGGGACCAAACAAGGGCAAATGTCATCGTACAGGTAAAGTCGCCCGCCGAAGGCGGGCAAGCCGGCCTTCGGCCGGGGCGCAAGGCCGCGCTTCTATTTGCCTGCCATCTCGATGTTGTCGGACCGGGCGAGGGGGAGTGGAAATATCCGCCCTTCGGCGGAATCGAAAGTGACGGCAGAATTTACGGCAGGGGTTCGGCTGATATGAAGGGCGGGATTGCTGCAATAGTTACCGCCACACGCCAGCTTGTCGAGGCCGGCACACGTTTACAAGGTGACATTATATTTTTAGCTGCGGCAGGCGAAGAGACTGATAGCTGCGGAGCCAAGAGGTTCATTCGCGATTGCAATTGGTTGCCTGGGCTGGCCGGCGTGGTAATCCCTGAGCCGACGGACTTCGAGGTCGTGACCGCACATCGTGGAATGCTGTGGCTTGAAGTTACAACCAAAGGCAAGGCCGCTCACGGTTCGACGCCACAATTGGGGGTAAACGCGATAAGCTCGATGCGATGTATTTTAGATGAGCTGGAAAATTATAAAATTCCTTTTGAGCCGCACAAGCTGTTGGGGGAATGCTCTATGAGTATCAACACAATTGCCGGCGGTGAGGCGCTCAATGTCGTGCCGGATAAGTGCACCACTGGAATAGATATTCGCACTTTGCCCTCGCAAAATCATCAGGATATTATCAGCGATTTGGAAAAAATCTTTGGAAAGTTAAAATCCAAGAACCCTCAATTTGATGCGAAGGTTTCTGTGATTCGAGGGGTAGAGCCATTAGAGACAGATAATCGCTGTGATTTTGTCAAAGATTTTTGTGCTGACGTCGGCACTACAAAAACCAAGGCTGTCGGTTTCACCACTGATGGTCCTTGTTTTGCTTCACTCGGTGCGCCGGTAGTAATTTTTGGGCCGGGTAAGCCGGAAGTTTGCCATAAGCCGGATGAATATATCGAAATCAGGGACGTGGAAAAGGCGGTTGAGCACTACAAAAATATCATTTTGAAATTTCTGGCGTGAGTTTCATCTCGACTGAAGGGGGTAGCTAATAGCCGGCACATGCAGCCGGAGCGTAAGATGGAGACGGGGGCGATATTCATACGGCAAATTCCGGTCATCTATCGCGATAGATTCCTGCTTTAAGCGTGTTTTGGGGGTCTTTTTGGCCGATTCCTGCAAAGGAGCCGCGAATTTATTGGACAATCGGTGATTTTCTGTGGTAAAATTAGTTCTATGCAAGCAGAATGATTGCAACTCGTTTTGACAGACATAATACATCTAACATACATTTTTGAAAGGAGAAAAAAATGAAACTTGGTAATGCTCTCAAAATCGCTTTGGTGTCGTTGGTGTTCACCTTACTTTGTCAGGGTATGTCCTGGGCCAACCTGCCAGTTTTGTTCTTTGACAATTTCGATGATGGGAATTTCGATGGCTGGAGCCCTACATATCCCACAACAGGTGACCCGGCAACGCCGCCTGATGTTGTGCCTTCACCACAGGGTTATTCACTTCGGGGCGTCGGCAGCGGTTATTACCCTCCCGATGATCCCGGCCTGACCGTTTTGCTTAGTCACCCGGTGTCCCTTAACAACGTTGGTGAACTGTCGATTGAGTTCCGCGCCAAATCGGGGCCGCAATGGCCTAATCAGGCACAACTTTGGTTAGTCAGCGGGAAGAACGTTTATATCGTACACGACTATGGCGAGAGCAACAGAAGAGCAGATTGGCTAATTTCCGTCAATGGCCAGACGCAGCATGAATTTAACTATTCCATTGGAAATCTGGCGTATGAATGGCATGACTTTGCCTGGAGCCGAGACGGCAATGGCTGGTGGTCGCTGAGTATAGACGGCCAGATACAAGCGGCCAATTTCTACCAGGACAACCAGTTGACATCTTTCGATAAGGTCGGGATGCACATCGTGCGAAACCAGTCCGAGATTGAGTGGGTTCGCATCAGCGGCCAAATCGGCACACCAACCGAACCTCCTACAGCCGAGGCGGGAGATGATATAGTCGCAGATGCTAATGAACAGGTTACTCTGGACGGAAGCGGCTCCTCTGACCCGGATGGCCAGATTATCAAATATACCTGGAAGCGGCTGCCTGATGGTGTGATTATCTACTCAGGTAGTGACCCCACCTGCCAGACAAGGGCATTAGGCCGAGTAGAAGAGGTTATCGAATTAATCGTTACAGATAACTCTATGGCCACAGCAACTGATACTGTTAAAATTATCAACCAAACCACACAAGACCTAAAAGACCAGCTTGCCGCATTGCAATCTCAAATAGAACAATTGCAGCAGCAAAATCAACAGCAGCAGGATTTATTAGATAGAATCTGTGCCTGGCCGCCTATAAAACGGTGGCTCAGAAGAGCTATTAGATTAGGCGACATAAATCAAGACGGCAAGGTGAATATGTCAGACTTTACACTACTTACAAAGGATTGGTTGCATTAAGTAAATTCTGTAAGTAATGATAAAAACGATGACAAAAAGGAAAGTTTTGAAGGGAGAAAAAAATGAAAAAGCTATATTTTACAATAGGTATTTGCGTTTTGAGTTTGGCCATTGCCACCAATGCCCGCGCAGGTGATTTTACCTGGGCGCTAAAAGCTCCGATGCAGCAGTCGAGGAGTCATTGCGCCAGCGTCGCGCTAAACGGCAAGATATACGCTATAGGCGGTTATGTCGGAGGACATAGCGGGACAGCCAGCGTAGAAGAGTATGACCCCGTTACTGATACGTGGAATCAGAAGGCCCCTATATCAAATGCAGTCTGGGGCCTCCGTGCCGCTGTTGTGAATGGAAAGATATACGTCTTTGGAGGAGCAAACAATCCGGGCGGGAACTCTACTCATTTCTCCACCGTTGAGGAGTATGACCCTGCTGCCAACAGGTGGACGCTGAAATCCCCGATGTCTGAGGCAAAGTACAATATGGCAATTGCCGTCTTTGATGACAAAATATACATCATAGGTGGCACTCGTGGTGATATAGCTTTTGACACAATCGACGTGTATGACCCTCTGACAGATACGTGGACGACAAAAACTCCGATGCCGTTTCAAAGACATATTCAGTATTTTGCCCAGCTTGGGGACAAGGTTTATCTATTTGGGAATCCCACTTACGTTTACGACATAGCAACGGAGAGTTGGAGTCAGAGAGCAGCCCCTCCTTTTGACAATGTACTTGGCCCGGCTGCGGCTGCGATGAACGGCAAGATATACGTTTTTGGTGGAGGCACCGGGCCTGTTGGCATACCGGATGTGTGGGAATATGCTCCTTCCACTGACACCTGGTCTGCCAAGACGGCAATGATTACCGGCGTGTCACATCTTTGGCAAGCGGCGAGTGTTGTAGGCAACAAAGTATATGTATTGGGAGGACAGACCGCATATCCTACCCAGAGCACTACCTTAGTGCAGGAGGGTAGCTTCCTGCCAGTTTGCGGGGCCAGCTTTCGGGGTCTGGGTGACCTGCCGGGTGGGAACTTCGAAAGTTACGCCTCAGGTGTTTCCGATGATGGTTCAGTAGTGGTGGGATATAGCTTCTCCATCTCCGGATGGCGTGAAGCCTTCCGCTGGACCGACTCCGAAGGTATGCTGCCTCTGGGCGATTTACCAGGTGGGAGCTTCGAAAGCGCTGCTATAGACGTTTCCTCCGATGGTTCCACGCTTGTGGGATATGGAAGTCCGGCCTCAGGACAGGAGGCGTTCCGCTGGACACAGGAAACTGGCATGGTTGGTTTAGGTCGACTGGGGGGGCACAATGCGAGTGTAGGAATTGGAGTTTCCCCAAACGGCTCAGTTGTTGTGGGAGCCAGCTCGATCATAGGTGTCGGCCCGGGAACCCAAGCGCTTCGGTGGGAGGAAGCCACAGGTTTGCATGTTCTGCCAGACCTGCCCGGCGGTGGCATCTACAATGCTGGGTATGGTTTTTCCGGTGACGGTTCGATTATTGTGGGGCATGCTGATGGTGGACGAACAGCTCACTTTGAAGCGTGCAAGTGGACTCGGACCGAGGGAGGGGATTACATCGTTTCGGGACTTGGTCCCACAGGCGTGGCATACACTGCCTCGTATGATGGTTCGGTCATTGTAGGGTACATGGTTGACTTCAGTGGCCAGCAAGCTTTTCGCTGGACGCAATCAGTCGGCCTTGTCCCCTTGGGTGATTTGGATGGTGGGCCTGTAGAAAGTCATGCAGATGATGTTACAGCCGACGGCTCGGTTATCGTCGGGATCGGCAGATCTGCTTTTGGATATGAGGCTATCATTTGGGACGAGGCTAATGGAATGCGCAGACTCTCCGATGTACTCACCGAGCTTGGCTTGGACGTCACGGGATGGACGCTAACCGAGGCAAGAGGGATATCGGCTGATGGCTTAACGATAGTTGGTTCCGGCGTGAACCCGCAGGGACATCCAGAGGCCTGGATCGTTAAGCTTTGTGGCGTGCTGCCTCCGCCGCCGAAGGTCTATTATGTGGATGCAGTCAACGGCAACGATAACAATAATGGCTTAACAAGACGGACCGCCTTCGCCACTATCCACAAAGGAATCGATTCATCGAGAAACAGTTTCAAGGTGCTGGTCTATCCAGGTGTGTATCGGGAAGAGGTCGATTTCAAGGGTAAGGCGATAACTATTCAGGGCGTCGCAACAAAAGCCGGGATTCCTGTCATCGAAAATCCCGGCGACTTCGCAGTCTCGTTCTACAATGGCGAAGGCCCCAGAAGCATCTTGAAGAACTTTGTAATAAGAGACAGTTTTATGGGTATCTTTATTGCCGGCAGCTCTCCCAGCATAAAGAATTTGACAATTGTGGATAACAAATATGGCATCGAGGCCTACGCCGGCTCCGAGCCGGATATAAGCAACTGCATATTCTGGAACAACTCCGACAGCGACCTGTTCGGCTGCGAGGCGCGATATAGCTGCACATCGCAGCCAGGCCGAGGTAATATTGACGCAGACCCATGTTTTGCGGACCCGAATAAAGGAGATTATCACTTACTGTCGCAGCGCGGCAGGTACTGGCCGAGGCCTGATGTCTGGGTCCTCGACAAGGTTACAAGCCCCTGCATTGACGGCGGCGACCCAATGGATGATGTATTAGATGAGCCGATGCCCAATGGCAGACGTATTGATATGGGCGCATTCGGCGGAACGCCTTTTGCAAGTATGAGCGAAATAAAATGGCTCGATGGCGACGTTAACCACGATGGCGTTGTCAATTTTATAGATTTGGCGATGTTAGCAGAAAACTGGCTAAAAGGTGAATAAGGACTTGTATCGAAGCAAAGTCAAAAACCGAGTCCGCCCTTCGGCAGATCTATCTTGGTGATTACGGTATATTCAACGGGTCAATATCGCTGATTCTATCCGCATAGATTTCGTGCGGGTATTTCTCGAGAAGCTCCTTACCATATTTTTCCATCAGAGCGTTTCTTCGTTCGTTGACTATTTTCCATTTGATGCGGTCTTTTATATCGTTCGAATATTCTTTTACGGTACCGGGGTTTTTCCCCAGAATTTTTACGATGCGCCATTTAACACCCTCGCCGTAGAAGCCCTTTACCGGCCCTATTAGCTGGTTTGGCTCGCCTTTCCATAAATCCGAGAAGAATATCCCTTCGGTAGCAGGGTAAGTATCAGAGGGAGCACCTTTTTTCGCCAGAGAGTAAAGCTCTCTGACTGACTGAAAATCCTTGCCGCCGTCCAGTTCTGCTTTTACCTTCTGAGCTGTTTTAAGGTCCTGACACCAGATTTGGTCAACCTTGAGCGTCTTATCTGCCACAAATACTTCTTTGTTCTTATTGAAGTAGTCAATTATCTGTTCGGTTGTTGGTTCGTTAATATCCTTGACTTTTTCGGTCCTGACTTTGTTAAGCAGGTGTAAATCTTCCCACTCTTTTACCTGCTTTAAAAAGTTTTCATCCTTGTCGAGTCCGAGCAGTTTGGCCTCAGAGACAAAAAGAGGTATCCTTAAAGCCACATCTAATAACTGTTCAACACCTGCCGGTGTATTCAGGTTGGCAGGCCGACGCGGAGGCACCATCTCGCAGAGAGCGCTGAACCAGTCTTTTAGAATCAATTTTCCACCACCGTATGTTGCCAGAACCATATCTTTCTCTTCCGGCGTCAAATCAGTGTCTATTTGTTTGTTGCGGATAAATCCCACGTCGCGGGGCGTTTTCGGATAATGCAATAGTCTCTCGTGGATTTTCGCCGCTTTGTCGAAATTATCGCTTAACTTTTTAACATGGAACTTTGCATATATGTCACTGTAGTACTGGTCTAAAAGTTTGTTGGCCTTTACCCTTTCGAGCATCGCTTTAGCTTGTGCGTGGTCCAGTTTGGGATCTGCCTTGGTCTTCTCTTCGACTTCCGATTCCGTAATTATGAGCTTACTTTGCAGGTGCTTCTGTAACAGTAAGTTTGCAAGGTTTCTATCCTTAAATTGCCTGACCACACCACGAATTTCCGGGTCTTCGAGGAAATTTTGCCTGCGGCCTTCCATCACCATTGCTTTCTCTGCAATTATTTTCACAAGCACCGTTTTTGCATCAGGCAGCGCGGCTATAATGTTATATTGCTCATATTCATAAGGGCGAAGCTCCATCATTAGTTTCTGCTCAAGCTCCTGGCGCGTGACGACGTAATCACCAATTTTAGCAACAATGATTGGCGGGACGACCGGCGTCTGAACAACCGGCTGTTCCTTTGGTTTTTGTCTATCAGCAGAGGCTTTTGCTTGTGGTTGATTTGCATCAGCGGCTGGGGGTCGGCTGGGTATAGAGGTTGCCGATTGTGGCTCTGCAGCGAAACAACTGCAAAGGCCTATTACCTGCAGCAGAAAAAGTGATTTCATACTAATGGTCTCCTCAATTTATATATTCAAGATTTCTGCCCAATTTGGCAGCTTCAACCCACGCAGGGCTTTTGCAGGTCCGATTATAACGTTTCTTACACAATTAGCCAAGCAAACTTGTTCTTTGATGCTGTTTATTGGCGGCGATACTCAATTTTCCATTTGCGTGATGAATGAAAAACCCGTACAATGATTTGCTGGTAGTATCTTCGGAAAT
>Ga0315280_10009822_pt1 | contig 12140 bp, 13 predicted proteins | sample YL17G06_40_MG_FD_203697 | JGI IMG/M metagenome (GOLD analysis project Ga0315280, IMG submission 203697) | Sediment microbial communities from Yellowstone Lake, YNP, Wyoming, USA - YL17G06_40 | ecosystem: Environmental > Aquatic > Freshwater > Lake > Sediment | place: USA: Wyoming | collected... | reverse complement strand
TGTAAAAAAATTCTTCTTGAGTTTTTTCTTTCCCAGCCAAAAACTGGACATCGTCAATAATTAAAACATCAATTGTCTGATAAGTTGATTTTAGTTTTTCGATTTGGTGATTTCTTATTGAGGAAATTACTTCCGAAACAAATTTCTCAGTTGGCATATATTTTACTTTCCTTTGAGGGAAATTTTTAACTATTTCATTACCAATTGCCTGCAATAAATGAGTTTTTCCTAGCCCCACTCCCCCATAAATGAAAAAAGGATTATAAACTTGGCCAGGGCTTTTTGTCACTGCTGAAGCCGCTGCCTGAGCTAGTTCATTAAAAGGACCGACCACAAATGTGTCAAAAGTATATCTGGGGTTGAGATTTGATTCACTATCAATTTTAAATTCTTTAAATTCTAATTGGCCTTCTTCTAAAAAAGGAGAGGGAATCTTTCTTAGAATTTTTAAACCCGATTTCCCAGTTTCATATCTTACTTCTTTTATATCTTTATCTAAATTATGCAAGATTTTAAAAATAATTTTATTGTATTTTTGCTCGAGCCATTCTTTAACAAAAGAATTTGATACGGAAATGAAAACTACTCCATCTTTTTGAGAGGTGACTTGGGTATTTTTAAACCAGGTGGCGAAATTCGCTGACGAGATATTCAATTGAATTTGGGCCAAGACTGCCTGCCAGAGCTCTTCATTTATCATAGCGATATGTTTCTCAACTTAATTAAGTATACTATAGGTCAAGAGAATGTAAAACCAAGCGAAAAGCACCAATTCTGTTGATAATTTGGGTAAAACCTGTGGACTGCCCCCCACCTTTCGTAGTTTCTTATACTGAGATGGATAGAGATTTTTAAAATATCTTTTGGTAAAGGACGAAAGGTGGGGGGTTGACGAAACTTTAATAAAACTGTAAGATATAAAATATGTCAATTACTTATCATCCTAAAAAGAGAAAAAGGAAAAGAACTCACGGATTTAGGGCAAGGGCAAAAACTAAAGCTGGCAAAAGGGTTTTGGCTCGAAGAAAAAGAAAAGGTCGTTGGAAACTCACGGTTTAAAAGATGCTTCCTAAAAATAATAGGTTAACTAAAAAAAAGGATTTTGAATATGTTTTTAAAAAGGGGAGGAGTTTTAAAGAAGATTTTTTAATATTAAAAATTGTTGAAAATCACCTAGGTCAAATTCGTTTTGGTTTTGTAGTCTCCCAAAAGATTTCAAAAAAAGCTTCTTTGCGGAATAAAATTAAAAGAAGAATCTCCGAATCGGTGAGATTAAAAATTGGGAAATTAAAAAAAAGGTCAGATTGTATATTAATAGCCTTGCCAGAGATAGAGAAAAGGGATTTTTGGAAGATTGACGAAATTATCGAAAAATTGTTTAAAAAAGCAAAAATTTTATGAACTTCCTTATTGATGCTTTTAATACAATACTATACCGACCGCTATTTAATGCCTTGGTAATATTTTACCAATTAATACCCGGTCATGATTTTGGGGTGGCGGTTATTTTGTTAACTATTTTAACCAGATTGATTATTTATCCCTTTATGGCTCAATCTCTAAGATCTCAAAAAGTTTTGACTGATCTTCAACCTAAAATCCAGGAAATCCAAGATAAATACAAAGATGATAAAGAAAAACAGGCTCAGGCAATGATGGAAACTTATCGAAAAGAGAAAATTAATCCCTTTGGTGGATTTTTACCCCTTTTGATTCAACTTCCAATTTTAATTGCCCTCTACCAGGTATTTTGGAAGGGGCTGCGACCAGAAGAAATGACCAATTTATATAGTTTTGTTTCCCAACCCAGAATCATTAACCCTAATTTTTTTGGTTTAATTAATCTAGCTGAGTCATCTCTTATTTTGGCACTGATAGCCGCAATTTTCCAGTTTTTCCAAACTAAAATGTTAATCCTCTACCAGCCAGTAGGTTTGGGGAAAACTCCTAAAAAAACAGACCAGATGACTCAATTTTCCAATCTGCTTCAAAAACAAATGCTTTATTTTTTTCCAATTTTTACTGTTTTAATTCTCTGGAAACTACCAGCCGCCATCGCCCTTTATTGGATAACTACCTCTTTGTTTTCTTTGGTCCAACAATACCTTATTTTCAAAAGACATGCTTAACCAAAATCAAATAGAAGAGATTAAAAAGACCGTGAAAGAGTTTTTTGAAAAAGCTACTCTGGAAGTTGAAATTGAGTTTTTATCCCCCGAAGATTTAACTTTGCCTATTAATTTAAAAACTGAAGATCCCCAAATTTTAATTGGCGAGAGAGGTCAAACCCTCTTTGAGATTCAGCACCTTTTAAAAGCAATTTTAAAGAGAAAAATCAAAGAAAATTTCTATATTGACCTGGATATTAATGATTATAAAAAGCAAAAGATTGACTATTTAAAAGAAATGGCTCGTTCTTTGGCTGATGAAGTAGCCCTGACTAAAAAAGAAAAAATTTTATTCCCTATGCCTGCCTATGAGAGAAGGATTATTCATTTAGAATTGGCTGGAAGGCAAGATGTGACCACTGAAAGTATCGGACAGGAACCAGAAAGAAGAATAGTAGTTAAGCCTTATCCTTAAGGTCCCAGACAACTAGGCATCAAAAAAGCCCCTTAATAAGGCTTTTTAAATTTGGGAATAAAGCCGAGCTTACTAAGGACAGACTGGTGGCGGGCCTGGTAACCCCGGTAATTTGAGAGTAATTAATTCCGGATTGATAACTTTTAAAATCAAAAAAGAAGCCAAAATAATTATTAAACCCAAAAAAGCAGAAGTAATCCGGTCTTTTGCTTCGGAAATCTTAGAAGGGCTTCCAGCCGAAGTCAACCATTGAAAACCACCCAAGATCAGCATAAAGAAAGCAGCGAGACCGGAAATTCCAACAATAAAATAATAAAACCAGGCAATCAGTTTATTTAAATCCATACATAAGGCCGGGGTTAACTCGGGGCGTCCGGGTATTTCTGGATACGAAAGCTCCAAAGCCAAAGAAAAAGTTGGTAAAAGGAGAAATAAAATTAGAATAATTTCAGCTAAATATTTTTTCATAGTTTTATTATATTATATCAAATTTTTTAAGGCAATTCTCCTTTTGCCATTTTTATTTTTAAAATCTCTTCTGGGGCAGTGGTGATGATTTGGTCTTCGGCATAAGAAGCAACCGCCTTTATCGCTACATGCTTTTGTCCAGCAAAGAAAATTCCTTCTCCAACCTCAGCTTCTAATAGCAAATATTTTTCTTCTTCAGTTAAATTAAAAATTTTCTGAACCACATCCATTGTGACTGGAGATTGTTTCATTAAAACCTGCAAAGAAGAATTAGTAATAATTGGTTGACCATAACTGGATTTCATAAAATCATTGACATCTTGAGTAATAGTAGTGACTCCTAACCAATATTTTCTGGCCCGTTTACATATTCCAAACAAAAAGGATGCCCCGTCTTCTGTTCTCATTATCCACCAGGCCTCATCAATGACTAAAATTCTCTTTTTTAATTCGGAACGAACCTTGTTCCAGATATATCTCATGACAACAAACATTGCCATTGGTCTTAATTCATCTTCTAAATCTCTTATTCCAAAAGCGACAAAGGATTTATCCATCAAAATATTTGTTGGTTGGTTAAAAAACTGGGCAAAAGTTCCTTTGGTAAACTTTCTTACTCTTCTGACCAAAGATTCAGCTCCTTCCATCCCTTCTAAAACCCTTTCAAAGTCTTCCATTAGAGGAATCCTCTCTTTCCAAGTTGAAGGATCGGTTTCCGGAGTAATGTCTTTGGCAGCATAGGTCTCAGCTATGGCCCTATCTATAATTGCATCCTCTTCGGGATTTAAACCCCCTAACATAATTCTCAACAAACCAACCAAGTTAATAATGTTTGACCTTAAAACATCTTCTGGTTTTTCATCTTCTCTGGGAATGGGCAAATCAAAAGGATTAATATGGTTTGGACTGGCCAAAGAGATATTAAAGAAAGAACCACCAATAGCACCAGATAGGGTTTTGTACTCATTTTCCGGATCTAAAACAATTATATCGACTCCTAACATCAGAGACCTCAAAATCTCTAATTTAATGCAATAGCTTTTTCCAGAGCCTGCCTTCCCAAAAAAAACCTCATTGGCATTTTCTAAACTGAATCTGTCAAATAAAATCAAAGAATTATTATGACGATTTATTCCGTATAAAATTCCTTCATTAGAACTCAAATCAAATGAGACAAAAGGAAAAGTTGAAGATAGGGGCCCTGTATTCATTGGGGTATGAACCTGCAACTGGTCTAAACCATAAGGGCTAGAGGAATTAAATCCTCCCCTTTGTTGATAAAGGGCAGGTTTGATATAAATTAATCTTGCTTCCAGGATTGACCTTAAAGTCGTTTCTATTTCTTTTAACTCCTTTTCCGAAGAACCGTAGATAGTTAAATAAAGGCCAAATTTAAATATTTTTTCTTGGGCAGTTTGTAATCTGTCTCTCAAAGCTTCGATGTCTCGATAGGCGATTTCCAAGGCCGGGTCTCTAATTAATCCTTTTTCTTCTCTTTCGGCAAGTTCGGCCATAATTTCCGTTACCTTTTTTCTTAATTGTTTTAAAACTGTTCCGGTTTCAATTGGGTGAATATGAAACCCGATATCCACTGGGACATCCAAATTAATTATTGGAGAAAACCAACCGGTACTTAAATATCTTGGATAAGAAAAAATGAAAAAGGCTTTGGCAAATCTTTTCCCCAATTTTAAGTAGTCAGAACTTAAAACTAAAGAAGCCGGAGCAATGATATCTCTTACTTCTATGGTTGGTGCCTCGAAAATTTTTTCCGGTTCTTCCTTTTTTCTTAAAAATGGCAATTTCATAAAAATTAAACAATTAATTCCGGAGGAATCTCTGGATAATACCCAACCTCAGCTTCTTCTGGGTGATATAAACTCCAAAAAAGTTCAATTAATTCGGAGACATTCAAAGGGATGCATTGGAGACCACATCTCCTCAGGCCTAAAGCTACAAATTCCATCCTTTGCCAGAGCTGGGACTTTGCTCTTTGAAATTGTTCCTCAGTTAGGGTTGAAATCTTTTCTTTTTTGATGCCCGGAATTTCAATTAAAGTGAAAGGTATAATAACAAAAAAACTCTTTGATAAAATTTGACCACCGGCAATTAAATCTTTGATAAAATTTCGGTATTCCCTTGTTTGAAACTTCAAGAGTTCATTCTCTTGTTTTTCCTCCATCTCTTTTAATTTATCAAAGTAACCTGTAATATTTAATCTTCTTGATTGGATAACGATTTCAATTGAAAAATCAAGAGAATTTAGAAAATTCTGAAATTGATAAGTGATTGCATTTTGCTCGTCTTCTGATTTTAGAGCAAAATTCAAAGAAGAAGTCATGATTACTCCTCTTAAACCCTTATTTCTCAAAACAACCACTCCTTCTCTAATTTGTTCTATTTCTAAAAATTGTTGGGTAGGCGCTTCTGGCATATTCTACTTTGTTCGCGTTTCAATTTGAGTTTTTATTTTCTTCAATTGACTTTTTTCAGCAATTTTTAAAGGTAATTCTTCCACTTTTTCTTCTTTTTTAATTTCTTCTTTTTTGAAGATAATTCCTGGAAACTCTTTTTTTCTCCAGATATAGATTTTTGGAGAAAGATTAAATCTCAAAAAATTCCCAATAATTGTCGGAAAAGGTCTTCCACCAATTTGTAAAAAAGCAAGGGCTACAGATATTGCCCCTATAATTAAACAAGCAATGATAAATAAAAAGAAATTTGTTTTACCAATAGTGAAATAAAGAAAAAAACAAATGGCTCCGGCAATACCAACGAAAATAAACTGCCTAAAAGTTAGGGGGCCGATTATTTTTGTTTCGTATTCAATGAATTGGGGGACGGTGAAACGCATAAATTTAAACTAAAATTTTGGTATTTCTATTTTTGGTAAACTTTCGAGTTCTTTTTTAAAAGAAGGTAATTGCAGTTCTTCTTTAAATCTTTCCGGTTCAAAACTTTTTAATCTCTTTCGAATACTTTTTATATAAAAAGTAAATAAACCCAAACCAATAATAATCGTTACTAACCAAAGAATTATTTTTCTTGTTGATTCTGACAAACTTTGAATTTTGCCCCCCACCAAATCTTGGTGGGGGGTTGGATTTTCGATTTCTAAATTAGAATTTTTCATTCAATTGGTTCTCTATAAACATCTTTTCTAGGAGGCGCGGATGGTTTTTCTTCAGGCGGTGGGGTAATTCCGGTCGGTTTAGCTGGAGGAGCAATTTCTATTTTGTATAATTCTTCCAAACTACTCTTTACTGGATAAAAGATAAAACGGTTAATTTCTTGACTGACCTTTTTGGCAACCTCTTTTTCCAACTTTAATTCTTTTTCTAATGTTTCCTGAAAATCAGCTGGCGGTAAAATTCCAAGCAAAACCCTGCCCGTATATCGAGCAATTTCAGAAATCCTTTCATCTTCGATTCCATTCCTTGAACAAATATCCCAAATACTTTCTGCTGTATCTTCAGAAAAAATTGCCTCTTTTAATTCTTGAGGGATTTTTTCGTACAACTTCCAAAGTTGTTCTTTTGAATATTCTTTTGACATATTTTTATCTGCTAATTATTTCTACTATTTTCTATTTTACCACAACTTAGCAATATTAAAAGCTATATCTATTTTACCTAATTTACCAAAAGCGTCCAAAACACCATAGCCTTTGTAAGGGGTTGACAAAATTTTGAAAGGTGATATAATTTGATTAGTGAGGTGAAAAACCGTTAAAAACTAAAAATGGAGGTGAAAAGAAAATGACAGAAAAGAAAGAAGAGATAAAAAAGAAATTAAGATTTGTTTTCCTATGGATCGCTATTGCATTTGCATCAGGAGCAATCTTACTCCTTTCGGCTTGGTATTTTAGATCTTTGATTTCTGGAGCAATAGGGATAGCATTGGTAGCCTTTGGTGCCTACATCTTAAAGAGGATCATCAGAAGAATTCCCTTCCCGGAAAGTTGGGTCATAGATAGAGGAGGAGCACTGATTTCAAAAGGACCCGGCTACCACTTCATAATACCTTTCTTTGGATACGACAAAATCTACAAAACAGTGAAAGCAAATATACAGTACCATATTCCACTATTTTCGGATGTGAAGGGTCTTTCAATTGATTTGAAAAAGGGAGGCGAGATTATGCTTCACGATCCAAGAATATGGGTGCTCGTTGAGAATCCAGTACAAGCAGTTCGGAAAGCAGTAAATTTTGAAGAACAAATCAGAGAAATCGTTGAGAACCGGCTTACCGGAGCACTTAATAATATGACCTACGAAGAAATCATAGGAATAAGAATTCCCAAATTGTTAAAGGTGGCAAAAAAAGAAGGGAAAGAAGCGATTAAAACAGCAGTGAAAAAGAAGATTGATGAAATCATAGAGGAAAGCGAAGGGCTTAAACGATTCTTGGAAGAGACTGGTGTCGTCTACAAAGGATTCACCTTAGATGATTTCGATTTCGACGAAAGCACGACGACGAAGAGGAGACAGAGAATTCTTGCAGAAATGGATGTACAAATAGCGAAAAATATATCAGAAGCACAGAAAAATGAAATGTCAGTTATAGCCAAAACTGCTGAGACTCTCGAGAAGTCTGGATTTTCAAAAAAATTAGCACAAAAAATTGGCTCAGAAAGATATCAAGACCGCTTAGTTGGTGAAAAAGGAAGACTTCAAAAGATAATCTGGCCAGAAGGAGCAGGGACGATTGCCGGAATTGCTGCTCAGTGGGAACTAGGGAAAAAAGTTTTAAGCGAAGGGGCTCCAATGGGAAGAGGCAAAGAAGGGGAAGAGCGACCAAGAGAGCGACCAAGAAGGAGAGTTTCTAAAGAAGAAGCTGAAAGAGCACTAAAAGAGTCTATTAAGGAAACCTTAGGTTAGGGTCGGTAATTTCTTTATTACCGCCCTTTTTTTATTTTATCCAATGTTTTTAGATGGGGTTTTTTCATCTCCCTTCCCTTTCTTCTCCGAATAACCTTCTCATTCCTGCTTCTACTCTCTCTTCCCTCTCCCTTTCTTCTCTATAATGTCTTATTAATTCCCTTATTTCTGCTCGCCCTAACCCTTCAGGAGACCTGAAGCCCAAATCTTGAGCAGCGTTTCCAGAAAGATATGATGCTGATCTTGGATTAAGCCTCACAAGTCCCTCTGCCCCAACCCTTCCAACTGTTCTGTCAACCACTTCCATATAATCCTCAACAAATTTCCTTCCAAATTCATCAGCTGCTCTTCCAAGTTGAGGTCCTCCCCAGAATTTCTGAGCAGCCTCCATCAATTTTGCATCCTCCCACCATCCTTTTTGAAGCCGCTTTATTTCCTCTGCAGTTTTTGCCGAGTCCATTATCTTTTCCTCAAAAGAAGTGTAACCTTTGTCAACGTCACTTTTGGAGAGTCCGCTTGGGCGACCAGCAACTGAACCAGTCTGGTCATCTGGAGCAAGTTTAGCGGTTGTTCTATCTTCAATTTTAGCCATTTCAGTTCTAATAGTTTCGTCTTTGATAAAGGACTGCTCAAATTTCTCAGCTACATCTATTTTTCTTTTCTTTCTTGCATCTTCATATGCCGTTAAAATTTCTTTTTTCGAAAGAACTTCTGATTTACCAACAACATGTTCATCTAAAGCATCTTTTGTTTGCTTTTCATCTATCATCGTTGAGAGGATTTCTCTCTTTTGGGCCGGGTCAAATGTTCGACGAAACGCTCTTAAATTACCCATTACATCTCTCTTTTTAGCCTCTTCGCCTTCTTTGCGGGCAACTTCTTCTCCACGCATGGCGTATCTTTCAAGAGTAGGACCAGCAGCCATTTCTACCCCTCTAGTTGCCCAACTTATAGGTTTCCCTACTCCATATTGTAAGGCCTTACCGAATATCGGTATTTTCCCCATAGATGCTTCCATTCCCTTAGCTCCGGCAGCCGCTTTTCCTAATACTCCGGCTGCTGCTCCCGCTCCGGCCCCCATTGTTACCGCTGCAATACCAGTTGCCACAGCTATTTCTCCTACTTTCTTTACTCCTTCTATTATTGCCCTGGCAGCAGCCGGAGCAGTTTCTTTGGCTATTTTATATCCTTTCCAAAGTAAAACTAAAGCAACAGTTGGAGCAAGGATTGAAGTGACAAGACTTATAAATTGAGCATCAAGGCCGGCGCCAAACCCTGTCACGCCCTCCAGTTTTTGCTGAAGGAGCACTTTGTCAAATATGCTTTCAACTACTGGCGTATTTACCATTATCCAATTGGAAAGATAAAGGAAAAAGCCCAATGGTATTCCCCAAATTATCCATTGCAAAAATTCTTCCCACCACTTATCCCAATGTAAGATACTGGGAAAAAGCATTTTAACTGTTTTAGAAGGCGGTAAAACTTGAGAGAAAAAGGCAATAGGGCATAAAATCATTAAAATCCAGAGCTCCACAATTCTTAAAAAGAAAGTGAGCATCACCCAAAAGTAAATCCAAGAACCTAATAAAAAGAAAACGATTACTACTATACCATAGATAGCGATTCCGGCAAAAACTCCAATTATTTCAACAATTTTTTCAAAAAAATGACCGTTGTAAAGCAGAATGTTACATACTGAAGTTGTAAAATAATTCCACGCCAGATTTAAAATAGCTGGTAGACTTGTTATTGCTGCTGCTCTACTTAAGAAAAAATTTGTGACGATATTACCCATATCAACAATAAAGCCAACAATTACCGGAGTGAAGTTAATTAAAAGAGCAACAATAATAAGTTTTGGTAAAAGTTTTTTTGCTTCATATTCCCTTAGTTTCAAAATCGTGGCTAAACCAATAAAGACCAAAATCAGGATAAAAAACATATTGATGAAATCCCTGGTAAAAGTCCATCCTATTGTTACTACCTGGGGAGTTATCGGGTTAGCCGGCGTTATTCCAACCCGAAGGCAAATATAGATCATCCAATTACAGATGGCCACTATTAGAGAATAAAGGAGGCCAGTGATGAGTGCAGCTATAATAATTGGAAGAACCAACACAAGAAAACCAATCCTTATAGGCAGAGAAAAGATATATTGGATAAGACAGACAAGGCAGGTTGGCCATTCCCAAGGCAACGGCCCACATCCTGGACACCAATTTGGAACATTGCAACCTTGCGCCCTAGCAAACCCTGAAGGGAAAAAGCTAAAAATAAATACCAACTCGATTATTAAAAATAGAATTTTTTTGTTTGGAGAAAATAATTTCGACATTTTATCACCCTTAACCTTAAAATATTATAGCACAAATTTTAAAAAGAAAACATCCACCACCTTCCAAAAATTCCAATTTTGTAACCCAAAATTGATAAAATTAAGTTTATGATTACCCAGGCTAAAAAAATAATTGCATAGCCCATTCCCGCCGATTTTAGAATTGATTTTACTTTAGCCATTGTTGTCGGAGCTCCCATTGAGAAATAATAAACAACTCCGGTGGCTATTACTAATAAAACCAAAATCATCAAGCCAATTCTCCACAAAAGCAGGTCAATAATATTTTTTAAAAGTATAAAAATGTGCTTGAATTGGCAGGGCTCTCTTTCATTCCAGGGAGTTTCAGGATAATCGATTGTTCTTCCACAAGGAACTAATCCGGCTTTACCAACCGGAGTGGGTTGAACAAAATTAAATAACCAGGGACCGGACCAGTCTCCGGTTTCTTGACAGTCCTTATCAAGACAGGCCCTGACTGACCAATGATATTTTCCTAAACATTCTAATGGTAAAAGAAGGTAGGGAGAAGATGTAATTGTTGATGGAATTACTTTAATTCCCACTAGACCCTGGCATTTTTCAGTTTTCTCTTCTGAAGAGAGTTCAATATAATCAATAGTATATTGATAAGCTTTTGCTCCGGCTACGGCATACCAGGAAATATATTTATCATAGGTATAAAGTTTACCCCCGTCTTCAGGAGTTGGATTTGAAGGCGTACTAAGTTTAAAAGTAGTGAACTCTTGAGAGTTACTCCAAGTTCCACAGAAAGGATCTTCACCTTCTCTGTCAGCACAAGTCCTAACTTTCCAAGAATAAATTTTCTCTTGCTTTAAATTCGGATAGTCCACTAAAATTTCCGAAGGAGGAGTTCCAACCGTTAGAGAAACTGTTCCAGTAGCTACTTTTTCATTGGTAGAAATATCGATTACCTCGTATTTATAAGAGAGAGCTCCCGGAATGTCTTCCCAATCTAATTTGACCGGAATTATAGTTGTATCGGCATTTAGTTGATTGGGAGCAAGGCCGGTAGTTTTAAAATACCAAGTTTCGCCAAAGTCACTACAATCGGTACCTCCTTCACCATAGCAAGATTTGACGTGCCAATTATAAATTGTATTAAAACTCAAGGAACTCCAAATAGTTTCAAAAGGAATAATATAAGATGTGGTGAGGGTCGGAGAAACAACTGTGGTAGTGCCCTCTCTAATTTCAAAAAAGTAAGAGCGAGCCCACTTGCCTTTTTCTTCGGTTCGTGTCCACTCCAGAGAATCAGAGAGATTTACTACTGGAATTTCAGTGGGTTTTGTCGGATCATAAAAAGGTTCGAGAAGCTGGGGTGGAGTGATTTTTATAGTTTCCGTTTCTCCGGCTGTAGTAAAGCTCCACTTTTGGCTGAAGTCTGCACAATCTTCGACTGACTCGTCTTCACCACAATCTGCTCCGCACTTGGTACCATTTTCATTCAAGCAAGCAGTGACTTCCCATTCGTAGGTTGTCTTTCCAGTAAAGACGTCTAATCCATCAATCTCAATTTTAGATTCAAGGGTGTCGTCTATTTTTGTTACTCCATCTACATGACGAATCTCCCCATCTTTATAAATTTGAATAATATAAGACTGAGCCCCGGGTCCATCACACCAATCAAGGGTAACTGGAAGAGGTACATCAATTGCTCCATTAGTCGGCGAAAGGGGAGCAGCGACAGCCTGACAAACGGCATTGCCAGGAACACAAACGCTACAACTATTACAATCAGCCACTACTGACCACCCACTGTAAGAGATACTGCCATTGCAATCAGCACTATTGCCACTACAATACTGAGTTGCCGTTCTTTTGCCAACGTCATTTCCATAATCAGTACCCCA
>Ga0315280_10009821_pt1 | contig 12141 bp, 9 predicted proteins | sample YL17G06_40_MG_FD_203697 | JGI IMG/M metagenome (GOLD analysis project Ga0315280, IMG submission 203697) | Sediment microbial communities from Yellowstone Lake, YNP, Wyoming, USA - YL17G06_40 | ecosystem: Environmental > Aquatic > Freshwater > Lake > Sediment | place: USA: Wyoming | collected... | reverse complement strand
CGGCCCAGAACGGATATTTGCCGGGAGGTCGACACAAACTGGGTGTCAATCTGCCTACGAAGCTAGTGTTTAAGCGGTTGCCAGTCGTGCCTGAGCCGGATGAACTTTTAATCAGGGCATTCAGGCACGCGTCCAAGGCAGCGAGCGGCATAAAACTTAGTGGAAGGCCGCTGGAAGTTGCCAAGCATCGAGAGGCCAAGCGGATAGAGGTGATGAGCAAAACCGTCAGGACGGCTTTAACAAATCTCGTGGCTGGCACGCCATCGCTCTCCAACTTGCCGCCATTTTATCGGGAGCTCGTCGCGACCCTCGTAGACGTGGACACGATGAGGAAGTCCCTGGGCGCCATCGATGGCACGGCCAAGGTCGTCGGCAATCTGGAGAGAGATCATCTCAGAAGGCTCCGCTTCGCTAAGTCGCCGAACGAGACATCTGCCATACGGAGACAAGCTTATGGTAGGATTTCCTCGGTGGTCAGGCGGTCTGGCGTTCACCTAACATTTCTCCGGGAAGCGACCACCAAGCTCACCGGCATACCCTCAGTCTATGAAGATATGCCAACGGTAGTAATAACCGGCTACCCAAACGTGGGAAAGACTACGCTCCTTAAACAGCTCACCAGCTCTGAGCCCGAGATAGCGCCATATCCGTTCACGACCCGGGGGCTAAAGTTGGGCTTCTTTGAGGAGAACCATGTTCGATATCAGGTAATAGACACCCCGGGCCTGTTCGACCGCCCATTCGAGAAGCGGAACCCTATAGAGCGGCAGGCGATCGCTGCGTTGAGTAACCTGGCCGATGTTGTGGTTTTCATGTTGGACCCATCTGAAACTTGCGGCTATGAGTTACAAAGACAGATGCGCCTGCTCGAAGACATTGGAAAAACTTTCAAAGATATTGAAGTGCTGGTGGTAGCAAACAAAGCCGATTTACTCGATGAAAGGCGGATGAATGTTGTCCGTGAATTTGGTAGAGATGTAATTTTTATATCCGCGGCGACGGGACAAGGGGTATCTGAACTCAAAAGATTGGTGATTAAACTACTTAGTTGAATTCCTAATCTTTAGCGCAATTCATTTATGATTGCGTCTGCCATCTCTTGCGTCCCGACGGCGGATTTATCTTTTGGATCCTTTTTTAAATCATAAGTCACGTGTATGCCTTCAGCGATCACCTTTGCTGTGGCATCCTCGAGCTCTCGAGCAGCATCGTCTTCCCCGAGATGACGAAGCATCATGACCCCTGTCAGGATTGCTGCGGTGGGATTAACCTTGTTCAATCCTGCGTATTTTGGCGCGCTTCCGTGAGTAGGCTCGAAAACGGCTATTTCATCACCTATATTCGCACCGGGGGCCACGCCCAAACCACCCACTAAGCCGGCACAGAGGTCAGAGAGTATGTCGCCATATAAGTTGGGGGTGACTATCACATCGTAGTTTTCCGGTTTCTGCACCAATTGCATGCACATGTTATCCACGATTCGCTCCTCAAATACCAGTTGGGGAAAATCCTGAGCAACCTTTCGCGCCGCATCCAAGAAGATGCCGTCGGAGTACTTCATGATGTTTGCCTTGTGCACAGCTGTGACCTTTTTTCGCCCGTTTTTCAGCGCATATCTGAACGCAAAGCGTACGATTCTCTCTGAGGCGAACTGGGAGATGGGTTTTATACTAATCCCGCTTCCTGATCTAACCTCAACTTTTTTTCTTTCCTTCAGAAATCTGATGAACTCTTCAGTTTCTGGGGTCCCTTTTTCAAATTCTATACCTGCGTAAAGGTCTTCTGAATTTTCCCTCACCACTACGAGGTTTACATTAGAATATCTAGAATGCACTCCAGGGTACCACTTACATGGCCTCAAGCATGCGTATAGATCGAGCGTTCTCCTGAGGGCCACATTTACGCTCCGGAACCCGTAGCCCACAGGTGTTGTTATTGGGCCCTTTAGAGCCACCTTATTTTTTCGTATGGACTCGAGTACTTCATCCGGCAGAGGTGTGCCGTATTTTTCCATTACTTTCTCTCCTGCCTCCATCTCCTCCCACTGGACGGCTACCCCGGTGGCTTCTATGCATCTTCTTGCGGCTCCTATGACTTCTGGGCCTATCCCATCCCCCGGAATGAGAGTAATTTTGTACATTTGAACCACCGACTTAATTCTACATCCTTTATGATAACTTTATTGCTCAATTTATTTGGCAAATAATTTATCATATACTTTGGTCATTGGATTGATCTATATGACGAAGCTTGTAAGCGCCTGTCTCCTCGGAGTTAACTGCAGGTACGATGGTAAGAACGCTCTAGAGCCAAAATTATTGGAGCTGCTGAAGGAGGATCAAATTATCCCAATCTGTCCAGAACAGCTCGGTGGCCTACCGACGCCGAGGGAGCCAGCTTGGATAGTTGGGGGCGAAGGATCCGATGTACTAAAAGGTGCGGCGAAGGTCATCAGCCGGAGTGGAGAGGACGTCACAGAAAATTTCCGTAAGGGGGCTGAAGAGACGCTGAAGGTGGCGAAACTTTTCAGGGCAAAATGCGCGATACTGAAGGCGAAAAGCCCGTCGTGTGGCTGCGGTGGAATACGCGAGCCTTTCTCCTTCGATAAGTTGAAGAACGGAAACGGGGTGACCGCTGCCCTTCTAAAAAAGAATGGAGTTAAAGTTGTTTCAGAAGAGAATCCAAGATTATAGTTTGAAAATTGTGACGCCCTGAAATCAATGGCTCCCAGCTCCAGCGGCGGTGAATCCAAGTCCCTCGACGCTTATTTTCCCAGGCTGTCCTTGCTGCCCTTCGACCTCGAATTTTACTCCGAGGATTTTCTCGATCAGCCCAATGTTCGTCAGCGTGTGAAGTGTGAGATCTGCAGTCGTTATCTCGGAGCTGCCTTCGGCCATGACCATGTAAGGGATAATTTGATCGGTGAGGTAACGATCGAAGGCGCGGCCCGTCTTAAGTTGATTGAGCAAGCCCCTAGCTGCCTCACGGCCTACTTGTTCAGCAGGCTTCCCCGGCCTTCCCAGACAACTCTCGCCTAAGATTGCACCCCGCTCCGTCTCGGCCCAAATCGTGATGCCCGTGCCTGGACCAAGCTGGGAGTCTAAATTAGTCTCGGGGGAATCGACCTTGATAACAGCATCCGCATGACCCGCTCGAAGTAGCGCCAGCTTGGCGGCATGTGCTTGACGAGTAGCGATGTGCGTGGGCAGTCTGACGCAGTGGGATATCCCCGCAATACGTCTCACCCTTCCTGCTTCAATCAAACGAATTGCCCTTAGCTTTTGCACGGGTTCGATCTTCGCCCGCACTATTCCACCTCCTCGGGGATAGTGACCTCGACGAACAAGTTCAACCTCGCCCGAGTAGCCCATCTTCCTCAGCATTGGAATGGTGACGTTCTTCAGGTAATCAATAGAAGGCGCCATTGGAACGTCTGTGCCGCCGGTGATCTCAACTTCTACTGACTTCGATGCAAAAGCGGCGGCCGGCATCAATGCCTGCAGGATGAGGGTGATGCTTCCAGCCGTGCCTACGTCCACGCGATATTGGCCACCCTCGACGACACCGGGCTCGAAAGTTACTTCCGTCGAGCGAATCGACAGACCATCAACCCGGGCATTCGTTAGCTTTGCAAGGGCCTCGACGCTGTGCATGTGCTGGGGAGCGAGCCCTGGTTTTGGCCGCTTGGCGCGGATGTTGTAGATGTGGACGGGCTTTCGGCTGACGGCGCTGAGAGCCACCGCAACCCGAAGCACCGATCCTCCACCCTCACCTATTGAGCCATCTATGTCTATCATAGTAGCTACCTCGACCTTTTCAGATAAATACAAAATACACCATTGATATAATTTCAACTTGATCATCATGTCAGAATTCCAAGCGCGCGTCCTGGAGCTGGCCTCGAAAATTCCTAGGGGTAAGGTTACGACATACAAAGAACTTGCACGAGCCCTGGGCAGTCCCCGAGCATATAGAGCGGTCGGTAACGCGCTAGCTTGTAACCCGCACCCAGTTAAAATTCCCTGCCACCGCGTCGTAAGATCCGATTGTAAAATCGGCGGCTATGGAGGGAATAGACTGGCGGGCAATAAGAAAGCAAGGCTACTTATAAACGAGAACATTGAAATCGTTGACGAAAAAGTAAGTCTCAAAAAATACATGTTTAGGTTCAGATGAATTTTATGTTCTGATAAGAATAAATTGCAATTATCGTTTTTTCGATGTTTCCGATGAATGCGCGCCGACATATCTATAAACGCGACTAGGCTTTCCTCGGCCGCCTAGCCCGTTTGCTGCGGGTTTTGTCTGCTCGATTTGTTTTACAAGTCCTTGCTCGATCAGCTTTTGGACGGTGCGCCAAACTGTTATTTTTGAAGCGCCCGTCTGTCGCACCAGCTCCGGTATTGTGAACTCCCTCAGGTCTATTATTTGCCCGACGATCTCAACATCCCTAACCGTCATATCATGAAGTCCCTGCTCCAGCAGCGTCGAAGCTGCATCGCCCCACATGCGCTTATAGCCAATCCATACCGAGAACACCATAAATCCCATCGAGATTCCTATGATTGCGGAGATTGGAAAGACGTTAATCGGTTTCGTTTCACTTACAATAAATGGCAGATTAACTCCCGCTCCTCCTGTCGGTCCAAGGGGCGTTACAACTCCCTCCGTGCCGCGATATGCATCGGTTGTGGTTGCAATAACCTCGGATTTAAACTGGTCTGCGTTATCCCAACTTAAGCCACGTACACCATCTGTAGCATTATCGTAGACCAAAACCGTGTAATTAAATTGTTCCGCATTTTCCCACGATACCATGTAAGCCCGCGTATACCATCCGGTATTCGTTACACTAAGGGTTGTTCCAACCTGTTCAGCATTCTCCCATGTTAAGATTACAGGCTTGAGTTGTTTAGCAGTTCCCCATGCCATTGGAGCCACGCCTTCCCATATTACTTTCGTTTTCGAGGTACCATAAAAGTGGTTTAATAAAACGTAAGAGGCCGCAATCGTGCAAGCAGCGATGACCACCGCGATAAACACCCCGCGCAGCCAGCCCCGCACATGCTCACCGGTTAATATTGGGATTTTGAGGATATAAATATTAAGTTTCACATACGAAACTTAATTTAAATACGCGCTTGAAGGCAACTTTATCTGGGAACAAGGATGAAAGCCTGGTGGTTCGTGATAGCAGTTTTGGTGGTTGCCTCGTGTTCAAGCCTCGCGACGGCCGGACCCCGGGTTCCCACGTTTGTTAAAACGAATGCCGAAGTACAAATCCCTCAAGTTGTAAATATTCATACATCCGAATCATACGCAGTCGCTCAGGGAACGCTGCTCTATTCGGAAAATGGGATCAGCGTAATAGTCATCGAAAATAAAAAACTGGCTAACGGTGACGGGATAAAGACTTATTACATCGACTTCATCTCAAGCCAGTTGCCCCCCTTAGCATATATGATCCTCATCTACCCACCCCCGACCATTGAGACGTATGTTGTTCGCGGGATGGCGTCTCCTGAGCTACGAGCAATTTTGACCGCAGATTTTCCTGAGTTGGAAAATCAGTTCCTCACCGAAAATGCAGCATATGGCATAAAGTCGGCCACCTCTGAGGACATCCTGCGCCAGTTCGCCATCTGGGCCTACATGGGCGTTGACTTGGCGAGCATGAGAGGTTACTGGTTATCGATTGGGTTGAGCGAGGGGGGATGGATCGAAGTCGAGAACTGGTTGGCGAGCTTTGCGAAGGCAAGTCCAGCGAGGGACATCACGGAGCTAGATCCTTCGATATCGGCGAGCTATGAACCACAAGGATATTCGGCGGTAGAAATCGGGCTAGCGAACAATGGCTCGAACGAAGCCTACGTACGAGCAGAAGTTGGCACTATATTGAACAACAATGACAAGACCAACCAGAACATCACCATAGGCGAGACTGGCGTAGTGTTCGTGCCAGCGGGCGCAAGTAAACGGATGAGGCTTGAGAGTTATTGCATTAATCTATCCAAGGGAACACCAGTGGAGAATGACGTACTGGTTCCAACGAATAAAAAGGACGAGAACTTATTTATTCTCCTGAGCAGGGCAGCGGGGGCCGGCTACACCGGGATGAATCGGCAATACGCGGTACAGGACGCCGTTTGGTACATCACGGATGGAAGAGGGACCCCTTCAACCGAGGCTCAAAGGTTGCTATTGGATAATTCGGAGGTCAAAACCTGGGGGGATCTAAGTGCAGCACCCTGGAATTCAAAGAGCTCCACGGGCGGGATAAGTTACGCACTGCCCTTGGCGATCATACTCGCGATTTCCCTTGCAACATTCTGGCTCTTTTTAAAAAGAAAAACGGTTGCGAAGATGTGGGCCATCGTTATCATCCTCGTTGTAGCCATCGCAGTAGCCTTAGCTCCTATTCCACTTACTCATACTAACAAAACGGGGTTAACGACCGATTTGCATTCGAGCGTTGGATGGCAACAAATTTTTGAACAAAATCAACTGAGGAAATTTTCATCTTATAAGGAATTGGAACATTTCGTAAAAACTAATGAAATAGCCTACTACAGAGGCGGATATGAGCTTTTCGGAGGTGGTGTTGCGATATCGAATACTGGTTTTCTAACGGGCGCTACAGCAGCACCAAAAGCAGATGTTTCAGGAGATTATTCCACGACGAATATTCAAGTGTTGGGGGTCGATGAGGCAGACATCGCAAAGACCGACGGTAAATACGTCTATGCCGTTTCGGGCGACACGGTTGTTATCATCGATGCATACCCTGCCGAAAATGCTATGATCCTCTCTAAAATAAAAATGGAGGAAAATCCAATTGAGATATTTATAAACGAAAACAAACTCATCGTATTTGGCTCGACTTTTATCAAGGTTTACGATGTTTCAGACAGAGAAAACCCCATACTAAGAAGGGATGTTTCATTCGATGGCTATTATTTCGATTCGAGGATGATAGGGGATTACGTTTACGCGATAGTAAGCTCGCCGATTAACTATCGAGGAGAAGAAATAGCGCTACCTAAAATTTCTTTCGACGGTAAAGACCAGACAATCCCGGCGTATGAAATATATTACTTTGACGTTCTCGATTATTCCTATAATTTTACGACCATAATATCTGTAAACACGCAGAATGACAATGAGGAAATATCAAAGGAAACATTCCTCATAGGATGGACCCAAAACATCTTCGTCTCATCGAATAATATCTACATCACTAGCACCACATACGCTGATGGAAAGATTTTAAACTCGATGGGATATCCGGATACGGAAGAAACAATTATTCATAAAATTTCCATAGCTGACGGCAAAATCGAGTACAAATTTTGGGGAGAGGTCCCAGGGCATGTTTTGAATCAATTCTCTATGGATGAGTACCAGGGATATTTCAGGATAGCGACAACGACAGGATGGATGGAGCAGAATAACGTTTACGTCCTTGACAATGGTCTTAAAGTCGTCGGTAAATTAGAGGGACTTGCTCCCGGTGAGAAGATCTACTCCGCGAGATTTATGGGCAACAGAGCGTACCTCGTAACGTTCAAAAAAATAGATCCCCTGTTTGTGGTAGACCTAAAAGATCCCGAAAATCCGATGGTCCTTGGAGAATTGAAAATACCTGGATTCTCTGATTATCTGCACCCCTATGACGAAAATCACATTATAGGCGTGGGCAAGGACGCCGTGGACGAGGAATCCTTCGCGTGGTATCAGGGCGTGAAGATAGCCCTCTTCGATGTGAGCGATCCCGAAAATCCAGTAGAGATATCGAATTACGCGATTGGTGATCGTGGAACCGATTCATATGTTCTGAGCGACCACAAAGCTTTCCTGTTCAGCGAGTCAAAGAACCTTCTCGTTATGCCCATCTCGCTCGCCAAAATAGACGAAAACAAATATCCGGAGGGGGTCCCACCAAATGCTTACGGGGACTTTGTTTGGCAGGGCGCTTACGTTTTCAACGTTTCTTTGGAAAATGGCTTTGTGTTCAAGGGCGGGATAACTCACATGGAAGATTATACCGATTATTCTGATTACTGTAATTACTATCTACAATACTCGCCATACTCCGTCAAGAGATCCTTCTACATCGATGACGTTCTTTACACTATTTCTGACAAATTGATAAAGATGAATAACTTGGAGGATTTGAGCGAGATAAATGAAGTAGCGCTACCCGGTGAATCTAACATTTATGAACCTCAGTGGGATGTGACAGGCGGGATTAGCATTCTACCTAACTGAGCAGATAATCTGTTTTCGAGAGGTCCTTAAGTCGCTCAGCTGCCTTGATTTCTTTCATAACCTCGAGCACAGTCTTGGGCACGAGCTGTTCCCAGTTCTTTCCTTTAATCATCCTATCTCGAATCTCCGCTCCCCAATACTCCTTGCGCTTGAACATGGGCGGGGCCTTGACCTTAAACCCAGCCTCCTTGAAAAGCCGCTTTACCAGCGGGTTGCCCGAGTAGACGGCTGAAAAAGGCGGGGAAAGTGAGACCACATGTGATACCCAGATCGCGTGGTTTTTGACGTCGGGGATTGGGATTATGTGCACGCGCGAAAGGTCTATCCCAGCCTCAGCCAAACCCTTGCTTATCATGAGGATCCGCTCGCCAGCAGTGAATGGATTCTCTAGCGTATGACTTTCCTGCGCGCTACCCACACCGACGATTAGCTCGTCCACCTCACGCAATATCTGCTTTGAAACTTCAATATGTCCTTTGTGTGGGGGTTGAAATCTTCCAATCAAGATTCCTCGCGTAACCATAGAATAACCATTTTTTACTGGTGCCATCCGCTTTTTAAAACATCGCTATAAATTCACCTTACACTTTCTGCTTAGGATTTCGAATCAGATAAGCAATTAAAGGCTTTTCAATTGAAACGGATATTTTGATAAGAGGTCGGATCATGCAATTAGCCGAAGCTAGGCGGGGCAACGCAACGCACGAAATAGAGGTCGTGGCGAAGGACGAAGGTAAGACACCTGATTACGTAATGAAGAAGCTTGCGGCTGGAAGGTTGATAATACCAAGAAATTTCAGGCGCAAGAACATCGATGTCAAGGGTATAGGTGAGGGACTGCGGACGAAGGTTAATGCAAACGTTGGCACATCACCGGATTATTCGAACATTGATGAGGAAGTCGAGAAGGCTAGAATTGCGGTGAAATATGGAGCAGACTCTGTTATGGACCTCAGCATAGACGGCGAAATCGATGAAGTTAGGAAGCGAATTCTGAAAGCGGTTAATGTGCCCGTCGGAACCGTGCCAATCTACCAGGCTTGCATCGAAGCGGCTGAGGGTGGGAGCATAGTAGACATGAGTTCTGATGATATTTTTAACGCAATCCGTAGGCATGCCGAGGATGGCGTCGACTTCGTAACCGTCCACTGCGGCGTCACAAAGGCCGCGATCGAAGCCCTGAAGCAGCATCGACGCTTAACGGATGTAGTGAGCAGAGGCGGATCTTTCTTGGCCGCTTGGATCGTCCATCATGGGAAGGAAAATCCACTTTACGAAGAGTTCGATTACCTCCTCGAGATAGCCCGCGAGTTTGACCTGACTTTGAGCCTCGGCGACGGGATGCGGCCAGGTTCATTGGCGGATGCTTCGGATCGGGCGCAATTTCAGGAACTTATAACTCTTGGCGAGCTCGTGGAGAGAGCTTGGGCCGAGGATGTTCAAGTGATGGTCGAAGGGCCAGGCCACCTCCCTCTCGATCACGTAGAGGCAAATGTTAAACTCGAGAAAAGCATCTGCAAGGGAGCCCCGTTCTATGTCCTAGGGCCGATTGTAACGGACATTGCACCGGGTTACGACCATATTGTCAGCGCTATTGGAGGAGCCCTTGCCGCTTGGACCGGTGCTGATTTTATCTGTTATGTGACACCGTCGGAGCACCTCTGCCTACCTAGCGTAGAGGACGTTAGAGAAGGGGTGATAGCTGCGAAAATCGCGGCACACGCGGCAGACATCGTTAAGGGAATCGATGTCGAGCGTGATAATGAGATGGCGAAGGCTAGGAAGGAGCTAAACTGGACGAGACAGTTTGAACTATCGATAGATCCCGAGAAGGCCGCTGAGCTTAGGCGTAGAAGGCCACCGGTGCTTGACCCAGAAGCCTGCGCAATGTGCGGGAAGTATTGCGCTATTAAAATGGTCGATGCCTATCTAAATAAAAAACAGTGAAATTTATTTTTCCACTAATTTAGCACGATAATGTTTCCTCTGCCCTTTTTTATCCTGCGAACCAAGCCGCGGTCCTCAAGATCGGATATCATCAGACTTACTTTAGCTTCAGAATATGGCAGATTATGGCGCAGCTCCACTTGGTTAATCCTCCCTCCACCCTTCATTATAACGTCCATGACTTCTTTCAAGTCGTTGGGCAGACCAACTATCTTTATAGGCGGGTGCTGGCCTTTTTCTGCGCCGACCAGCTTCTTTTTGGGCAAAATCTTTAGGTAATAATAGGTACACGCGCTTGTTCCTGCTAGGGCCAAAACTAACCCCAATGTCAGCCAAATTCCTCTTGACCCAGCTCCTCCAATTTGAGGAATATCGGGGATTTGGTAATTTTCCGGGATCTCGTTCTCATCAAATGTGGGGAACATTATCAAGTCTAACGTGGTATTTTCGTTTTCCCGCAAGGTGATGTTTTCCTCGGTATCGTACAATAATGTGTTGCCTTTGTAGTACCTGGCTGTAATTGTGTAACTGCCTGATTGAAGGTACAGCGAGTAGGTGCCATCTGTCGCGAATATTTGCTGCTGAAGTGTTGAATCGGAGTACACTCTGATCATGACGTTCTCTAGTGGCTTGAAGGTCCACAGTTCGTAGATGGTCCCATGGACGGTTGCAATGTTATCCTGAGCGAAGGCGACAGGAATAATCGTGCCGATCGCGACTGCTGCTACCAGAAGCATGAAGACTGGTAATTTTATGAGCATATTTTAAGCTCGATGCTAACAGATTAAAAATTTATCGGCTTCGTAAAGTAATCTAGAGCAAGATAAAGCTTTATAAAGCAATTGGAGCTGTTTTAAGCCTTATTTTTAGAAATAAAGAAATATTGTTTATACCATTTTCCCCACAGAGGTTTGTCCGGAAATCAATGAACCGCGCGCGTGATAGGGGCGGCGCGGAGAGCTCAACCCGAACGAAAAATGGTGAAAAAAATGAATGCAAAAATCGGAGCACTGATGATATCGGCACTAATGCTGGTAGCAATCGTGCCAGCGGTAGGCGTAGCATCAAACATGGGAACACAGGTAGCTACAGTGGTCCGTGCTGGGGCGTACGAGGACGCGCAAGAGAATTATTTGTTGGCAAGAGCGGCACTCATTCAGGTGTATTCGGAATGGCTAAGTGCTTCAGCGGATTTCCTGCGAGCTAGAGTTAAATGGAGAGGGAATAGAAGCGATCAAAATCTAGCAGAATTGGTGCAAGCAGGTAAAACTGCCACGCTAAAAGCATGCGACTCGATCATCCAATACTGTGAGATGCTAAGTTTCCGTGTGGAAGCCACCCGTGGCCTTTCAGACAATGAGAAGACTCAGCTCAACGACGAGATCGGTAGCTACGTGACCGAGCTACAGGCGAAGAGGGTTAGCGTTCAAAATGCCGAAGATGCACAGCAGCTCAGAACAGCAGCTGGAGATCTCTGGCGATATTGGCTGCAAATAAGATTGAGGTTGAAGCAGATAACCGCGCAGCTAATGATCGCGTATGCTAACAGCGTAGTTCAAAGACTTGAAGCATTTGCAGGGCGGATTGGGGCGAGAATACAACAGCTGAAGGATAATGGAATTGATACCACAGCTCTTGATAACTGGCTGAACGACTTTAACTCCAAACTTGATTCCGCCGAACAAAAAATTTCTGACGCAGAAAACAGGGTGAGTCAGATGACAGATAATGTGACATTCATAGATATCTTCAGAATAGCGACAATTAGAGTAATAGAAGGAATATCTTACCTCAAGGACGCTTTGAGCAGACTAAGAGACATCGTTTCTGACATGAATTCCAAGGGCCACACGGTGACGCTCACAGGATCCGGCGCGTTGATAGCGCATGGCAGTGGTTCGGCTAACCTCTCAGGCACTGGGTTGG
>Ga0315280_10009820_pt1 | contig 12141 bp, 13 predicted proteins | sample YL17G06_40_MG_FD_203697 | JGI IMG/M metagenome (GOLD analysis project Ga0315280, IMG submission 203697) | Sediment microbial communities from Yellowstone Lake, YNP, Wyoming, USA - YL17G06_40 | ecosystem: Environmental > Aquatic > Freshwater > Lake > Sediment | place: USA: Wyoming | collected... | reverse complement strand
CCCAGTTGGAATATGGTAAAAAATCGTTATCTTTTAGAAACTTTTCAAAACTCTGTTTCATAACTAAACCTTCTTGGATAGGGGATTAGAAGAACTGCCATTTTGGGTTTGGATAAAACTTTACCCCAACCAACCAACCAACCACTTTATGACTGAATAATGGCTTCTTTTTGGAAAAGCGCTAAGAAATGGCAAAACTTTCAGATTAAGGCAAGCAACCCTGAAAAAGAACGTAAGGATAAGCTTTCAAGCAGGATTAGCAAATTGTGCGTGGAATTATGATTTAGTCCACCACCAGTGAGTTTATAAATTTCAACTGACAATGTTGAAGCAGGTCGCCATAGGCAGACGTGTGTGGGTAGATGCCCCACAAGCTTGGAGCTCTTTCAAGCAACCTGGCATCATCACACGTCTACAAATATACTTGTTCTTCGTTGCTTAAATACTTTGCTTCGATATTTGAGCCTCGTTTACTAAAACAGCCGCAAATAATCGAGATAATAGAGAATAGAGCTCAGATTTAAGATGAAAGAATACAGATAAAAGAGCTTAGATGACAGATTACAGATACTAAGTGCTTAGATAGAAGATATAAGATGACAGGTCTCAGATAACAGAGGAAAAGATAATAGATACAAGATATTAGATACTATTTCAGTGAAAATACTGATGGAGAAAGAAAAGAAGGACTGGTTTACGGAACTGTTTCCCGAAGTTCCTCCAGAATATCCTCCTGACCTAAAGATCAAGGGCGACAAGCCTCATCGAATAACCTTTGAAGAGAAAAGGCCAAGAATCGTTACTGGTGGCTTTGGAAAGAAGACCGCAGTCATAAACGTCACTTACAAAGGTGAGCGGAGATCTCTCTACGTGGGCTCCAATGTAGACCTTGCCAGACAAATAAACAACATATGGCTCAGCAGGAATAAGTCGCTCAAGGGATGCACAGTAGATATCACCAGAACAGTCAAGAAAGGACGAAACTGGATTTACGAAGTCGTCGAGGTTGAGAAATAGGATTGTTAGGAGTAAAGTCTTATCCAACCAACATGATTACGCATGCTTCTGGGAAAAGTACGTGTGAATTCGTGTATTGCTTTTTGTCCTGCTATTCAATAATGTCTCGATTGGTTCAGATTACGGCTCGTTCAGTTTCGTTTCCAGTAGCGTCAGTGTTTTATCCTTGCCAAATGAGCCTTCGACATAGGTTATTCTTTTTTCTTTTATGAGTTTGCTCCTTTTCTTCAAGTCAGGAACAAGCTTTCGAACTGCTCGTTTAGGGGTTCTCGAGACAACAAAAAGCTCAAGAGAATTGTTGGCCTTGAGAGAGTCATTGATGATTTCGTTGATTTCTTCATGCCTGAAGGCAAAACCCACGATTATGCAGACACTAGCGCCGTGGAGCTTTTCTTTGAATCTATCAAACATCGCAGCATATTCGTCTTTTCTAGTGATGTCGGGTTTTCTACCAAACAGAACAAATTCGTTTTTTTCGTAAAGCGCATTATATGGTGGAACTTGAAACAGCACGTCTATTACCTCGATTTTCTTTGTTTGGCGATTACGTACCCAGTTCAAAGAGCCGTGAAGTTTTGTGTAAACGTAGTTTTCGCCGTTCGATGATGTTTTTGGCGATTTTGGAGATTGGTCTAGGACTGCATATTTCAAAAAGTGCCCAGATTGAGAGCAGTAGTCTTCAATCACATAATCGTAGTTAGTTGTGAATATTTCGAATTCAGACTTCCCTCTGCTATGTCGTTTCACAGCTGAAAAGAACTTCCTGTAATATTCTTCAATCTCATGGAAATGTCGGGGTCTTCGTTGATATTCTGAAAAAGTAAGGTCAGTTATCTCCTTCTCAACGGTCCGTGCGAGCTCAATGACCCTTCGCCATTCGAATTGACCTCGGAGAGCGCCAACCAAATCGTCTCCAATCCCAAAATTAACGTTCATTTGATGTTGCTCGAAGAATCCGTGTAGAGAAGAGATTCTTGAAAGTGAATCTATTCTCGCCAGCGAGTCAATTATCTCAATGATATGCTCTATGTCCTTTACATTGTGTAATCGACGAAGAGTATCCAGAAATTTGCCTTCTTCTTTCCCAAGAGTTCGGGAAAGCATGTCGAGAAAAGTCTTCGTCACGGGACAACCGAATTCTGCAGAAGCTCCAGCTCCCAGAAAGACTATGATATCTCTTTCATATCCTTTGACAAGCGTGACCGACATGCAGATGGATTGCTGGCGAAAGAAGAAAACGTTTTCGGTTCATGCTCCTCTGACAGAATCGAAGTTTTCATTAGGACCCCCTTCACTTCAAGAGAAAGAGTTTAGTGTTTCCTGATTTCTTTGAGCAGTTCCGTCGTCGTCACTTTCGAACTTGTGTTGTAAGTCTGGATTTCTATCTCGTCGTTGCCGTCGGGATTCACCAGCCTCACTTTCACTCCGTCGAATGCTTGCAAGAACATTGCGTGAGCTTGGCTTTGGAGCCTTCCGCCGTTGTGAGGGCTTTCAATTGTCCTCAGAAATTTTGGTCTCTCTCGCTCGCCTTTTTCCCATCCTCTTAGAATCCAAGTTCGGCCTTCGTTGATTCGTATTCCCCTTTTGAATTGATAGTCGCAGGTGGAAGTGTATACAACATCAAGCGCCTCCCGTACAAGCATTTCGTCAATGCATACTGCGTGTCTTCCGAATTCGTTGGTCTTGAGGATATGGAAGTCTCCCAGGCTGTACAATTCTTGAAGATAGATTAGCTCCTCGTCTAGTCGTTCATCCTGAATGTTGTCATAGTCCAAGAAAATCACGAAATTAGTGGTGTAAGGGACTCTGGCGCTCATACCTTTGGTAGGCGTCTTCGGGACTTTCATCGATTGAAATTCAAATAGACAATACCTGTTCAGAACACTAAATGCACTCTTGATTCTCATGTCTTTTACCTCCTTCTAATTCAAGTTCAATGCCCGAATCGGGCTCTCAATCGGCTTCTTTCAAAAGCAAGCTTCATTGCCTGAGCCTTCCGTCTTCCATAATGCAGAGTCAAGCTGACGATTCCGTAAGGGTTGAAACTGGCTTCCGCAATAGCTCTTTCTGGAAAACGATTCTCACGCAAACGTTCGAAGGCTCTTGCCTTCTTTCGATAAAACCGTTCCCCTGACCTGCTCCTAGCGCCTTTAGAATAGCCTTCCAATCCTTTCTGAACCCGTCTGAGCCTTCGGTCTATTTCCTCAGAAGTTAATGCGCCTCCTAGGTCTATGACGTAGCTGACCCTCTGGAATATCTTGTGGAACTCGTAGCTCGGAATGCTATCCATGCCCATCACCTCTTTTTTCAGACAGCTCTTCTTCAAGACTGTTTTCGTCATTTTCCGAAAACGTAGTATCTTTCCATCTGCTGTGGAGCTTTTCTAGGTATTCTCCTGCCTTCTCTGGAATCTCTTTTCCCTTCTTTGACCATCGCTCTTCTAAGAGGGCATTAAGCCTAAGATAATCCCGCTTAGCTTCGGTTCTAGCATCCATGCCAAGACCAGATGGTTCCAGTTTCTCTCCAGAACGCAATTTCTGTACACAGGATGGACAAAGACAAGGATAGCTCAGATGCTCCTTAGGAAAGGCTTTCCTACAGCCAACGCAAACCTTGGTGTCATCGTCGTACCCTTTCCTTCTTATGCTTTCAACCTTTCTCTCCAGTTCTCTTCGGCTCAGTCCCTCTCTAAGAACTTCTTGGGCTAGTTTCGGAATCATGTGTTTGGAAGCAGTTTTGTCAAGCCTTAGCAGAATCAGAGCACAACTGAAACCTACTTTCCCTGCCCCAACCATTGTTTGGACGTCTTCTGGAAGTCTCATCAGTTGCAGGTACTGACTAACACTCTTCTCAGACATTCCAGTCAGTTCAGCAAGAGCAGAAAGGCTCACACTTTCGGGCCTGCCAAAAGACTTACTTTTTCTAACCGCACTTGTAGTCTTTCCCAAGGCTGCGAGATTTCTGGCCAAGTCCATAGGGTTGTAATAGGCATGAGTTCTGTTAGCTTTGATGCCTTCTGCGATTGCCTGTTCTCTCGTCAGGAGCGCAGTTTCATCTTCCAAAGGAATCTTCTTTATGCCTAGGGTTTGAGCTACTTTCAGTCTATGTATTCCATCAAAAATCTCGTACTTGTTTTTTCTGCGGTCGAATATTGCCCTAACAGGATAGACCTTTTTGAACCCATCTCTTTCTATAGTCTTCTTGAGATACAGAAAATTGGATTGGTCATAATAGTCTCTTTCTAGCTCAATCAGAGGTTCACAGTCTTCAGCACCAACATACCTAACCATTCATTCTTCCGTTCCTTTCTCAGAATATCTACGCGGCGATCCATGAGAAGCTGCATTCTTTTCTTGACCCTCGGCAATGTCTATCAGGCGATTGATGATATCGTCGTACAACTCTACTTTCCTTGCGAAGTGTTTCAGTCTGTCTCTCGTCGTTCTCCTTACCCCGATAGTCGTAAACTCCGAAACGTTTTTTCTCGGCATAGGTTATATCCCGCGCTATCCTATTATCCCCCGCGTATATAAACGTTCGCTTTCGCTCGGCGTCCGACTTTTTCTAACCGTTAGAATAAGTCGTCCCTCGTATAGTCCCTAAAACTATTCTAAAACTATAAATAGCCTAGAAAAGCTCTTATTATACTAGAAGGGGATAGAAATGAAGACTAAAACCGAAAAGGTGACCGTAGACGGGTTCGGTTCCTTCCTGGGAAGAGAGAAGGGCTGTTTAGTAGTCAGAAATATCGATGGAAAAGTCAGGAAGTACCCGTTAGTAGAAAACTCTATCGCGGAGATACAGATTAGAAGTGGCAACACGGTTTCAGTTGGAGCGTTAGCTACTTGTGGATTCTGGAACATAGATTGTTTGATTCTTACGCAGAGAGGAAATCCCGTAGCTATGCTGAAAAGCCTGACAGATAATAGTCATATTCAAGCTCGGATTTCACAGTACGAAGCCTTGACTAACGGCAAGGGACTGGAAGCGGCTAAGCAGTTTGTCCTCGGAAAATTAGAAGGACAAAACGAGTTGCTGAAGAAACACGGTCTGAGGCGTTTGGATTCTTTCAGATATGCCGAACAGATAAAGGCACTGGACGAGAGGGACATTAGAATTCTAAGAAATAGGTTGACAAGTGTTGAGGGCAAGTTCTCGAGGCAATATTTCTCGCAAGTGCTACAACTGTTCAGCGAATCGTTTAGGCCTGAGCATAGAAGGACGTTCAAAGCCTACGACGGATTGAATAATATCCTTAACCTAGCTTATAGGGTTCTTTCTTGGAAGGTTCACATAGCTCTGATAAAGGCTAAGCTAGAACCGTATCTCGGATTTCTACACAGCCTGCAATGGGGAACGCCTTCTTTGGTGTGCGATTTCCAAGAACTCTATCGTTACCTAATAGACGATTTCGTTATAGAGTATTGCAAAAGCGTAAAGGCTAACGACTTTGTCCTGAAGACTGAGGACTATTCTCCCAATAGGAAGGGAAAGAGGCAATACCTTAACGAGACAAGAAATAGAGACTTGACTAACCGCCTAAGCCGATACTTCGAAACAAAAGTGACGATTCCTCGGATAAGAAGGGGAGAACATCAGGAAATTGAAACCCTGATTAGCGAAGAAGCCTTGTTGTTCGCCAGATACCTAAGAGACGAGAAACCGACTTGGCATCCTAGGATAGTCGCCTTGTCCTAGGGTGTCCGTATGCGAATTAGAGTTCCGTCTAGGAAAGTACGTGAGAGGTTTCTTTTAATCTACGAGCTTGAGGGATGCAAGAAAGCGGTCGACTTCCTGACGAGGTATTATCGAGTAAGGCCCATGAGGATTATACTTAACGGTAGAAAAGTGGGCAACGGAGATATTGCTGTCTACTTTCAGAATAGGGCTTACTTCACCAAAAGAGGATTGACAAAGCGAACTGTACTGCATGAATTGTATCATCACCTCGTTTACGTTATCGGCTTGGGTCTGCCTGAGAGAACCGAAGAAAGAGCTGCCAACAGCTACGCCAGAGAGTTTATGCGCGCGCGAACGTCCGATGGAAAGAGTTTACTGTCGGTTTAATAATATCATTTTGGACAGTGACGTGCTTTGCCGCTTGAGCGGATTGGAAAACAGAGAGAGTCTCTGACTGTTAACTCAGAAGAATATCAGAAGCAATTCCTAAGATACCTTCATGCGCGGCAGTACTATAGCGTCAAAGCTAGCTCTGACGTGGAGGGAACTTTTGCAGATGTAGTTTTAACAAGAAAGATGGAGAAAAGAGAATATTGGCTGGAAATCAAGGCAACCCAAGTAAGTTTGCGAGATAAGGATTTTCTAAAACAGCTGGCAAAGTATTTGGCAAAATACTTGTCACTCCAACCAGATAAGAGATTCAAGCTCATTTTAGCTTGTTACAAGATTGTTGATTGGGATTTGTTCAAGTCTGTTTTCGAGTATCTCGATGACGAGAACATTGAAAAACTTGTCGCAGACTTGATACTTAACGCCGAGCCACACGACAGAGCCACAATAGAGAACGGTCAGCCCAAAGAAGTTCATTCGTTCTTTGAAGAGGCAACCGTTAAGGAAGCAGACCTTAAGAGCTTGGAATTTACTGAAGCAAAGGTTGCTCCGAAAGCTCCAGCAAAGCCCAGCATCACCGAAGCGGAATATGCAGACGCGGTTCTCAACAACTTTGGCGACGTCTTGCCGACGCAAGAGAAAGATACGCTCTATATGAATCTGTTTAGCATCGAGTTCCCAGCAAAGTTGTTCGCTGCAAGATCTGCATACGCCTCTGAGTCTGAAATGTATGCGGACACTTCCACTAATTTCCCACCTCATAAACTAAGCAACGGTAAAGTCTTTACTTTTGAGAAGTTTGACGCCGAAAACTCGCTTTCACGTACAATTGTGCCTCGAACTGTCGAAACTCTGGATACAGACCAGTTTGCTGAAAATGAAGTGAATCTGGATGTATTGAAGACAATTGTAAACCGATGGATAAGGAAGGTGTGCGAAAGCAAAAACCTTCAGTATGATAGGCGAACTGGGACTCATTATTATCACAGAAAGTGGTCTGGGTCGGGAATAGTCATTGCCAAATGGAAGCCCAAAGTTCGAATTTCAGTCAGAGAACTAACTCGACCAATGAAAGCAAGCGACGGGAGAGTGAACTACTGGGTACATAGAGGCGCCAAAATTGCCGCAAGAGAGTTTGCTGGACGATTGTACGTTCAAATCAGACCTCGTTTCCTTTTTTCATGGGATGGAATAACGTTGATGGAAGGGTCAGACGCTGATATCAGAGATAGGAAATTCAGAAAGAGCATATACAATCGGAACCCTAACCAACTCTACGACGTAAGGTTCTGGTGCAGGCACATTTTTCCAGAATCTGAAAATCCCAGTATTGTTAGTTTAGTTGCTTTTACAAACCCGAAATATGAACAATCATTGAGGATATTCGAACAGAATAATCTTGAATGCGAACGCAAACCTAACGAAGACCAAGAGGTTGATGTTGAAGCGCTTGACGCAATAGAATCAAACAGTGAACAACTTAGCGACTTCATGGAGGGATAGGCGAATGTCAACCCCAAGCAGTTTCTACGTTGATGAACCTGACTTGATTTTTGCAAGTAAAAAGAGATTTAAAGACCCAAAAGGCGGATTGTATCTGTTTGGTCCTTACGGGCAATATGGAAATGCCAGTTATGTGAATATAACAACGAATGCTGGCATCATTGGAACTGCAAAATCAATTGGAAAAGTGATTGATTTCTTTGTTTACCTTCATCGAAGAATACCAGCAAGCGATGAGAATAGTGTGGATTTCCCAGGACTTGGGCTCAACGGAAAATTGCGGTATGATATCCGTTTTGACAGTCAATGGGAACAAACCATAGACAAATCGAATTTTGATGAGTGCGAGCGGAAAATTGACCGAGTCGAAAGAACTGAGTATCTACTCGGATTGATTGAGGATAAATTGGATGCTATTCACGGAGTTAATCCAAATCCTGACGTCGTTTTTGTGAGTCTTCCTTCAGATATTCTCAAACTTTGCATTGTTCCTGGGCAGAGAGGGCTTAAGATAACGCTGGCGCACAAACGGTTTGGTTCTGAATTGACAAATGAACAGCGAATTGGTGATTACGACTTTCACGATATAATCAAAGTTCTAGGCATGAAATTCCATCTCCCTACTCAATTTATCCTGCCGACAACTCTTGACATGGAAAGGAAGACTCTACAGGATTTGGCAACACGAGCTTGGAATCTCGCAGTTGCGGTCTACTACAAAACAAGAGGTGTCCCTTGGAAACTTGCAGAGTTGGAACCAGATACATGCTACGCTGGTATTTCTTTCTATAGAGAATGTTCCCCAGATGGGCAACAGTATATGCGAGCAGGTGTCGCAAGAGTCTTTTTGGCTACTGGTGAAGCGCTCGTACTAAAAGGCGACCCATTCAAATGGGATGACCCGCGGGTCGAACCACATTTAACTGAACAACAAGCAGAAGCCCTAATGAACAAGATATTGACAGAATATCGAAAAAGCCACAAGGACAGACTGCCCAGTAGGATAGTTTTACACAAAACTTCAGAATACACGAATGAGGAAAAAAAGGGGTTTTTATCAGCATCTGAAAAAGTTCCCCAAAAAGACTTCTTGTTTGTTTCCAGGTCTGACGTCGATTTCTACCGTGAAGGGTCGTATCCAACAGTGCGGGGAAATGTAATCAAGATATCGGAAACAGAGTTTTACATTTTCACCCTGGGGTATGTGCCACAGCTCAAGACTTTTCCCAAACCAGGAATACCAGTTCCCGTCAGAGTAAAAGCATCCAATTTAGACTCCTCAGAACGACTTATGTGTAAAGAGATGCTCGCTCTTACCAAATTGAACTGGAACAATGCTGACTTCTGTGACCAGATGCCCATAACCATCTCTGCCTCACGAAGAATAGGAAACATCCTTTCTGAAGCAAGAGCTCGCGACCTTGACATAAGTAGTGAATACAAATACTATATGTAATTCAGACGCGCGACCTAGTTTCTAGGGTTTTTCAGGTATAAGGTCAGGACTATTAGGCGCGTGCTAGAGAACCCAAACCATAAATGAAGACTGTCCTATTCTACATTCAGAGGAAAGTGAAATAAATGCCCGAAGAAATGGACTCGCGTGCACATTCTGCTCGTTCTTTCGAATCAAGAATCATTGAAGCGTTCAAGGCAATAGGTTACCAAGTGGAAAAGCCTCGTGAATCGCAAGAATTTGATTTTATTGTGCGCAAATATGAATTCCCATTTGAGATAAGAGCTTTAGTGGAGCTAAAATATTTCGAACACAGCCTTGTTCCCGCGGGAATCGTCCTGCGATATCTTGACATGGTACAACGGTATAGTGTTGACAAAGCAATCATTATAACGACTCTAGGTTTTGCCGAAGAATCAAAAGAACTAGCCGAGAAGAGCAAGGGGAAAATCGTCCTGCTTACAGAAGCAGATTTGATTGAACAAATCCCAGGTAAACGCATGAAAGAATACTTCAATGTTTTTCTGAGGTCTGATTATGTATCATCTTCATTTCGAGAGTATTTTGCTTTGTTCGAACCAGATTACAGGAATCGCATCTCACGGCTGCCAAAAGACAGGCTGGTCAAACTATTATTTGAATACGCGTCTACACAAGACCTAGCCAATTTTGTTGCAGAAAAGCTACCGAAGGAAGAAATCTCGGCGATGCTTGAAGAAACAATTGAACCCGCCCAACTCAAGGAGATATTGACTAGACTCGCAAGAAAGGTCGAAATCCCAATTTCTCGCAAGAAGGAAATTGAACAAACATACAAGCAAGCAATAGCAAGCGGAGATTCCAATCTGAAAGGGAAATTGTTTGAAAAGGCAGTGAAAGAGATTTTCGAACTGGTTCCTGGTTTGAAAGTTGTCGGCTCAAACGTGAATGATGGCATGGAAGAAATAGACATTCAACTCAGGAACTATAATCATGAACATGTTTGGGCAGAATTTGGAGGGATGATACTAGTTGAATGCAAGAACTGGTCTCGGCCTGTTGGGGCAAATGAGATAGCTAGTTTCAAAGACAAAATAATAAAAAGTGGGCTCAAGTCTGGAATACTCGTCGCACAGGTTGGGGTCACTGGCTCGCCATCAGACCTTGAAGGTGCTTGGGGCAAAGTCAAAATGGACCTTGCATTGGGATATATGATTGTAATTCTCGACGGTAAAGACTTACAGGACATTCTTAATTGTGCTGATGTTTCTGGGAAAGTAGATGACAAGTACATACAACTGTTCAAACTTGGGTCATCAAAAGCCCTATGAGCATGCGTGTTCAGTCGAGGGTATACTGGATTCCGACTATACCTACCCCTTATATTGAAATTGATTTCTGAATCTGCATATCTCTACATCTTAAATATTCTCAGAATCATCTTAGTATGCTCTGAATTCTGTCTACCTGTTTTCTACCAAGCCATCCACGTAATCGTCAATCAGTTGGTTGGTTGGATAAAACTTTACCCCCAAAACCCAAACCCACAAACTTCTGGTTCTGAATTTCAGATTCATAAACGATAAGTTAAATCAATTGGGATACTTAGGGCGCTCGCGTTTGGAGTGGAGAACAATGTCTGACCCCAATATTCTCTATGTTTGTCCTGAATGTTCAGAGAAACTCTATCAAAACAAGGGAAAATTCACTATGGAGCAGTTACTCAAAGCCGATATGGTGAAGTCTGCATTCTCTGCTGGTAAGCGTGTCGAACATATGTGGGTCAAGGTTTCCGAAGTTCAAGTTGAAAACCAGCTTGTGAAGGGAACTCTCGACAATACTCCAACTGAAATCACGCATTTGACTTTTGGCGAAATTGTATTTGTGCCGTTCAAAGATATCGAAGACATTTGGATTGAAGGACAAGTTCCAAAGAGCGTCAAGCAACTTTTGGAAATCAAGAAGGAAGAGCTCAAAGCAGAAGAGTTTGTTAGATCTCTGTTTGAGAGAGTGGAAACAATGTCCGCGCGCTACAAGGCAAGTGACTTCGTTTTGAAAATGCAGAGTCGTTCAAACAGAAAGAAAGGAAAGCGGCATCTTTCAAACGTTCATGATATTTCCGGTAATCTCGCCTACATTTCCTCTTAGAGAATTTTTGGAAGAGCAATGAGTCCTACGAATATGCCAATGAGAAGTGTACAGAATAAGATGTAAGCATTCTCTTTGCTGACCGTGAAACCGTAGAAACCAACCATTGCCAAAATTAATGATACTCCAGAAGAGATGGCAAAATAACCAAAGTTTGGGCTGAAAGAGAAGAGAATTGGTGCGCTGAAAACCAAGACTAGAGAAACTAAGCACAAAGTGGCACCTCTCTTATGGGCAGAAATCGCATTTTCAAATTGAATGTGGAAAAACTGTTTCGTCTCTGGAGGCAAATCTATCTTTTCTCCATTCATTGATGCTATCCATAGGTTCGTCGAATATGACTTCCTCATTTTCAATTTGGATTGCGTAACATAATCAGAATAAATCTGTGCGATTTCAGGGGGGTTCCACAATTTTAGAGTCTTTAAGTCTCTAATTCCGATGAAGTCATGTGAAGTCCACTCAGCTTCACAATTTTTACATTTGACATATTGTGAGGATAGCAAGAATCCGCGAACTTGGTAGCCCTTGTCAGACTTACAAATCGGGCATCGAGGAAAATATCTTTCGAATACTGCGAGTATTCGTTTTCTTGGTTTCTCCAAATTTGCCTGAATTGACAACCCTAGCCCAAACGCCAATAGCGAAAAAAATAGTCCAACCAAAAAGGAACCGTAGTCACCATGATTCAGAAGGAGGAGGGTTGCAGCGAAGAAAAGTGCAGAAAGCAGTATTAGCCCCCAACCTAGGATTTTTCTAGTAATTGTTATGAGGCGTGCTAGCAAATTCATTGCTTATCCTGTACTTACCATAACTATAATGGATTAAATGTTTTCCTTGTTGGTTGGGGCAAAGTTTTATCCGGCAAACAGCAAATCATAGGTGTTCTGAAACTTTAGCGCGTGAGATTCCTAAAGGTTGACAGTCTTAATCCCATAAGTGAGATTAAGTGTGGGGGACAGGGTTTG
>Ga0315280_10009819_pt1 | contig 12141 bp, 15 predicted proteins | sample YL17G06_40_MG_FD_203697 | JGI IMG/M metagenome (GOLD analysis project Ga0315280, IMG submission 203697) | Sediment microbial communities from Yellowstone Lake, YNP, Wyoming, USA - YL17G06_40 | ecosystem: Environmental > Aquatic > Freshwater > Lake > Sediment | place: USA: Wyoming | collected... | reverse complement strand
CGTCCCTCCAATACCAGGTTCAATGTCTGTAGCCTCCCTTGCTCTTGCTGTGTCAATGTCAGTCCTCTCATGACTGACATTATCCCTTAACAGTTAGCTACTGACGTAATCGTATAACAACAACATCGTAGCCATAGGACTGGCTATAGCTTTCCATGCCTCCATCTCGCCCCCGCTGTGGGCTATTGGAGTATTCATCCCGTCGCTGCTGCTTGCCTTTCTGGTGCGGTTCCTTTTGGAGTGGACGCTGGCGCAGGCGGCGTTCTGGACCACGCGGGTGGGCGCCATCAACCAGACATATTTTGTGCTGATGCTGTTCCTCTCGGGGCAGATCGCGCCGCTGACTCTTCTGCCCCATCCGGTGCAGGTTGTGGCTGCGATTTTGCCATTCCGCTGGGTAATCAGCTTTCCGGTTGAGGTGTTGCTGGGCCAGCATACGCCTGTTGAAGCGCTGATGGGCCTGGGAGCGCAGGTGGCGTGGTTGATTATAGGCATCGTTCTGGTCAGGGTAGTATGGCGTGCCGGCCTACGCGTGTATTCGGCGGTGGGCGCATGAATTACCTTAGATTATTCTGGGCGTTTTTCCGGGTCAGCGTGCTGGGCGAGATAGCATACCGCGCTAACTTCATCATACAGCTATTTCAAACGTTGCTCAGCCTAGGCATTTCCTTGATCGGACTGGCCGTGATCTTCTCTTACACGGACACGCTGGGCGGCTGGCGGCCCGACGAGGTTCTGGCTCTAGTGGGCGTGTACTTTCTGGTGGGGGGAATTATCGGCCTGCTAATTCAGCCAGGGATGGAGGATTTCATCGAGTCGGTGCGTAACGGGACGCTGGATTTCGACCTGACCAAGCCGGAGGACGCGCAGTTCTTGATAAGCATTCAGCGCGCGGATATCTGGAGGCTCATAGACATTATGATGGGTCTAGGCGTGCTGGCGTTCGCGCTGGTCCGTATTGGCGCAAGGGTGGGGGGTGGGGAGGCAGCCGTGTTCGTTTTGATGCTGCTCGCGGGCGGGGTCATCATCTACAGCTTCTGGCTGATTCTGGCGACGCTTTCCTTCTGGTTCGTACGCGTGGAAAACATACTGGTAGTATTTCAGAGCATGTACGAGGCGGGGCGCTGGCCGATAAGCTTGTACCCGGGATGGCTGCGCTACGGACTTACCTTCGTCATACCGGTAGCCTTCGCCACCACCGTACCCGCCGAAGCGCTGACGGGCCGCCTGAACTGGGTAACCTTAACCATAGCGGTGGGGCTGGCCATGGCTCTCTTTTTGCTCTCGCGCTTATTCTGGCGCGCCGGCCTGCGCCACTATTCCGGCACCTCGGCGTGAGAAAGAGGATTCTTTTTGGATTCGCCGGCTCTGCTGGTACTGGTACTAAGGTAGCTTCAAAAGGGCAAAACGAAAGTCAGGCGGAAATAGGAATAGATTGCGATTGTCAGCCTCCTGTATCGGGGCGATAATGTTGGTGAAAGGCAGGAGGCAGACGGATGGGGCCGGAGAAAACAGAGGTCAAAAGCTGTGAGCGGTGTCTACGTCAGGCGGTTTGCATACTCTATCACGGGTATAGCCAACTGGAGTTGCGGTTCGGCAATCCCTGCCCCGCGGACCCGGAAGAGCTTAGGCACAACCTCAGCGAAGCGCTAGCCTCGAAGTGCAGTCATTATCTGCAATGGGATGGTCGGGAGCAAGAGGGTTGATGGAATACAGTTTACCAGAACTCGATGTTTGGCTTAAAAATAGTCTGGGTATCTTTGAGGGTGGCCTCGACTTGCCGCTTGGTGGCCTCGTCTGTGATGGGCTCTACCTCTGATACCGTTCGGCCCAGCTTGTCCTTCTTACCTTTCCAGGTCACGAGGTAGCCTGGCACGAGAGCGTACCTGAAGCTGCGGTTGCCACAACACGAGCCGTCAATGATGCATATCCCGATTATGCAGAGTACCTCTCTCCCGTCGAGCTTGAGCCTGAGCTCATCGGTGACAGCGTAATACCCGGCCCGAGCCTGAACTTCTTCGCCTAACTCCTGGTGAACATAGTCTATAGTCATAGTTCCTTCCCTCAGCGTCCGGAAAGCTTGCACTTAGCGTTGAGGCAAACGCCTTGGTTAGTGCATTTGTCCCAGAAAAGCGTGGTCTCTCCGCAAGCAGGACACTTCTGCAGATGCGAAGGCCCTTTCTTTTTCCCTCCCGGGTTTGAACCCTTTTTCACAGGCATTGGTAAGTTTGCCTTCCCTACTTTCATTGTAATCCCAGGGCAGTCGAGGGTCAACGTTGCAGGCCAGCCTGCTCCCCGCGGTTACATTTAAAGCTAGGTCAGCCTCGCAAAAGAAGGACGTAAGTACCCTGCAGAAAGGTACATAAGTGGGATTGCTACCTCTCTTTAACACGAGGTATAAGGAGATGGGAGGATGTGGGGAGACGTGAGGTCGCCGATATCTGGCGGCCGGCTTGAGGAGAGAGAGGTTGGATATGAATCCCGAGTCCTGCCCGAAGCGAGACACCTGTGACAAGATTAAGAGAGCACGCCTTAACAGGGTCTGCCTGTGCTGCCTGGGCATGGAGCCTGTGGAATCCATCTGTGCCCGGTGCGAGGAGAATGAGAAGGCCGGGGAGAGTAAGCCCGTACTGGTAAGCGTGATAAATTTTTAACTTTTCCCGCCAGAATTTTATGACTTTTTGATATGCCAGGGGCTAGTATAGGCGATATGGAACGTTTTGAGCCGGCAAAACGTCCTAAATATCGAAAGGAGGTCGATACCAAATGTTGTAGCGACTGGAAAGGAGGAGGAAATGAAAAAGCCAGATGTGTGTATGATGAACGTAGAGATTTGTGAGAATTGCCGGAACTGGGAGCCGATCCCCTTCCACGATAAGGGCGGGGAATGCATACCGCCTGTGGAAGTGCCGGTGGTGAAGCTGGCTGCCCGGGTAATACAGAAAGAAACTGAAAAAGTCCCTGTAGCCGTATGATGGATTTGTTGCAGGTCGTCTACCATATTTTTTCGAGCGTCTTAATATAGATGCAATAGTCACATGTCTAATCCAGGGTAAGGGCGTCCTTCTCCGAAGGACGCCCTTAATTTATGTTCTCAAACTCCTCATCGTCTAATTGCGGCAGCAGCCACAGGCCGTACTAAAGTACCCCAAAATTAGTACCCAGGTGGGATTGCTGTTCTCCAGATTCGGGGCAGAATAGGGGGCAGGAGAAGCGAATGTCTGGTGCAATGTTAGACACACCTATTTATTTATCGTTCGGCGCTCTGTTCTTGGTGCTGGTATTGGCGGTGGAGTATCTTTACCAGCGCAGGCAGGAAAGGCAGAGGAACTAGCCGCTATTCTCTAGTTAGAGCAATTTAACATCGGATTTCATGGGGGCGTTCAAACGAACGCCCCTTTTTTATTAGGGGGGAGTGGGCGTCCTTCGGAGAAGGACGCCCACACATTTATATCCGCTAGATTTTTCCTCTTAGGCGACTTATAATTGGGGGCACATTCGGAGCAAATACAAATTGCGGAGTGAAGGGAAAATCCAATGCGTGATGAGATCGAGAAAGCATTAAAGGGGCATAACGCCGATTACATAGAAATCCGTATCGAGGAGGGGGATGCTACCCGCATCCAGTACCGGGGCCGCGAGCTGGAGGACATCGGCAGGATCACCAGCGTGGGCGGCAATGTACGGGCGCTGGTCAAGGGGGGCTGGGGCTTCATCTCGTTCAATAATATCTCCGGCCTGAAGGAGAAAGTGGCGATTGCGGTGAAGCAGGCGAGGCTGGTGGGCAGGGAGGAAAGCAAGCTAGCCCCTGTCGAGCCTGTGGTAAATATAGTGCCACCCCAGGTGAAGAAAGACCCGGCCTCAATACCGCTGGCCCAGAAGAAGGCGCTGCTTGACCGTTACAACGAGGTTATCTGGGGCGTGCCGAATATCCAGACCTCGAGCATCGGCTACGGAGACGGACGCAAGAAGGTGATTTTCGCTAACACCGAGGGGAGTTACATAGAGCAAACCAAGTTGGACCTCACAGCGCGGTTCAACGCTGTGGCTCGCGATGGCTCAAACGTGCAGCAGTCAGGGCTGAGCCTGGGCAGCAGCGGCGACTACGGCTTTATTGAGAATTTGCACAAGGATATTGAGCAGATGGCGCGGCGCGCTGTAGAGCTGCTCAAGGCTCCTCAGCTCAAGGGCGGCGAATACACGGTTATCTGCGACCAGATTCTGGCGGGGGTGTTCGCGCATGAAGCCTTCGGGCATCTCTCGGAGGCGGACCATGTTTATGAGAATGAACGTCTGCGCGAGATAATGGTGCTGGGCCGCAAGTTCGGCGGCAAGCACCTGAATATTGTGGATGGCGCCTCTGTGCCGGGTCTACGCGGCAGCTATAAGTACGACGACGAGGGGGTGAGGGCGACCAGGACCTATCTCATCAAGGAGGGCGTGCTGGTGGGTCGGCTACACTCGCGGGAGACGGCGGCAAAGATGAGCGAGGGTGTCACGGGCAACGCCAGGGCGCTGAACTATACCTTCATGCCCATTGTGCGCATGACTAACACCTTCATCGAGCCGGGCAAAGCCTCGTTCGAGGAGCTTATCTCCGAGATCAAAGAGGGCGTGTACTGCAAGAACTGGTACGGCGGCATGACCAGCATGGAGATGTTTACCTTCTCGGCGGGCGAGGCGTATATGATACGCAACGGCAAGATAGCGGAGATGCTGCGTCCGGTGCAGCTCAGCGGCAACCTGTTCACTACGCTGGAGAACATAGATGCCATCGGGAACGACCTGGACATGAACCAGGGCGGTGGCTGTGGCAAGGGAGGCCAGATGCCGCTGCCGGTCTCCAACGGCAGCCCGCACATCAGGATTCGGAAGTGTTTGCTGGGGGGAGGGTAGAAAGTTATAAATAGAGGTGATTTAATGTCGAAATGGATGGTTGAACTAAAAGGTGAAAGGGCAGATTTCAAATACATTCAAAATATGCTTTGTTCTTCTGAATTAGGAGTGATAGAAGAGAATGGCAAGTTCTACTTGAGGGCCGCCAAATTTGACACTTTGAGTAGTCTTTATGATGTTCGTGCTCAAGCAAAAGCGCTTCTTCAGTATTTGAATGGTGCAGCGAAGCTGGAGTCTCAAAGCTTTCAAACGGTAGAGCTTGGCAGCGCTGTGAAGGAAGGAGATAAAGTCCATCGGGTCCCTGAGTTGGGAGTTGGCTGGAGTCGGTCCTGGGGGAGCACAATAACTGTCAAACATGGTGAACAGGTGCCCAGCAAATCACCGGAGGAAGAAAATGAATTGACTGCTGTCGAGCGTTATATGGTAGTTGCTAAGGAATGTCCAGAAGTTGCAAAGGTACTGGGATTGTTAGCTTCTGAGGAGACAACAAGTTGGGGAACACTTTATAAGGTGTACGAAGTCGTTCGGTCGGATGTCGGGGGAGCTATGTACAAAAACGAATGGATTGGGGAGAGTGAAGAAAGGTTATTCAAGCGCACAGCAAACAGCCCTGTGGCGATTGGCGATGAGGCAGCAAGGCATGGATACCAAAAGGAACAACCTCCGCCGAATCCCATGTCACTGACCCAAGCCAGGTCGCTTATAGCGAATCTAGTGAAGAGATGGATTCTATCGAAGTGTTCATGAGAAGAATGGATGCTCCAACCCACCCAAATGAAACGATGTAGGGGCGCGGTTGCCGCGCCCGATTTTTTTGTGCAGGGGCGACCCAACGGGTCGCCCCTTTTTTCGTGGTTCGACAGGCTCACCACGAACGGGTTATACTATACTAAGTCGTTTTCGGATTGAATAATTTGAAACAATCATACGTAATTGAGACTAAAAACCTCACTAAAAAGTTCGGGGCGTTTACGGCGCTGAGCGACCTGAATCTGAAAATCGAGAACGGCGCCATCCACGGGCTGCTGGGTCCCAACGGGGCGGGCAAGACCACCGCTATCAAGATACTCTGCGGCCTGCTCAAGCCGACCAGCGGCGACGCTTATATCTTCGGCAAGAAGGTGCCTGACAGAAGCATCCTGCCCCAAATCGGCTACATGCCTCAGGAGACGGCGCTTTATCTCGAGCTCAGCGTACACCATAACCTTGCGCTCTACGGCGAGCTGTACGGGATGCCCAGAAGCAGGATCGAGAAGAGAGAGAAGGAGCTGCTCAAGTTCATCGCGCTGGAGAAGTGGAAGAATGAGCCGGTGTCGAGCCTGAGCGGCGGCATGAAGCACAGGGTGTCGCTGGCGTGCAGCATGATTCACGAGCCGAGGCTGTTGTTTCTCGACGAGCCCACGGTGGGCGTCGACCCGGAGCTGAGGGCATCGTTCTGGGAATACTTCAATGAACTGAAGCAGAAGGGCATAACTATCGTGCTGACCACGCACTATATGGACGAGGCGCAGCACTGCGACAAGATAGGGCTGCTCAGGCTGGGCAAGCTCATCGCCGAGGGCACGCCGGCTGAAATCACGCGCCGGACAAACACCGCAAGCCTGGAAGAGGCGTTCCTGGCGCTGTCCAGACAGGAGGTGGAGGCATGAATATTCGCAGGGCTTTCAGCGTAACCAAACGGATTTTCCGGGGTCTGAGGAATGATAAGCGCACCCTCGGCCTGATGTTCATAGCGCCGATTATTGCCATGTTTGTGTTCGGCCTGGCGTTCAGCGGCGATGTGAAAGACGTGCATGTGGTGGTGGTGAACCAGGATGAGGGATACCAGATACCGCCTTCTCCTGTCCCTGTATCCATTTCCGACAGAATCATTTCTAACTTCGACACGAGTGTGCTGAAGGTGGACTATGTTGACACGGAAGCAGAAGGCGTCAAGCGTGTGCAGGAAGGCGGTGCCTACGGGCTAATCATCTTCCCGGCGCACTTCAGCAGCAACATATATGCCAAGCTGCAAGATCCGTCTCTGCCTCTTGGCACTACAATACAGGTGAGGCTGGACAAGAGCAATGTTAATGTGGCGAATGCGGTATCCAAGGCTGTGAGCGATGCCTTGCTGAAGACGATGAGTCAGGCAGGGCTGCAAGCTCCGGTGACCGTGGATGCCAGCGAGGCCATCTATGCCAAAGACGCCAAGTTCATGGACTTCTTTGTGCCGGGCATCATGGCGTTCGTGGTGTTCCTGCTCACCACATTGCTAACCCTGATATCCTTTGTGGGAGAGCGAACTTCGGGCAACCTGGAGAGATTGCAGGCCACGCCTCTGAGGTCGAGCGAGATCGTGATAGGGTACGCCATCGCCTTCAGCATAATCGGCATGCTGCAGACCGTAGTGCTACTCACCATAGGCGTTCTGGTGTTCAACATCATGATAGTAGGGAATATATTCCTGGCGTTCCTGGTCATAGCGCTGCTGGCGATAGTGAGCCTGAGTTTGGGCATATTGCTTTCGAGTTTGGCAAAGCGTGAGGCGCAGGCGATACAGTTTTTCCCCCTGATAATATTGCCCACTTTCCTGCTGGCGGGCATTTTCTGGCCTGTGGAGGCGATACCGTCGTGGCTGAGGCCGCTATCGTACGCTATCCCGCCGAGTTACGCAGTGGATGCCACGCGCGCAGTGATGCTGCGGGGCTGGGGGGCGGGGGGCATCTGGGTTGATCTTGTGGCGCTGCTCGGCTTTGCAGTGGCTTTTTTGAGCCTGGCAGTGTGGTCGCTGCAGAGGGGAAGAGGCTGAAAGAGCAATCTCCCATTGAGCGCACAAGGAACGTGAGATTGCTTCGCTTCGCTCGCAATGACATATGACGTATAATGTTGTTTGGGGTGGAAGGATGGCAGAGGAAAAGATAATCAGAAGTCCGGATACTGAAAGGGCGAACAGAGTGCCGCCGAATCAGATTGTTACGGAGAAGTTCCCTGTGCTCCACCACGGTGGAGTGCCCAAGATAGATGTCTCCAAATGGACATTCAGGATTTGGGGGCTGGTGGAGAAGGAGCGCAACCTGAGCTATGAGGAGTTCATGGCGCTGCCCGAGGTGACGGTGTTTTCGGATGTACACTGCGTCACGGGCTGGTCGAAGTTGGATAACACGTGGGAAGGTGTGAGCACCCAGGTAATAAAGGGGCTGGTCAAGATATCACCCGAAGCCAAATTCGTGATTGTGCACGGAGCGGGAGGTTTCACCACCAATCTGACACTAGATGATTTCTTCGAATCCGATGTTCTTTTTGCTGTCAAGCACAACGGTGAGCCTCTGACACCGGAGCATGGCTATCCGCTGAGGCTGGTGGTGCCCCGGCTTTATTTCTGGAAGAGCGCCAAATGGGTGGAGGGCGTGGAGTTCACAGCCAAGGACAGGAGGGGATTCTGGGAGTCGCGCGGCTATCATAATCACGGAGACCCCTGGAAAGAGGAAAGGTACGGCTGAGCCAAACCCTAAATTCTAAGCACTAAATCCTAAACGAATTCAAAATTCGAATTGAAAAATGGGAGCAGAGGGGGCGTCCGCCCCGGGCGGACGCCCCCTTCGTTTTGACACTCACCTTGCGGGCTATGTTATCATGGGATATGTGAAAGCGATGTCAGCCCACGGAGGATTGATTTAGTGGAAGAGCCATTGAGACAGGCGAAGAAGGTGGCTGAGGAGGCGGAGGTGTTCTCGGTCTCGCGCAGCGAGACCGACGCCGTCTTCGAGGCGAACCGCTTGAAGCAGGTGGTGACGCGCGAGACCTCGGGCAGGGCACTGCGCCTGATCAAGGGGGGCAGGACAGGGTTCTCGGCTACCAATAAGGTAGACGGCACGAAAGAGCTGGTGGAGATGGCGCTGGAGATGGCTCCCTTCGGCGCTGAGGCCAAGTTCGAGTTCCCCTCGCTGGGGCGCTATTCCAAGGTCGAGGTATATGACTCCGAGGTGAAAAGGGTCACTGAGGAGCAGATGGTCGAGTTGGGGCAGTCGCTAATCGACAAGGTAAGGGCCCATACGCCGGAGATAGTGTGCCAGGGTGGGGTGTCCAAGAATACCGTTACCGTTGAGATACTGAACTCGCGTGGTGGCAAGGCGACTTACAAGAAGAGCGTGTTCAGTCTAGCCGTGGAGGGCGTACTTATCAGGGGTACGGATATGCTCTTCGTGGGTGACAGCGAAAGCTCGTGCCATCCTATCGCTGACTGCAAGACTGTGTGCAGCAACACCATAGAGCAGTTAGAGCGAGCGAAGGAGACTGCTCCCTCGGTTGAGGGAAAGCTGCCGGTGATTTTCACACCCATTGGTGTGGCCAGCACGCTGCTTATGCCTATCGCGATGGCAGTGAACGGGAAGACCGTGCTGCAGGGCGCCTCGCCACTGGGGCACAGAAAAGGCGAGCAGGTCTTTGACAAAAGGCTCTCCATCTGGGACGACCCCATGCTAGAATATCGTCCCGGGAGCAGGTTCTGCGATGACGAGGGGGTGCCCAGCCAGCGCACACCGCTCATCTCCAAGGGTGTGGTGGCGAACTTCCTCTATGACCTGCAGACTGCGGCTCTGGCAGACACCAAGAGCACGGGCAGCGCCTCAAGGAGCCTGGTCAGCCTGCCCAGCCCCTCGCTGAGCGCTATAGTCATTGATGAGGGTAACACCAGCTTCGAGGAAATGTTGGCTGGTATCAAGGACGGGTTGGTGGTGGAGGAGCTGATGGGCGCTTCCATGGGTAATGTGCTGGGTGGGGATTTCAGCGGCAATGTGCTGCTGGGCTATAGGGTGAAGGATGGGAAGCTGGTAGGGCGGGTGAAGGATACCATGGTCACGGGGAATATCTACGAGGCCTTGAAAGAAGTCGTAGCTGTAGGAAACAAGGCGAGGTGGGTAGGTGGGGTGGTACTAACACCGCATATCTGCTGTCCCCGGCTGGCGGTATCGACGAAAAAATAGGCATGAATTAATGTTCCTGGAGCGGATGCCCCAGGCTATCCGGATAAAATTAAAGGCATAAGCAATATGTCGTCTGCTCTGGAAAATTATCTGAAAGACCTGCGCGATGTTGGGAAGCCTCTGGTTATATCGAAGCTGGTCAATCTATCTGACCTCTCAAGAGAGGAGATGCAAGCGTTCAGGAGTTTGTGGCCTGGCATCGATGTAGTAAGGCGCAGGCAGATCGTGGAGCGGCTGGTGGAGCTGGCCGAGGATAACTTCGAGCTGGACTATATGGAGATATTCCGGCTCTGTCTCGGCGATGGCGACGGCCAGGTGAGGGCAAAGGCTGTCGATGGCCTTTCGGAATGCGAAGAGCGCCACTTGCTTGACCCGTTGATCAGTCTGATGCTTGGTGATTTGGAAGGCTCGGTGCGTGCTGCTGCCGCCGCGGCCCTGGGAACGTTTGCCATGCTTACCGAATTCGGTGAGCTAAAGGGGAACGACGCTGAGAAGGTGGAGAAGGCTCTGCTCACTGCCTTCAGTAATAAGAAGGAGCAGACAGATGTGCGCTGCAGGGCGCTGGAATCGATAAGCATGATGAGCAGGCCTCAGGTGGAGGGTATGATCCGGCAGGCGTACCAGAGCGATGACCTGGAATTTCGTGCCAGTGCTTTATGCGCCATGGGGCGGACGTGCAATTCAGATTGGCTATCCATACTTTTGCAGGAACTCGGTAGTCCCTCCGCTCAACTGAGGTTCGAAGCGGCCAGGGCTTGCGCGGAGCTTGAGGCAGATGATGCTGTCCCTGGGCTCATTGAACTCACCCGCGATGAAGATGCTCAAGTTCGGCTCGCCGCCGTTGAGGCACTGGGACGGATCGGGGGCAACGAAGCGAAGCAAGCTTTGCAGGAATGCCGGGACGGCCCAGACGATGCGATGAGCGAGGCAGCGGAGGATGCATTGGACGAGATGAAGTTCTGGGAGAACCCGTTCGCCCTTTAGCCCTAGGTATTCTCCAGCACCAGTGCCACAGCACCCAGGAGCCCGGGATTGTCGCCCAAGGCGGGAGCGGTAATACGCACTGAAATGTCGCGCATCACCCTCTTGGCGACGACACGGCGCACCGGTTCGAAGATAAGGTCACCAGCCTTGGAAACCCCGCCGCCGATAATGATAAGCTCCGGGTTGAATATGTGGACCAGGTTGACCACTCCCACGCCCAGGTTGGTGCCAGCGGTATCCATGACCGCTTTAGCCACAGCGTCTCCCGCTCTGGCTGCCTTCTCTACGATCTCAGCGGTTATCTTGCCCAGGTCTCCGGCTACAAGCTCGGCGATGGCGCTCTTTTCGCCTTGAGAAAGCCTCTCCGCAGCGAAGCGTGCGATAGCTGTCCCTGAGGCGAGCATTTCCAGGCAGCCAATGTTGCCGCAGTTGCATCTGGGCCCGTTGATGTCTATGGTCATGTGACCTACCTCTGCGGCGAAGCCGCTGGTGCCCAGCAACAGCTTGCCTCCTGTGATAACGCCTCCGCCGATGCCGGTGCTTACTGTGATATAAATGAGATCGTGACAACCCTTGCCTGCGCCGAATTTGTACTCGCCCAGCGCAGCAAGGGTGGCGTCGTTGCCCACTCGCACCGGAAGCTGGAGCTCTTTCTCGAAGATAGCTTTTATGGGGGTGTGATACCATGCGAGAAGGTTAGGCGACATGAGCAGTACACCTGTATCCTGTGTGACGAGCCCGGCAATAGCTACACCCATGCCTCTCACCGTAGCACGGTTGATGCCTGAGAGCAAATCGGACGCAGCGTTCTTTATATGCTCTATGGTCAGCTCGGGATCGTCGGGTTTGACGGGCGCTGAGTAGCGTTTCAGAAGCTCGCCTTTGTCATTTGCTAAAGCGAGGCGAAAGTTTGTGCCGCCGAGGTCAAGGGCTAGGATGAGGTGCTTTTTTTGGCTCAAGATGGGCTCCCAGATTTTGTTTGTGATAGTATAACATCGCAGTGCTTGGCTGTCTAACTAAGAGATTGGGGGGACACCCTCATCCTTCACACGTGAAGGATATTTGTGTAATCCCCCTGTATCCCCCTTTAGAGTGGAGTGGATACAATACACCCCATGTTTTTACGTTCAGGCTGCTGGCTATCGAGTGGAAAACAAGAAAGGTCAACGTTTGTTGTTGTTATACGATTACGTCAGTAGCTAACTGTTAAGGGATAATGTCAGTCATGAGAGGACTGACATTGACACAGCAAGAGCAAGGGAGGCTACAGACATTGAACCTGGTATTGGAGGGACGG
>Ga0315280_10009815_pt1 | contig 12142 bp, 8 predicted proteins | sample YL17G06_40_MG_FD_203697 | JGI IMG/M metagenome (GOLD analysis project Ga0315280, IMG submission 203697) | Sediment microbial communities from Yellowstone Lake, YNP, Wyoming, USA - YL17G06_40 | ecosystem: Environmental > Aquatic > Freshwater > Lake > Sediment | place: USA: Wyoming | collected... | reverse complement strand
AAGGAATTTGGGACATGTTTTCGATTCCGCCAGCTAGGGCGATTTTGCTTTCGCCAAGAAGGAGGGTGTGAGAGGCGAGGTGAATGGCTTCCATTCCTGAAGCGCAGGCTTTATTCACCGTGAAAGCTGTTTTTTCAACAGGAATTCCCGCTCGGATGAGGATTTGCCGCGCAGGGTTTGGCCTGTTGCCCGCTTGGCGGGCGTGACCAAAGATTACATCATCGACCTGAGAGGGGAGGATGCGTGCTCTCCGGATAGCTTCCTGAGAGGCAATGACCCCCAGAGTTACAGCGCTCGTGTCCTTAAACGCGCCTCCAAATTTTCCCGCCGGAGTCCTGACAGCGCTCAGAATAACAATCTTTTCCATCTTATTCCCTCAGAAAATTTTTTCCATTTCAGAAAGGATTTCCTCCATTTTTTCGTGGACAAGAGAGATTTCTCTTTCGGTGATGATAAACGGCGGAGCCAGCAGGATGAGATCGCCGTTTGTTCCATCCGCCTGGCTGGTGTTCCACCAAAGTATCAATCCCTTCTCCATCGCTTTAGAAAGAAAGTGCTCGACATATTTCTGTTTTCGGAGAAATGGCTTTTTCGTATTTTTTTCTTGGACAAATTCAACACCGAGGAAAAGGCCTTTTCCTCTTATGTCTCCCACGTGAGGATGAGAGCGAAGGGTTGAAATCTCGCTTAAAAAGTCTTTGCCAATTCTTGCGCACCGTTCCACCAGCTTGTGTTTCTTAATGTAGTTTAAAGTGGCGACTCCGGCTGCACATCCAACAGGATGGTGAGAGAAGGTCTGGGCATGGAGGAAGCTTTTGCCTTTCTTAAAGAGAGGATCGACAACGTCTTTTTTGACTGCGAGGGCGCTTAAAGGGAAATAGCCGCTGGTCAGCCCCTTGCCCATGACGATGATATCAGGAACCAGCTTAAAATGGTCGGAGGCAAGCCATTTCCCGGTCCGGCCAGCTCCTGTCATGATTTCATCGGTAATAAGCAAAATTTCATTTTGGTCGCAGGTTTTTCGGATAATCTGGAAATATTCGGGTGGAGGGACAGCCGCTCCTGTTGTTGCGCCGCCGATGACTTCTGTGATGAAGGCGGCCACATTTTCCTTTCCCAGTTTCTCAATAGCTTTTTCTAGTTCATGGGCACAATTCAACTGACAGGCAGGATAGGTTTCGTCTTTATAGCAGCGGTAGCAATAGGGCGCAGGGACCTTTGTGTTTTTGCCGAGCATCGGTTTAAAAGTCTCTTGGTAGTGCTTTCTGGCTGATAAGGATAACGCTGTGAGCGTGTTACCGTGGTAGCTGGGAGTGCGCGAGATAAAATAGCGCTTGGCAGTTTTGCCTCTTTCAACCCAATACTGCCGGGCAAGCTTGAGCGAGGCCTCTACAGTTTCAGAGCCGCTGTTAAGGAAATAGATTTTGGCATCGCCAAAAGGAAGAAATTCAGAAATTTGTTCAGCCAATTTTTCTGCTGGAACATGGCTGAACTGCATACCGCTCACATAAGCGACTTTTTCCGCCTGGAGCCCGATCGCTTCGGCTACTTCTTTGACCCCGTGCCCGATGTTGACAACGGCAGCTCCTCCGCTTGCATCCAGGTATTTCTTTCCGTTTCGGTCGAAAAGATAGAGGCCCTGACCTCGTTCGACCAAGGGATAGACGGAATGAAGATTCCGATAGAAGACATGCCCCTGGGGATATTTTTTTAAACTCATGATGTCTCAATTATTATTGTCATTATCAATTTCAATGTCAAAATTTTTGCAGGAAGCATCTTTTTTCCCTGATAGGAGAGAGCTCTGGAAAAGGATTAGCTTCCGGCTTCGATTTTTAACGCCATGAAAATAATTCCCCCTTCTCCCCCCTTTAGATAAAGGGGGGATATTGGGGGAATTGAAACATCATTTTCAGGGAAAATCTCAAGAGGTCGCTTCATCCCCTTCCAGAGCTCTTTGTAAGATAGGCTTTGACTTTTATTCAGCTGAAGTCCTAAAATTGAAAAAATTGGAAAAACTGAAGAATCGCAAATTCCGCTTGGCAGCAAGAGTATTATTTGTCCTGTTCCTGCTAAATTTGGGTTTTGGCCCTTTTTCTGCAGATAAAGGCATCGATGCCAAAAAAGAAAAAAAATTTATCTCTGACTACAAGGGCTATGTTGATAAAGCAATTTCTCCGGCGAAATTAGACCAATACTTGAAATATTTTACCTCGGAACCTCATGTTGCCTCCTCTCCCAGGAACAACGAACTGGCCAAGTTTATTCTCGAGGAGTGGAAATCCTACGGGCTGGAGGATGTCCACTTTGCTGAATATGATGTGCTTCTCTCCTTTCCAGAAAAAATCATGGTAGAAATGGTCTCGCCTAAAAAAGTCACGCTAAATCTAAAAGAAGAGGGCTATAAAGAAGACCCTGATACTTTAAGGACAGACCTCGGCCTTCCCTACAATGCCTATTCTTGTTCTGGAGACATCGTCGCTCCTCTTGTCTACGCCAACAGCGGCAATCCTCAGGATTATGATTATCTCGAGAAAAAAGGGATTAGCCTCAAGGGAAAGATTGCCCTTGTCCGGTATTCGTCACCGTATTCTTACCGAGGGTTTAAAGCCCTGACGGCGGAAAGAAGGGGACTCGCGGGACTTCTGATTTATTCTGACCCCAAAGATGATGGCTCTGCCCGAGGAAAAGTTTTCCCTCATGGGCCGTGGGGCCCGATGAGTCATATCCAGAGGGGAGGAATCCCTTTTGATTTTATCTATCCTGGCGACCCGCTAACTCCTGGTTGGGCCTCCTTGCCTGGATGCAAGAGGTTGTTTCAAGACGAAGCCATCACTCTCCCCAAAATCATCAGTGTTCCCCTCTCGGCTCAGGATGCGCTTCCTCTTCTCCAGTCTATGAAGGGAGAAAAAGCGCCCAAGGAGTGGAAAGGAGCGTTGCCCGTCACCTATCGGCTTGGGGGGGAAAGCCCCCTCGTTCACATCGACATTGAGATGGATAATTCGGTCAAAAAGATCATCAATGTCCTTGGCTGCATCAAGGGTTCTGAGAAGTCGGAGGAATTCGTACTCGTCGGGAACCATCGCGATGCCTGGATTTTTGGAGGAGTTGATCCCTCAAGCGGCACGGCTTCCTTGATGGAACTCGCCAGGTCTTTGGCTGAAGCAAATAAAGCTGGATTCAGGCCTCTTCGGACGATTTGTTTTGCGAATTGGGATGCGGAAGAATTCACGCTGACAGGTTCGACAGAATGGGGGGAAGAAAATCGCGATTCACTCCAAAAGAATCTGATCGCGTATCTCAATGTTGATAGCTCTGCATGTGGAAAAAAATTCGGTGCTCAAGGCGTGCCCAGCCTCTCTCGAGTGATCGTCCAGGCTCTTAAAGAGGTCCAAAATCCTGATTCTAAAACTTCTGTTTATGATCAGTGGGGAAGGGAGTCAAAGGAGAAAGGGAGAGCTTTCGTTGCCAACGGCAACGGCGTGCTGGAGCCTATCGGCAGCGGCTCAGACCATACTGTTTTTCTCAACCACATCGGGGCACCTGCTTTAGACATGGGTTTTGGAGGAGATTACGGAGTATATCATTCCATGGATGATGATTATTATTGGATGACTCATTTTGGCGACCCTGGGATGCGGTACAGCGCGGCCCTGACAAAAATTTGGGCACACTTGGCCATCGAGCTGGCTACGAGCCCTTTAGTTCCTCTCGATTATGAATCTTATGCCATTGAACTCGAAAGATATCTTGAAGAGTGGGCCAAACAGTTTAACCCGTCAAAGAAAAAGCTTGAAATGGTCTTTGAGCTCGTCGAAGAGATGAAAAAAAATGCCTCTGCGCTGAATCCTTATATTTTTAACCGGGGAAATTGGGAAAAGGCTCCTGATGCAGAAAAAACACAGGAGGCCAACCGGCTTTTGCTGGAGATAGAAAGAGATTTTACTATTTCGGAAGGAATCCCCAGCCGAAATTGGTTTAAACACCTGATATTCGGAGTTCGCTACACTTATGCCGTGCTTCTTCTCCCGGAGCTTCAAGAGGCAGCCGAAGCGGGAGATGAAAAAGGTGTGGCTTTCGCTATAACTCATCTCGAGCAGGCTTTAAGAAAAGTAGTATCAAAACTGAAAGACATAGCTAATATTCTTGGGGATTATCCATGACGCATGCTTCACCCGCGAAGGATGAAAGCAATAGAGATTGCTTCGCTGGGATCGAATGGAGTCGTTTAATAATGTAGCGGTGCGATTCATCGCACATAATATAAATAGTCGGATAAATCCGACCGCTACGATTTTTTATTCTCTGGAGGAATGAAGATGTATTCCCGCCGTCTCCCCCCTTTTGAAAAAGGGGGGATAAAGGGGGAATTGAGGAGAGAAAAATGGATCGACGCCATTTTATGAAAAACACACTCTGTGGACTCTCTGTTTTGCCGTTCACAAATCTTGTCGAACAACTCTTGTCAGATAAAAAGCTCCAGAAACAAATAACATCCACGCCTCGAAAAAGGCTCCGCGAACTCGGAATAAAAATAGGGAGTTTAGAGACTGGTCCTTACAATGCTCTGACCGATGTCGAAGGCGTAAAAGTTGGTCATACAACGATTATCAAGGGCAAAGGCAAAGGGGCTGCGAGGACCGGGATCACAGTCATCCTTCCCCATTCAGGAAACATCTATGAAGAAAATCTCTACGCTTCTTTTTTTAACCTGAATGGATGGGGCGAGATGACGGGTATCGCGGTAATAGAAAATACCGGATTGCTTCAAACCCCCATTTTTCTCACGGGCACTTATAATGTTGGGATTGTCCATAATGCAGCCCTGAAATATCTTTCCCAAATCAATCCCCAAATGGGGGTGACGGACGAAATGATCCATCCGATAGTGGCGGAATGTTTTGATGATGATTTGAGCGACACGCGCAGCCGCCCGGTTCGAGAAGAAGATGTTTTCAGGGCAATCGAAGAGGCAAAAACGGGACTGGTTGAGGAAGGCGCAGTGGGAGGAGGGACGGGGATGACTGCATTCGATTTTAAGGGAGGAATCGGCACTTCTTCCCGCAGAACAAAGGGCAACTACACAGTCGGAGTCCTAGTCATGGCCAACACAGCCAGCCGCGAAGAGCTCAGGATAGATGGAGTCCCGGTGGGACGGAAAATTCAAGGCTATGATTATAAACCTGGAAATACAAAATCAATCATTATGATAGCAGCCACAAACGCTCCTCTGCTTCCTTTTCAATTGAAAAAAATGGCCAAGAGGGTTGCCCTTGGACTGGCTCAAGCGGGAGCAATTTCTCACACAGGCAGCGGTGATATCATCCTCGCTTTCTCAACCGGAAACAGAATCCCGAGGAACAGCGTTGTTCCGTTCCATCAAATTAGGTCAGTGAATGATTTTTGGATAACGCCTCTTTACCAGGCAACGGTTGAGGCGACTCAAGAGGCCATCCTCAATGCGCTCACCATGGCTCAAACGACGGTTGGCCGCGATGACAACACCGCTTTTGGCATTCCCCTCGACCAGGTCCAGAGTATCATGAAGAAATATTCTTGGTAATTGCCCATGATTGGTTTAGAACTCAAGAACTATGAAAATAAATCCCCCTGTATCCCCCCTTTATCAAAGGGGGGATACAGGGGGATTTTAATATTTATTTTCTAACCAAGGCAGTGTGAAATGGAGAGAAAAAAAGAAAATAAACAGAATTCAGGGCAAAGAGCTACTCAATTCCCAAAAGGCAAAAAGAATTCGCTGACCGATGTCCCAGGAGTCAAAGCCGGCCACCTGACGGTCCACAAAGATTTTCAGAACAAATTGGGAAAGGAGGTCTCGGTGAGAACCGGCTTCACTGCAGTGCTTCCTTACGCAATGGAAAAAGAGATGAGACTCTTTGCAGGATGTTTTATCCTGAATGGAAAAGGAGAAATGACCGGTTACGAGGTCATGGAAGATTTCTGCTATCTTAATTCCCCTATTGTTGTCACCAACTCCTTCAACGTGGGGAGAGTGTATGATGCGATACTTTCTTATGGTTTTGCTTTGAAGCGCGATGAAATCTGGCCGCCCTTTGTGGTTGGAGTTGATGATTCTTATCTGAATGACATGACCCAGTTTCTTTTTAAAGAAGAAGAAATTTTGGAAGTCTTCCGCAAAGCATCTGATGGCCAATTAGCCGAGGGCTCGGTGGGCATTGGATTAGGATTAAGCGCGTTCGGCTGGAAAGGAGGCATCGGCTCTGCGTCTCGACTCTTAGCGCATGGTGGCAAAAAATTTTCTCTTGGCATTTTGGTTGTCTCGAACCACGGCCATCGGAGTTCAGATGAAGGAGGAGGATCTTTGACTATCGTTGTCGGCGTGGATATTCCGGTTCTCCCCCAGCAAATCCAGCGGATTGTGAGGAGCCTGGCTTCAAATCTTTCTCTGTGGGCTAAGCCGAATGGCAGTGATACTGTATCTTGCACTTTGTTTTCAACGGCCAACCCCATGAACATGGAGAACCAAGGGCCTCAAGTTTTTGATTTTCAAATGATTGATGATTCTTTCTTGAGTCAAATCATAGGGGCAGGTTCTGAGGCGATCGAAGAAGCCATCTTGAATTCTCTGTTAAAGGCAACTCCTGTCCGGGGGAAACTTGGAAGAATAGTTCGTGCCATTGGCAAAGATGAATTCGAGAAATTTGTGAAAGAAGGACGTTGGAACAATGAAAAATAATGAAAACGGAAAAAAGCCGGGGCTATTAAGAGAGCTCAATCTTCTTGACACAACATTGCTGGTCATAGGGGCAGTCATTGGCTCAGGAATCTTTATGACTTCCGGCTTTATTGCCGGATATCTTCCCTCACCCGGCTTGATTCTGTTTGTTTGGCTGGTCGGCGGGTTGTTTACGCTCTGCGGAGCTCTTTCCTTTGCTGAGCTGGGGGCGATGTTTCCTGAGGCCGGAGGCCAATACATCTATATTCGTGAAGCTTATGGGCATTGGGCCGGATTTTTTTTCGGCTGGGGATTTTTCTGGTTCATCATGTGTGGAGGCATAGCCACTTTGGCTGTGGGGTTTGCTGAATTTTTCGGCTACTTTGTTCCTGCTTTGTCCACGCAGTCCACACTTCTCCATTTGAATATCTTTGGATTTCCTTATTCCCTCTCGGCCGGTCAGCTTGTGGCCATTGCCTCGATCGTCGTTCTGACCGCGGTGAATTATTTTGGCATAAAAAGGGGAAGTATCGTCCAGAACATTTTTACTTTTTTGAGACTTGGCTCAGTGGCGGCCATTGTGGTTTTTGGGTTAATCCTGGGGAAAAAAGCCGGACTTACGGACCTCCATCTATTGTTCGCTGGAAGCCAGGGATGGAGTTTCTCGACTCTCAAATTTTTTGGGCTGGCTTTGATTGCCGTGCTCTGGACCTATGATGGCTGGTATTCTGTGAATTGTGCGGCTGAGGAGATAAAGAAGCCTGAGCGCAATATCCCCATCGGCCTCATTCTGGGCACTCTCAGCGTGACTCTGGCTTATGTGTTAATGAACGTAGTTTACATCCTGGCGCTTCCTGTGGAGAAGATGAAAGGTGTAACCAGGATTGGCGAGCTGGCTTCAACCCAGCTCTTTGGAACAGTCATCACTTCGGTCTTTTCAGCCGCGGTCATGATTTCAATTTTTGGCTGTTTGAGTGCCACGATCCTTTATGGCCCCCGGGTTTATTTTGCCATGGCTGAAGACAGAGCTTTTTTCAGAAGCATGACTTATATCCATCCTCGCCACCATGTTCCGACCAAAGCTTTATTGGGTCAGGCGGTCTGGTCTTGCCTTCTCTGTCTCACCGGAACTTACCAGGCCCTTTATGAATATGTGGTCTTCGCGCTGGTCATCTTTTTCTCAGCCACCGGATTTGCGGTTATCGTTCTCCGCCGCAAGTTGCCCGAAAAAAGGAGGCCCTACAAAGCTTGGGGCTACCCGGTTGTTCCTCTGCTTTTTGTCTTGATCAATATCGCCATTTTCTTTAACACGGTTGTGGCCCAGACCGTCAAGTCCCTCATTGGGCTGGGAATCCTTGGCCTGGGTATCCCCGCCTATCTTTACTGGAAGAAGAAGTCTGCAAGGGACTAATTACCCATGATAACATTAACACCAGCGAGCGATGAAGATAATCCCCCTTTAGATAAAGCGGGGATAAAAGGGGAATTAAAAAAATTTTAAGAGAGGGCCACAATGGCAGGAAAAATTAAATCGATCACTCAACCCAAATTGAGTCTAACCATCCTCAGTCATGAAGACGTCCTGAAAATTCACGAGGCGACTTTGGAAATTATAGAGACCGTTGGAGTCAAATTTCCATTGAGCCGAGCGTTGGATATCTGGGAGGCTAACGGTGCTCAGGTGGACCGAAAGAGAATGGTGGTCAAAGTCCCGGGGCGCGTGATTGAATCCGCTCTTCGCCAAGCCCCGCCTGTTTATACTTTGGCTGCGAGGGATTCCAATCAAGATCTGCCTTTAGACGGGAATCACGTTTATGCGGGAACTGACGGGTGCGGTGTTGAGGTGATTGATATTGCGAGCGGCGAACGGCGCCAGTCCTGCTTGCAGGATGTGGCTGACATCGCCCGTGTAGCCGATTATTTAGAAGAGATCGCGTTTCACTGGGTTCCAGTCTCAGCGCAGGATTGTCCACCCCGATCGCGCGGCCTTCATGAACTTTTGGCGATCTGGAAAAATTCAACTAAGCATGTCCAGACAGAGAGCATCTATTCCGCACCTGAAGCGCGTGGAGCTGTCGAGATGGCCGCTCTTCTAGCGGGCGGGCGCGGAGCTCTCCGCGATCGTCCGATTCTTTCCATCATGGAATGCACCGTATCTCCTCTCGCCCAAGACCCAGGAAGCCTTGAAGCTGCGCTTGTGGGGGCAGAGGCCGGGCTTCCGGTGGGGTTTATGAGCATGTGCTCCTGTGCTTCGACCGGGCCTGCGACTCTTGCCGGGAATCTGCTGGTTGCAAATGCGGAAGTCTTGACCGCTCTGGCATTGGTCGAACTTGCGTATCCAGGCGCACCCGTTTTTTATGCAGCCGCTCAAACCGTGATCGACCTTCGGAGCGGAGCTTATACGGGTGGCGGTCCTGAGGATTTCTTGTTTGGAGCTGCTTCCAACGTGCTGGCCGATTTTTACAACGTACCTCTCTCCATGGGTTCCTTTGCCACAGGAGCTAAAGAGCCGAACTGGCAGGCCGGGATTGAGAACAGCCTCTCCACGTTCATGGCCTCGGTGGTCATGTCGGATATGCTCTTGGGTGTCGGGCTTTTAAACGGCAGCACCATCTGCTCCTATGAACAAATGATCATGGACTGCGAAATTTTCGGAATCATCGCCAAGATGATGGAAGGAATTGTTGTTAATGGCGAAAATCTAGCGCTGGATGTTATTCGAGAAGTGGGCCCGGCCGGAAGTTTTTTGACACGGGAGCATACCCTGCGCCATCTGCGGGGACTGTGGGTGAATTCGCTCCTGGACCGGAGACCCTACAGTGTGTGGGAAAGGAAAAAAGACGGAGCGCGGACGTGGGCACTCGAACGAGCCAGACTCATTCTAGAAACTCACCAGCCTTCTCCGCTTGATTCGAAACTTGAAGCTGAGCTTCGGAAAGTCATCCAGTCCATTGAAAACAATCGATAGAGAAAATATCTGCTGTAATAGTTAATAATAAATGTGATCGAAACTGTTTGACTCAATTCATTGGGGGTAGCGAACGTTTTTAACGCTACAAATTGTATTTTTTTCAAAAAAGTTTAAAAAAAGTATTGACATTTTAAAAAAATGGTATATATATACATTTGAAAGAACAAAGAGACAAGATGTGAATGAGTTAAGATAAAATGATTACGGTGCTGGGAACCTTTGTCAATCTGAGGCGTAGCCGAGAAAAGTAGCGATGAAGATTGCATTGCTCTACAGTTCGAAAGCAGGTATGACCTCTTCGCTGAATCGTCGCTGCCAGGGAGACAAGTGGGAGGAAGACGACGAGCCTCCACCCGATTTGCTCGCCGAATGTGATTCTGATGAAACAATCCTAGCTATTCAAAAAGTGCTCGAAGAGCGCTTTGAAGTCTTTCCCATTGAGTCCGATGAAAACGCTTTTGATCGCCTCAAAAGAATAAGACCTGATCTCGTTTTCAATATTGCGGAACGTCTTGTCGGGCCCAACCGCGAGTCTCACATTCCCACGCTTTGTGAAATCCTCGACATTCCTTATACGGGCTCAGACCCTCTCACCCTGAGCATTTGCCTGGATAAATCCCGGACTAAAGAAATTCTTTCTTTTTATGGAATCCCCAGCCCCGCTTTCTGGACTGTGGAGTCTGTACAAAATTTGCCTCGGGGGATTTCGCTTCCGGCGATTGTCAAGCCGCTCTATGAAGGATCGAGCAAAGGAATCCGAAACAACTCAGTGGTTAAAACTTGGAGCGATCTCTATGCGCGTGTCCAAGAAGTGACTTCTCTCTACAAGCAACCAGCCATTGTCGAGCGCTTCCTGACCGGACGGGAATTCACCGTGGGAGCGCTGGGAAACTACCCTCATTTAGAAGTCTTGCCGATTGTCGAGATTGACCACAGCCAACTTCCGAAAGGAGCGATGCCCATTTATTCCTATGAGGCTAAGTGGATTTGGGATAGGCCTGAGCAGCCTTTGAAGATTTTCAAATGTCCGGCTCGAATCTCATCAACCTTGAAGCGGCGCATGGAAGATATTGTTAAAGAGACTTGCCGCATTCTCCGCATTAGAGATTGGTGCCGGATCGATATTCGGCTCGATGCGTTGGGCAAGCCCAATATTTTGGAGGTGAATCCCTTGCCTGGAATTCTTCCCAATCCCGAAGATAATTCTTGCCTGCCGAAAGCAGCCCGCAGCGCTGGCTATTCTTACTCGGCACTCATCCATCGTGTTGTGAATGAAGCTTGCGTCCGCTGCGGGCTTGTCCGGCCAGTCCCAGAAACAGCCGAGTTGCCTGCCGAGGGAAAAGCGAAACAAGAAATTGGATATTTGGGTTTAGGCAGATGATGGGTAAAAATCTTTTAGTGGGCATTGCCTTTAATGCCTATGAGCCTGTGGATGGCCGTTCCAAAGAGAGGATGTCTGAAGAGTCTGTAGAACAAATGGCTCTTGAAGCTCTAGACGCTGTCACAGAGCTGGGCTATTCCGCTGTCATCCTTCCTCTCCAGAGAAGTTTCATGCGATTTTTGCACCGCATGAAGAAGTTAAATTTTGATGTGCTCATTAATCTCTGCGAGGGCTTTCGGGGACGGCCCCAGCTCGAGGCCAACGTGGCTGCGGTTTTGGAGCTGCTCGAAATTCCATTTACAGGAAACACTTCTCAAACACTTGCGCTCTGCCAGGACAAATTCAAGACTAAAGCCATCCTCAGCTCTCATGGGTTGCCCACTGCGAATGCCAGGTTGGTGGTCGCGCCTGCTCCCATCCTAGACCTTGAGTTTCCGGTGATCGTTAAACCCAATTCAGAAGATGCGAGCTTGGGCATCCATTCGGACTCTGTTGTTCATGACCAGGAAGGCCTTGTCCGCCAAATCAAAAGAATGATCGAACTCTACCAACAACCTGTTTTGGTGGAAGAATTCATCGATGGCCGGGAATTCAATGTGGCCGTCCTCGATAATCATAAGCCTCAGGCCTTGCCCGTATCCGAGATTGATTTTTTGCAGATGCCTGAAGAAACCCCTCGCATCTGCAGCTACGAGGCCAAATGGTTTGAAGACCACATCCTTTACAACTCGACACCGCCCGTTTGCCCGGCTAAGATAAACGATGACTTGCGGGCGAAGTTGCAGGCTCTGGCCGTTGAAGCCTTCCAAGTCACAGGATGTCGTGATTATGCCCGGGTTGATTTTCGAATGGATAAGAAAAGCCGTATTTCCATTCTCGAAGTTAATCCCAATCCCGATATCAGCCTGAATGCCGGCTATGTGCGGGCTTTGCGGGCCTCCGGGATCGATTACAAGACATTCTGGTACCAGATGATTCAGAATGCCGTGATAAGAAAAGGGCAGAGATGATCCGGCCGATGGAAGAGGAAGACGGGGAAACGGTCCTACGTATCGTCCACGCCACCGACATGTTCCTCCCTTCTGAAATCTTC
>Ga0315280_10009814_pt1 | contig 12146 bp, 10 predicted proteins | sample YL17G06_40_MG_FD_203697 | JGI IMG/M metagenome (GOLD analysis project Ga0315280, IMG submission 203697) | Sediment microbial communities from Yellowstone Lake, YNP, Wyoming, USA - YL17G06_40 | ecosystem: Environmental > Aquatic > Freshwater > Lake > Sediment | place: USA: Wyoming | collected... | reverse complement strand
GAGGACGGGCATCGTGGTCGGGTCTTTCGCCGCGCGCTCCATGCCGACGACCATGGGGTCCCAGAAGGGCGCGATGGCGTTGGTGATGATGCCGATCTTGATCGCGCCGCCCGACGGCGCCGCCTTGGTCGGCGTCATTTGGCCCCCGCCCGTCGGTGTTGTCGCTGTCGTCTCCGCCGGCTTCTTCGCGCACGACAGCCCCGCCAGAGTGAGCAGGACCATCACGGCCAGCCGCAGGGCCCAACCCTCTCGACTGCGCTTCATCGGACCCGCGCTCCTTTCAGCGGGCGGCCCTACCACTCGGCCCGCCCGGAAACAGTACCCCGGCCCCGTGCTTCCCTGTGCCCCGCACCAGGTCCTCTACCGGTCCGTCGAGGCTCCCCGGAGGTGGTTCCAGGCACCGTCCAGGATCGGGTACTTGGGAAGGAGCGCAAGTGTCGGCTCTTGTCGGTCTCTCGCGGGCTTCTTCCGCTGTGCTCGCTGCCTCCCTGACCAACGGCCGGTGACGCCCGCCGCTCTGGCCGCCACTAGGCACCCGATTCTGGATGCTGCCGTGGTGCGGGGGGCCGATTCTTGTCAGTAGGTGGATTCGACACCGTGCCGATGTTTCCGAGGGATTGACAAGATTCTGGCCCAAAGCTATACTCCCGAGTCCTGTGCCGATTGGCGACCCAGATCGACGGGCAGTGAGGAGGGCCCGGCTCAGAACCCGAGCCGGATCGCCTGTTTGGTGAGAACCCCCATCTAACCTCTGCCCCAATGCCGTGGACGACGGGTCCTGGCGCCGCTCCGGTGGCGTCCGCCTCGAAGGTTGCCGGCGCGCGTCGTCCCGTCTGGAGAGTCAGCTCATGCACCCGATTCTGGCCGCGGGACTACTGGCTGGGCTTACTAGCCTCAAGCCTGACCCGAACAACGCGTTCCAGAGACAGGCCCTCGCCGCCCTCCAAGGCGAGTGGGGCCCGCAACCCCCGTGGAAGCTGGACATGCTCTTCCGCGCCGTGATCCAGGACGCCCAGCCCGAGCCCTGCTTCGTGTCCCTCTACCATCCCCGCGAGGCTGGCGGCGCCTGGCGCACCTGGACCCACACCTACCCCGGAACCCGCGTCCGACCGGGTGTCGCGAACTGCACAGCCGCCCACTGGCGCCGCTGGGCGGGCGCCTGGCTGTGGGTTCAGGATTACGGCGTCTGCCACGTGGAGGACTGCTTCCCCGAGAGCAGCCAGCCCCGCTGGTTCGACCTCGCCTCCCCCACCACTCCCCAGACCCTCACCTACGACGCCTGGGTCAACAGCCCCGAGCGCGCCCGGTACGCCCGCGACTTCGGACTGCAGAAGGCGAGCTTCGTGGTGCTGAAGGCACCGGGATAGGGGATGGATCCCCCGCGGCACACGCGTCTCGCGCGTGGTCGGTGCGGCGCATCGGCGGAACGTGGATGCCGGTACTCCATGCCCGGTGGTGCGGAATCTCCTCCACCCGGCACTTCCGCAACATGCCAGCCGCCTCCTTGGCCGCCAGGTCGCGTCCTCTAGGGTGACACACGCGTGCGGGGTGCGTAGACAGAACCGCCCGCCTCGCGAGTCTCAAGAGTAGAGGGTGACGATGGCCGAGGCCGGTCAGACGGACCTGCGGACAGCCTTCAGACAGCTTGCGGGGGGAGGCGTGGGCGGGCTGGAGACCGTGTGGCGCGAGCTCGCGCATCCTCTCCACAACTACGCCTTCGCGCTCACCGGCGACCAGGACGAGGCGGATGATATTCTCAGCGAGGCGCTCGCGAAGCTGCCGGGGATAGGATGGCGGTTGCGATGGGTCCGGAATCCCAAGGCGTACCTCTTTGCCATCGTGCGCAACGCGGCCCGTTCGCGCGCCCGGCGCGCGCGGCTGGGGCCGGCGGAGGGGGCTGGCGAGGAGCCGGCCTCGCCGGACGGCTCGGGCCCTGCGCTCATCCGGGCCGCGGTACTCGACCTGCCGGAGGAGCAGCGCGAAACGGTCGTCCTGCATGTCTGGGGCGGGCTGACGTTCGAGGAGATCGGCGGCACGACCGGCGTATCCACCAACACCGCGGCCAGCCGGTACCGATATGCTCTGCAGAAGCTGCGACCGGCCCTGGGGGAGGGCAACGATGAACGATGACGATCTGAAGCGAAGGCTGGCCGCCACGAGGCTTAGCAGCCCGAGCATCACCCTGGACCAGGTCACGCAGCGGGCGGCGGCCAGTATCCCCCGTCGTCCGCCCTCGGGCCTTGTCCGTTTGGCCTTGGCAACGGCGGTCGTGTGGGTGATGGTCTGGGTGGCGCAAGCGGCGGTGCACCGCAGCCTGGATGCGCTGGCGCCCATGGGCCAGGCCGCGAGCCAGCCGGTGCCGAGGCCCTCCGGCATCGCTCAGCGTGGGCGGCTACTGCAGGAGCTGATGGCGGACGGCGGCTGGTCCGAGGTGGGCGCGCGTGCGCAACAGGGCGTCGCGCCGAGTTCGCCTGCTGGTAGCGGTATGCGCCAGGGGAGGAGCGGTCAGACACGACTGAGGAGGTGGAGCTGATGTCCAGGAACGGACAGACCAGGGAGAGCGCTGCGCCAACACCCACGGGCTGCTTCCCGACCTTCGGCAGACTGCTGCGTTGGCGGGGGTGGCGGGTCGGAGCGTGCGTGGCCCTGGCCCTGCTGCTCGTGGGAGGCGTCGTGGATGGCATCGCGACGGTCCATTACGCGGGGAAGGTGGGGACGCAACTCGCGACACTGGAGGCTGCGGGGAAGCCGGTGACCGCGCGGGCCCTTGCCCCGGCGCCGGTCCGTGCAGGCGAGAACGCAGCGCCCCTGCTGCTGGCGGCGGCCGAGATCGTGCATCATCACGACCCGCCCGGCCAAGGCGCGCGGTCCGAGTCGTGGGGCCACCCGATGCCCGCCGAAGCCAGGGGGTATGGCAAGCTGGCCTGGAACGACCCCGCGGACCTGGCCCGGTTGGCCCGGTATGTCAAAGACGACCGACGGGCTCTACCCCTCCTGCGGGAAGCCGAGGGGAAGCCGGGGGTCGACTTCGGGGTCAACTGGGACAATCCTTTCGAGGCGCCCTTCCCACACTTCGGGAAGCTGCGGTCGCTGGCTCGGTTCCTGGGCGACGCGGCCGTGCTGGCCTCCCACGAGGGTGACCAGGCGGAGGCACTCGACCGACTGCGGCTCGGCTACTCTCTAGCCCGAGCCTCGTCCCAGGACCCGACGCTCATCGGGCAGCTCGTCGCTTGCGCCACCGACACGATGGCGACCGATGCCGCCCAGCACGTGCTGCTGATGGGGCCCATCCCGGTGGGTGAGGCCCGCCGGCTGACGGCGGAACTGGACCGCGTTGACTACCACGAGCGGGCCCTGCGCGCGCTCAGCGGCGAGAGGGCTTGCGGTCTCTGGGTCTTCGCCGCGGTGGAGTGCGGCAGTGTCAGGATGACGGAGCTGGTCAGCGGGGCGTCGCTGAGTCTGCGCGATCGGCTGGTCTTCTGGGCCTATCCGCACCTGTTGCGGCCGTTGGTCTACGCCGATGAGCTCTGGTTCGTGTCGTACATGGGGAAGGTCGAGCAGCGCGCCGGGCTGACCCCGCAAGAGCGCGCCCGTTCACCTTTGCCGAGGTGGGAGAGCGCCAAGTCGAGGCCGCCGAGGTGGGCTGTCATCTCGCACATCCTCACCCCTGTCTTCGAGCGGACGAGCATCAAGGCCGAGAACGCCCTCGTGCAGCGGCGCTTACTGCAGGTCGCGCTGGGTGTGCTCCTCTACCGCCAGGCGCACGGTCGCTACCCCGCTAGTCTGGCCGAGGTCCGCGCGATGGGCTGGCCGGTTCCGCTCGACAACTACAGCGACCGGGACCTCGTCTACCGGCTGAAGGGGGACAGCTACGTGCTCTACAGCATCGGGCCCGACCTCAAGGACGACGGCGGCCGGCCCCTCTGGTGGCAGCACGACATGAACGGCAGGCCGTTCAGGCGGAGCGCCGAGTCCGCGGGGGACCTCGGAGACATCGCTTGGATCCACGGCAACGAACCGAGGTCCGGGGCGCCGCACCCGTGAGATTTGCCGGGCGACTTCCGGTTGCGGGCATTGACACGCAACGGCAAAGGGCATACGCTCGGCCCTGCTGAGTGTCGCGAGTCGGGAAAGCTGGTACAGTCCCCTTTCCGCCTGGACGGCGGCGAAAAGGGTCCAGTCCCGGTTTCCCGACTTACGCGAGGTAGGTGGCGCAACGGCGCGCCATGATGACGTAGGGCGCGGGGCAAGGTAGCCCGAACGACTGGACACCGGCGTCCATGCCGAGGTCACTCGGTGTGGGCGCCTTTTTGCTGTCCGGCGGCGGCCCTGCAGACCGACAGGGGGTGCAAGTGCCATGAAACGGAAGATGCTCTTGATCGGTGCGATCATGGTCGTGCTCGCGGGGGTGTTCTTCGGTGCGGGCGGTCTGGGGCCGACGGCGTCCACCGCCGAGCCGAGGGGGATCAGCGCCGCCGACACGGCCTGGGTGTCGATCGCAGCGGTGCTCGTCATGCTCATGACGCCGGCGCTGGGGTTCTTCTACGGCGGCCTGGTGCGACAGAAGAACGTGGTCTCCACCATCGTGCAGTGTCTGATCATCTTCGCCATCGCCACTGGCGTCTGGACGCTGGTGGCCTACAGCCTCGCCTTCGCGCCGAGCCACAACGGCTTCATCGGCGGCCTACAGTACGTCTTCCTCCGGGGCGTCGGAGCGGCGCCGGATGAGGGTTACTCGGCCACCATTCCGGCCCTCTCCTTCTACTTCTTCCAGCTCAAGTTCGCGGCCATAACGCCTGCGCTGATCATCGGCGCCTTCGCCGAGCGCATCCGCTTCCGGTCGCTCATCGCCTTCATCGTCGTCTGGGCGATCGCGGTATACGCGCCCGTCGCCCACTGGGTCTGGGGCGTGGGCGGCTGGCTCCGCAACCTGGGGGCGCTGGATTTCGCCGGCGGCACGGTGGTGCACGTCTTGGCGGGGACCTCCGCCCTCGCCTCGGCGCTCGTTATCGGTCGCCGCACGAACGGGCACCCCGAGGGTCGTCCGAGCAACGTCCCCTTCGTCATCCTCGGTGCGGCCCTGCTCTGGTTTGGCTGGTTCGGCTTCAACGCCGGCAGCGCCCTTGCGATGAACGGTGTGGCCGTCAACGCCCTTGTAACCACGAACATCGCCGCCGCCTTCGCCACGCTTAGTTGGATGGCTGTGGACTGGGTCATGTGGGGCAAGCCCTCCGCCACCGGCGCTGCCACTGGCGCGGTCTGCGGCCTCGTCGCGATCACACCGGCGGCCGGCTTTGTCGACTCGATCGGCGCCATCGTCATTGGCCTGCTGGCGGGCCTGGTCTGCAACTTCGTGGTGCTGCTCCTTGACCGCACCGGGCTTGACGACACCCTGGACGTTTTCGCTTGCCACGGTTGTGGGGGCATGTGGGGTGCGCTCGCCACGGGCCTCCTGGCCCAGAAGCTGGTCAACCCCGCCGGCGCGAACGGTCTTCTCTACGGTAACCCGAAGCAGGTCCTCATCCAGCTCCTTGCCGTCCTCGCCTCGGCGGCCTGGGGCTTTCTCATGTCCGTCATCATCCTCAAGGTGATCGACCGGGCTATGGGTCTCCGCGTGAGTCCCGAAGAGGAAGAGGTCGGGCTCGACGTTTCCCAGCACGGGGAGAGCGCGTACTGCTACGACTGAGCGGCCAAGGCGTTCGGCGGGGGTAGCTGAAGCCGTGCCGTGTCCCGGGAGCGCCGGACTTCGGCGAGCCCAGGATACCGCACGATTCCGGCAGGTCCATCGAGGCGCTCGTTCGTGCCCAACCTCACTTGACTCGCCCGCTCCAATCTGCGACAATCTCGCGCGGCACGCGGGACAGACGCCCTGCGCGACGAGCATCGAGCATTGCGGGTGCCGAGGCGCAAGTTCGGAGGGAACCCTAGATGCGCCGGTTCGCTGGTCTGGTCGTGGTCGGTCTTGTCTTGGTCGGGACGATCCTCTGGTCGCAGCGACCCACTCCGCCGCCCGAACGAGCCGCTCAGGCCTCCGCCGTACGGCCCGCCGCGTTCTCGACGGCGGACAACGCCGATCCCTACGAGAGCTACTTCAGCGGCCACTGGTGCAACTGCTGGCGGCAGACGAAGATCTCGCCGCCCGAGGTGGCCAAGGTTTTCGAGGGCGCCCTGCCCCGCTCGCACGCGCCGGCCTGGGGCAAGCTCAAGGTCTGCGACATGACCGGCATGACGCCTCAGGAGGAGATGCTCATCCAGGCCTTCACCGGGATCGTGAGCAAGCGCGTGCCGCAGTGGTACGCGAAGCCGCGGGGCGATTTCTGGTTCGCCGGCAACCGCGCGCCCTGGAAGGAGTCCGTGACCGGCCCGCCGATCATCGGGATCTTTGGGCCCAATGCGGACCCACTCGGGTCTGAGATCGGCTACCAGGTCAACCGTACCGGCCAGGGCAGCGGGGGCGACATGCTCTGGGGGATCAAGCGTTGGGTGAACGAGATGAGCCCCGTCTACATCAAGGGGGCCGTGATCTACGACGGGCGCCTGTGTGACCCGAACGCCAAGGTGGATCAGCCACGCGAGGTCCTGAATGTGGTCCGCACGATCGCGGGTGTCGAGGGCGCGCTGCCGATGACGCCGGAGCTGTACGAGGCGCTGAACGGCTGCCACTGGAACGAGAGCGATGGCGGCCAGATCCCGAACCGCTGTCCGCTGCCGATCATCTGGGACACGCGACCCGGCGCAGACCCCAAGTTTGCTTCGGTCAACAAGGACTGGAGCATCTCGCAACGCGGCGGTAGCGAAGCCGAGGCTGCGCGGGCGGCCCAGGCCTGGGTACTCCGCACCGAGTCGGACTACTGCCTGAAGAGCGCCCTCTGCTTCATCCCGCCGCTCGGCCCCGACGGTCGCGGCAATCCCATCACCGACTACTCCGTGGAGTTCGGCCTTCTCCACTTCTACCTGGGCGGTGACACGAAGGGCGAGGAGCGGCAGTTCGAGGCGGTTTGCAAGGGGTTGAACGCGCCCTTCAACATCCCCGCCGTCGGTACCCTCACCGACAAGACCGGCGCCGCTGCCGAGGCCGACCGCGTGCGGCTGCTGCGGCTCTTCTCCCGCTTCGGCAAGTACTTCGTCGATACCACCGGTGCGTGGAACGTGTCTCTGCACAGCGCCGAGCGACCCGTCGAGCGGCAGCGCCTCACACCTCCGCCTGCGGGCCAGGTCGCTTATCAGGCGGGCAAGGTCTACGTCGCCTTCGCGCTCACGACCGGTAATTCCATCGGTAAGGTCCAGGCCGAACGGCCGTACCACTGGGACTGCGCCTCGCGCGGGAGCGTCCCGGTGGGTTGGGCTATCCCGCTCGCCGCGGCCGATCTTATTCCGAACCTGCTGAAGTACTACTACGCCAGCGCGACGCCGAACGACTGCTTCCTGGCGGACATGTCCGGCATGGGGCGGATCAATCCGGAGACCTACGGCGCCGCGGCGGCTGATCCGAAGGCTGAGTTCGCCAAGTACTTGAAGGACACCGACGCCTACCTGGGCTACACCGGCACCTCGGTGCTGTGGGCTGAGGAGCTGGGCCAGGACACCCAGAGGCTGTTCGCCGGCTCCCTGAGGAACATGAAGGGGATGGTCTACGGCACGAAGGCCGCGACCGACTACCTGACCCGTTCCTCCTACGCGGTCGAGGGCAAACCGGTGCTCCAGACCGTCACCGATCTCTCCGACAGCAAGGCGGCCCTGGCGGGTCTCGGGCAGCGGCTCTCGCAGATGAAGCAGGGGTCTGCGCTGGTCGGTGTCGATGAGACGCAGTTCTCGCCCGATGAGGACGTGATCCAGGCCATTGCCGACGCCGCGGGCAAGCTCCCGGCGAACGCGGTCGTCGTGCGGCCCGACCAGCTCGTCGCGCTGTACCAGTCGGCGGCCCGGGCCAAGGCCGTCCCAACCACCCCGCCCACGCTTCTGACCAAGTGGGAATCGCGCAGACCGGGGTTGGCCTTGAAGGCAGTTACCTCGGGCGCGATCACCCCGGACGGCTCCTTCTCCGAGTGGGCCGGGGTCGACGCTCAGCCTATCAACCTCTCGGCTCCTGCGTCCGCGAAGCCGGGCAAGGAGTACCGCAGCGGCCCCAAAGATCTCTCCGCCATCGCCTCCCTCGCCTACGACGACCAGTACCTCTACCTGAAGGCCCACATCAGCGACGATGTCCTCTACGTAGATGACTACAACCTGACCGCCGGTGACGGCCTCGAGCTGACCATCGACGCCCGCCGGGGTCGGTTCCGCGAGCCTCGCATAGCCGAGGGTGTGTACCGCATGTTCATCACCCCCGCCGGCGGCCTGGTGAACAAGCCGACGCTGACGCTGGAGTACCCGACCTTCGACATCGGCCTGGTGAGCATGAACAAGCACGGCATCGAGGAGAAGATCGCGAGCCGCCGAACGCGCGATGGGTACGACATCGAGGCAGCCATCCCGCTGGCCAACTTCCCCAAGGTCTCCTGGCAGAAGGGGGCCCATGTCGCCCTCGCCCTTGCGGTCAATGACCAAGATGGCGGCCCCGGCGTCAAGGCGCGGCTGCAGTCCATCGCGGGCGCCGTGAGCGACAACCCGCTCTATCTGCAGCCGGCGGTCTTGCAGTAAGCCATGTCCGAGCCGATCCACCCGTGGAGCGGCGCCGATGCGTCGCCCTACGTCGTCTCTACGCTCTCCCTCTCGTGGCCGGGCCGCGACGCCACGCCCGCTGCGTTTGGGTACTTCCGCGAACGCGGCGCCGAGCAGGGCGCGTTCGAGGCCCTGCGCGCGGCGCGGGCGGCCGGGCGGAGGGTCATCGGCCTCTTCTGCACCTTCATCCCCGACGAGATCATCCTTGGGGCCAACGCCGTGGCGGTGCGGCTCTGCAGCGGCACGCCGCCCGTCGCGTCCGACGATCTCCCGCGCGACGCGTGTCCCGTTGTCAGGGGGGCGCTCGGTGGGGTGCAGTCGAGCCCCCTCGCCGGGCTGCTCGACGCTGCCGTCGTGCCGACCACCTGCGACTGGAAGGTCCAGGCCGCTGGCCGGCTCAGCGACCGCCTGCCCGTCGTCCGGGTGGAGCTGCCCCGGTCGGCTGACCCGAGGGCACTGTCTGAGGAGTTCATGCGGCTGACTCGCGAACTCGAGGAGATCGCGGACTTCTCACTGTCCGCCGCCACCCTACGCCAGGCGCTGCAACTCACCGCGCGAGCGAGGGCGGCCCACCGGCAGGTCGATCACCTCCGCCGGCGCCCCCTCCCGCCCATCTCCGGCTGTGAGGCCATGCTCATCGCGGACACGTATGGCTACGGGGATATCGAAGGTTGGGCGGAGGCATGCGAACAGCTTGCCCTCTCACTTGGGGGCGCCGAGACATCCAGGTGCTCTGCGGGCGCTGAACGGCGGCCCCGGATCGCCCTCCACGGCTCGCCGATGATCTGGCCGAACTACAAGGTGCCATATCTGGTCGAGGCCAGCGGCGGGGTCGTTGTCGGCGACGACTTCTGCTCGCGCCGGAGCCGACTGCACGCGCCCGACATCGCCCCCGGCAGCCTTCGGGACATGCTCTCGGCTCTGGCCCGAGGAGCCGTCGAGCCCTGCACCTGCGGCGCCGTCGCGAAGGCATCGACTCGCCGCCAGGCGTTGTTAGGGCTGGTTGGCGACCTTGACGCCGATGGTGTGATCTGCCATTATCTGAGAGGCTGCGTTCCCGTCGCTGCCGGCCAGGCAGTCGTTGCCTCCGCTCTTCGGGAGGCCGGCGTGCCCAGTCTTGCTATCGAGACCGATGCCTCGCAGGAAGACGTCGAGGGCCTCCGAACGCGGATCGAAGCGTTCGTAGAGACCCTCAGCCGAGGAACCGGATCGAGCGGGGATTAGCCGTCGTAGGAGCGGTCTCAGCCGCTCCTACCATGGCACAAGGCATCGCGCATGGGCCTCGTACTCGGCCTGGATGTCGGCTCCACCACCACCAAAGCCGCTCTCGCGGAGAACGGCGAGATCCTGGCTCATGCCGTCGCCGCCACCGGCGCCAACTGCCGCCGCACTGCTGAGGCCGTGCTGGCGGAGGCCCTGCGCAAGGCCGGTCGGGAGCGTCAGGATATCGTGCACACGCTCGCGACCGGCTACGGCCGGCGGCTGGTCGAGTTCGCCGATGCCACCGTCACCGAGATCACGGCGAACGCCGCCGGTGCGCGTCACCTCTCGCGCGACTCCATCCTCGTGCGCACCATCATCGATATCGGCGGACAAGACAGCAAGGTGATCTCCCTCGACCCGGACGGGTGGGTTCGGAACTTCGCCATGAACGACAAGTGCGCTGCCGGGACGGGCCGCTTCCTCGAGGTCATGAGCCGCATCCTCGAGATCGATCTCGAGCAGCTTGGTCCTCTCGCGCTTCAGTCCACCGAGCGGGTCGGCATCAGCAGCATCTGCACGGTGTTCGCAGAGACCGAGGTCGTCTCGCTCCTGGCGCAGGCGGCGAAGCCCGCCGACATCGCGGCCGGTGTGCATCGCTCGGTCGCCAAGCGCGTGGCGGATCTCGCCCGCGGAGTGGGCGTAGCGGAGCCTGTCTTCTTCGACGGCGGTCCGGCGCTCAACGTAGGCTTGCAGCGTGCGCTGGAGGAGGAGCTGGGGCTGGCGCTGGTCGTACCCGAGTGCCCCCAGGTTGCCACGGCCATTGGCGCGGCCGTCATGGCGGACCAGCGAGTGGCCCGCGAGTTGCACGTCGTCACAGGCCAACACGGTCGGGCGACATAGGAGGAAGAGCAGTGGCACGAAGACTCGTGGTCTGGATCCTCCTGGCCGTCGCTGCGTGCAGCGGCGCCCATGCGGTTGAGCCGCTCACGCTCGAGGGCTTCAAGATCGACGGCTGGACCGTGGCCGATGGCCCGAAGGCCTGGATCGGCGGCGCGGTCGAGGAGAAGATCGATGGCTTCGTTGTCTTCCATCAGGGCTTCAATCTGACGAACTCCCAGTGGTTGCTCCTGAAGCAGGGCGACCAGGCTCTCGATGTGTACGTGTTCACCTACGATACGCCGGCGAACGCCTATGGGCTCTACACTGTCATGCGCCAGACAATCATGCAGGCAGGCGGCGCGGAGCCGGTGCCCATCGGCGACGAGGCGGCCTACCACCCGATGGGGCAGCTCATCGCGTGGGTAGGCCGGTCGACGATCATCCTCACCAGCGCGGCCGCCAAGCCGCCCTCGAAGGAGGCCTTCATCGCCGTCGCCACCAGGATCGCCTCTCAGAGCCAGACGAAGTCGGAGAAGCCCGAGCTGGTGCGCAACCTCCCGACCGAGAACCTCGAACCCGCATCTGTCATCTACTGCCACTACCGCCAAGCGCTGGATCAGGTCTTCTACGTGGGCGAGGAGAACGTGCTGGGCATGGGCACCGACGTAAAGGAGCCCACTGAGGTGGAGGCGGTCTACGCGCGCTACACCATCGACAACCGCCCGCACCCCGTCATCGTCGTCCGCTACCCGAACGAAGACGCCGCCGCCAAGGCGGCCGATGCCTTCGCGGCGATGGTTGAGGCCAAGTCGAGCCAGAGCGAGGGCGGCTGGCGCGACCTCACCTTGCGGAATGGGAAGCACACGCTGATCTACTACAACAGCAAGGTAGTCGGCATCGCCCCGGAGGCTGTGGCCATCGAGAGGGTGAAGGCGATCATCCAGTCCGTGTCGCCGCCACCGGCGCCCCCGCCCACGCCGCCCGAGGCAGGCGGAGGCTGAGGGCTCCGCTTCGCGCCTCCGGTCCGGTAGGCGCCCACGCCCGTAAGCCGGGTCTCCGGACCCGACGCTGGCCAATGGAACCTCCACTCGCCGAGGCAAGGGCGGCGCTGGATCGACTCCGGTGCCGCCCCGGTCGTCTCTCGGCACTCGCGCCCTTCGATGCGACAGCGAGTGACCCCACCCCCACGCGCCTTCTCGAAAGCGCTCGCGTGACCGGCCGCCCCGTCGTCGGTACCCTGTGCGCGCTGGCCCCGCTGGAGCTGATTGCGGCCGTCGGTGCGGTGCCGGTGCGGCTTGATGCCGGCAGTGCCGAGTGGGCTGCCCTCGCCGCCGACCGGCTCCATCGGGACACCTGTCCGATGGTGCGTTCTACCTACGGGCTCCTTGCCACGTTGGGGCAGA
>Ga0315280_10009813_pt1 | contig 12148 bp, 5 predicted proteins | sample YL17G06_40_MG_FD_203697 | JGI IMG/M metagenome (GOLD analysis project Ga0315280, IMG submission 203697) | Sediment microbial communities from Yellowstone Lake, YNP, Wyoming, USA - YL17G06_40 | ecosystem: Environmental > Aquatic > Freshwater > Lake > Sediment | place: USA: Wyoming | collected... | reverse complement strand
CAGGGCGCTCGACCTGAGCCCGTGCGTGAACGATGCGATGGTGCTTGAGGATGTCCACGGGGCGCAGTACCCCGAGACCGGACGCGCGCAGCATCGAGAGTACCAGCTTCTCGCCGCCCAGGCCGATGAGGCCCTGGACCTTGCGGAGCGGGCCTATCGCCTCTGGACCGGGCACGGCCCCGATCTGTACAGTCCAGCGTACCACGAGGACGCCTTCAGTTGGGGCGGCTATGACCGCGGGGCCGATCGGCTGTTCAAGGAGGAGTCGCTCCGCTGGCTGTGCGTCGAGCTCCGCCGGGCGCAGGTGCTCTGCGAGGCGGCGCTCGCCCACCGGCTGGCTGCCAGGCGCGCCGCCGAGGGCGCAAGCGTCGGGGCGGTGCTTAGCCTGCTCGACCGGGCGGTCGCACTAGCGGAGGAGAACCAGCGACTCTACCAGGTGAACTTCGACGACGACTACGACTGGAACGACGGCCTGTGCGTCAAGCTGACGGAGCGGCTGCGAGAGCTGCGCGGATCGGCGGACCTGAGGGGGGCGCTCGGCCAGCCGCTCTTCATCCCCTGGGAGAAGCTGTCCGACATCATGCCGGAGTCGCAGAGGGCCACGTCTCCCGGGCTCTACCTAAGCGTCGACCTCGGCCTGAATGCGCTGCGCGACTACTACTGCCACGGGGTCGTGTTCACCGTCGAGGCGCGCTCCGAGGGCAGTTGGCGCAGGCTCTTCCGGCGCACGCTCGGCAAGAACGCGACCGACTGGGAGCACTGGGACATCCCGGTGGCCCCGGAGTCCGCCCAGTCGGGTCGCCTGCAGGTGCGGGTTCTCACCGACGCCTACTCCCGCTCCCAGCAGCGGGACGCGCTCTCGTGGGAGTGGCCTCTCTGGGGGAGACCCGAGCTCGTACGAGTCGCGGAGCACGGCCGGCGGAAGATCGTCTACGGATTCACCGATCACGTGCGTGACGCGCGAAGCTTCGTCGTCCTCGATCGCGATGGGCTCGAGCGGCAGTTCGATGGCGGCAACACCGACTCGACCGGCGCGACCTTCCGACTCCTGGAGCCGAGTGCGCTGACGCGGCTCAGAGACGGCGAGGGTGCGGGCTGGCAGTGGGTGGAGGGCTTCGCGGGCGCCCCGACAGCCCGCGCTCCTCACAGCGGCGGCTATCGGAGCTACTTGGGCGTGGTTCCCTCCTGGTGGGCTTACGCGTACGAGAGCGGCGAAGTCGCATGGAAGACGGCGCCCGTTCCCGAGCGGAGGGAGACGGCGGTCGTGTTCATCGCCGGCACGAACTACGACGCGGGCCGCGCGGAGCTGTGGTGCAACGGGGCGCCGCTCATCACGTTCGACACTGGGCGCTCGGCCGACGCCACGTGGCAAGGGAACGGCGCCGAACTCCGCTACCTGCACGGGGCCGACACGCGCGATGAGAGGATCCCCTACGGCCTCAGCGGCGTGTTTGTGCTGCGGCTGCCAGCCGACCGTGTGACGCCGGGCGAGCCGCTCAGGCTCGCGGTGCGGATGCTCCCGGACCCGGCGAACTCAGCTTGGTTCATGGTCCACGGCTACGTGAGCGCCCTCCGCGCCGCGGACCGCGTCGTCACACCGGAGCCGGCCATGCCGGCCATCTTGGCCTCGACCCCACACCTCAGCGGCTCCTACGGCGTGACGGGGGCGGAGTACGACATCGACCTCGGGCCAGCGGTCTCCGACAGAGCAAACTGACGGCCGGTGCTTCACGGCCTCAGGACGACGATCGACCACAGGTCCAGCCGCGGCAGGCGGAATGAGACACGGTCGCCGTCCTGGCTGGGACTGACCGGCTCCCTCTCGGGGGCAGGCACGGCGTAGGCCGTCGCGATCGCGAATGCGCGTCCGCCAAGCAGCGACCGGTCGATGCTGACTCGCACGTCCGAGATCGGGGTCACGCCGTCCGCCCCGAGGTCATACCCGCGGTTGAGCAGGTGAACCGCAACTTCGCCGGTCAAGGGATTCGCGCGCACTAGGGCCCACACGTTTTCCGAGGGCGTCACCTCGACCGCGTAGGGCAGCAACGCCGCCGCGGACTCCGGCCCGGTCCAGGTGACGAGCTTCCCAGCCTGCTCCACGGCATCCAGGGTCGCCTCCTGATCGGCATCCAGGCACTCGCGCGAGCCGACAACGACCTTGTCGGCGCCTAGGAGCGCCTCGCGGTCCAGCCGCTCATCCACCCAGTCGCCACCGGCCACCACGCACCGGTACTGCACGCTATGGCTCGCGAGCCAGCCCGCCGCCTCCTCGGACCGGTCCTGCCCGCGGAAGTAGGCCGGTGAGTTGAAGACGAGCACGACGCCGCCCGCGGTCTCGAATCCGTCGAAGAGATCGCGGTGCTCTGTGACCCAGCGATAGAGCGGCGCGAAGTCCTCCGTGCGGCAGTCCCACCAGTGCGTGCCCTTCTCGGTCGTGTAGCACCACTGATGGTGCGGAGCCATCAGGCGGTGGCCGAACGCGTATGACTCCGCCACCCAGGTCTTCACGAGACCCGGCTTGTTGTTGGCGGCTATCCATGCCCAGTCCCAGCCGGAGGCCGTCGACGCGAGCGGGCGGCGCAGCCCGTCGGCGACCCTGTACGCGAAGTGCGAGATGTCAGAGGGCCTACCCTCGGCGGCGCCCAGGTTCGTCTCGCCGCAGAGGGTGTCGAGGTGCTGGTAGTCTCCAAGCTGCACGGGGCCCGGCAGGCAGGTGTTGGCGCTCAGGGACAGGCTGTGACCCACGGCCTCCTCGCAGGCGACCCGGATGTCCGCCACCAGCGACGCCTCGCCTTGGATCTCGAAGGCGATGAACGGGATGAACAGGGGGATGGAGAAGCGCCGGTCGATGTACTCCTGCCTCGTCGTGGCGTACTGCTTCACGTACTGCGCGTAGTCGAAGGTGTCGACGTCGGCCACACCCACGTCGGCCAAGTCGGCAGCGCCGTAGTTCGCCTTCAGGTACGCGCGGAACCCCTCGATGCAATGCTGGCAGAAGCAGCCGCCCGCATAGCTCGCGCACGCGGCCGTGCCGGCATGGTCGTCGATGTGCAGCCCGGCGACGCCGCCCCTTACGGCCTCGAGGGCCCGCTGCTTGCAGTAGTCGCGGTAGTACGGACCCGTGGTGCAGCCCCAGTAGTTCGGGAGCTTCTGCTTGTGGTCGGTGAGCCAAGGCACCTCGATGGGGTTCCCCTCGATGTCGACGCAGACCGAGCGGAGCAGCTCCGGGTTCTCGGCGAGCTTGTCTCCCCACGCGGTGAGGAACCAGATGCTGCCCTGGAACCTAACGCCATGCTCGCGCGCGGTCGCGGCGGCCTCGGGCCCGGAGCCCCAGAGGACTACGCCGCATCCATAGGCGTCGTAGAGGTCGGGCGTCGAGGGCGCGTACATGAACACGACATCACTACGGCGCATCGTCCAGCGCTCCTCGCTCTGCGCATCGACCATGGAACCGACGGAGCACAGCAGAAGCAGTATCAGCAGCGTAGCGCGGGCCATACGCGCCGGTTCGGCACGTGGGTGGTCGGACCCTTCGCGGGCTGGCGGCACTCTCCGGCCTCGGGCGAAGGGGGGCTCGCGGCGGGCGCAACGGATGCCGCCGATGCCGCCCCCCGGCAGGACTGCCCACCGGCCCCAATGAATGGCGGCCTGTTGCGCGGGGGCTCTCGGAGGAGAGATGCCTGAGTTCGTACCCGGTCTGGAGCTGTGCGGGGCGTTCTACGGCGAGGTCGTGCGGCCCCTGCTCGGCCGCATCGCCCCGGGCCTGCCGCACTCGGCGGCGCTCATCGGTGAGGGCTCCGAGGTGCTGCGGCTCGACACGCCGATGTCCACTGATCACGACTGGGGGCCGAGGGTGATGCTGTTCCTCGAGCCCGAGCACCTCGCTACGCACGGGGACGCCATCCGGGAGGAGCTCCGCCGCCTGCCCCGCACGTTCCGCGGCTACCCGACAAGCTTCACAGCCCCTGACCCGGCCGTCGGGGGCAACCCGGCCATGGATTTCGCTGACTCGGGGCTCGTGAACCACCGTGTCGATCTGCGGACCCTCGCCGGCTGGCTGAGCGACTACCTGGGCTTCGACGCGCGAGCCGTTCCCACGCCGACCGATTGGCTCACATTCCCCGAGCAGAAGCTACTCGGCATCACGCGCGGCGCAGTGTACCACGATGACCTCTGCCTCGGTGCGCTCCGCGATCGCTTCGCCTACTACCCCGACGACGTTTGGCTGTACCTGCTGGCCTCCGGCTGGGCTCGCATCGCCCAGGAGGAGCATCTCATGGGTTGCGCGGGCTTTGTGGGCGACGAGACAGGCTCGGCCCTCATCGGCGCGCGACTCGTTCGGGACATCATGCGCCTCTGCTTCCTCATGGAGAGGACCTACGCACCGTATGCGAAGTGGTTCGGCTCAGCGTTCGCGCGCCTTGGATGCGGCGAGGCCGTCGGAGTCCCGCTCAGGGATGCGATGCGGGCCGACGGCTGGCAGGAGCGCGAGGCGCACCTCTGCGCCGCTTACGAGCAGGTCGCGCGGATGCACAATGAGCTTCGTATCACGGAGCCTATCGACTGCCGAGTACGACCGTTCCACGATCGGCCGTTCCAGGTGATAGGCGGAGGGCGGTTTGCCGAGCCCATCCTGCGGCGCATCACCGATCCGGAGGCAAAGCGGCTCGCGGGACGTCGGCCGATCGGGAGCATCGACCAGTTCTCCGACAGTACGGACCTTGCATGTTGCGCAGAGCTGCGCCCGGCGCTCCTGTCGCTGTACGCCGACCCCGGAAGGTAGGCGTATGGGACGCGACCACCACCGCGCGTGTCCCGGCGACGACAGGCGACAGCCACCTCCCGGCAGGACCGCCCGCCGGGTCCGATGAATGGCCACGAGCTTCCGTGCTGGGCCGTGTACCCGAGGGGACCGGGAGGAAGGGACACGATGAACAGAGCCCTTAACTGCCTTCCCGCTCTTCCGGCTACCCTCGCCGTTCTCTGGCTGGTCGGCACGAGTGCGGCGATGGCGCAGACGCTGCCGGTGTTCGACTTCACGAAGGCCGCCCAGGTCGGCCTGTGGGCGCCCACCCACGACGTGGCGAGCATCGCCCCGACGGCGGAGGGAATGCTGATCGACATCACCGGCAGCGACCCCTACATCACCGGCCCGCCACGCGACTACCCGGCCGACACGCCCCTGTGGGTGACGGTCCGCATCAGGTCCGACCAGGCAGGCACCGGGCAGATCTTCTTCTTCACCGCCACCAAAGGCGCCAACGAAGCCGACTCCGTGCGCTTCGCGGTCCCTAACGCGGGCGAGTGGGTGGCGGCCAGAGTGCCCATGCCGGCCCTCGGCCCTGCCACCCGCCTGCGACTGGACCCGCCCGGCGTCGCCGGCAAGTGCCTGGTGGCCTCTATCGTCTTCGAGCCGCGTGTCATCCCGAAGGAACCGGAGTGGCCGAAGCCTGCGATGCCGGACCTGACGGCCGCAGTCCGCACTTCGTCCGGCAGCCTCATCCTGCGCCAGGCGGCTGGGCAGCTCGGCGGCTTTGCTGTGGAGGCCTCAGGCCGGCAGATGGCGGTCGGCAACAACCGCCCGCTCATAGGCTACGCGCACAGCGGTCAACTACGCTGGCTGGACGTTGCCGACATCGCGAAGGTGACAACTGTGCAGGAGCGGGACGCCGTGCACGTCCGTGCCACATTCGAGGATCCGGACGGTGGGCGCTGGACGATCCGGCAGGGCTTCACCGCGGGCAAGGCGCCGGACGCGATCGACGTGGACACGCGCGTGACGGTCAGCCAGGACCGCGAGGTCGTCTACCTGCCCATGCTCATGATGCACCCGGGGGTAGGCACCTTCGGCGCGAAGCAGGACCACGCGCTTTTCGCCGGCCTGGAGTACATGGACGCCCCGGACCAGAGCAGCAGTGAGGCGGACATAGTCGGGCCGGGCAGCAAGCGTCAGGTCCCGGACACAGAGAAGGTCACATTCCCGCTCATGGCGATTGAGGCGGGGGGCCGCTACGTCGGCCTGATCTGGGACAAGCGCCCCGAGTTCAGCCCGGTCTTCGACGCGCCCGACCGGCTGTTCGGGTCGGGAGGGCACGTCATGGGGGTCATCTTCCCGGGCTCGGATGGCATGAACCGCGTGGAGGGCAGCCTCCTCGCCTACGGCGGAGAGCTACTCGCGGCGGGCGATCCACTCACCCTGGGAGCGACGATCATCGGCGGCGCGGGCACGAGCGTGGTGCCGGCCGTCCGGCAGTACGTCGCGCTCCGCGGCCTGCCAGCGGCTCCGGACATCGGCATGGACAAGCGTGGCTACGCGGCCTACGCCGCGGGAGGCTGGCTGGATTCGAAGATCAGCGAGAACGGCCGCTACCGCCACGCGTACTGGCCGAATGTCACCTCGTTCGGACCCGGCCCCGCGGCGGGCCCGGCCGTGTGGATGGACTGGTGCGCCCACGCCAGTGCTGACTCGGCACTGGAGTCACGCCTAGAGGCCGCCGGGGAGACAGCACTCGCGCAGGTCGACCCGGCCAGCTACAACGCCGCCGACGTCTCGCACGTCCGCTATCCCGTTGCATCGCTCGTCTATGGTCACGTCGCCGAGAACACCCAAAGGGCACTCGAAGCCGCGAAGGGCGCGCTGGCCGGCTTCGAACCCGATGGATCGATCCGCTACAGACAGGCCCCGGGCGCGCTCGACTACGGCAAGACCCACTTCGCGCCAGACGCCAACGGGCTCACTGCGGCGCGGGTGATGGGCCTGCTGGAGAACGCCACGGTCTGCGGCGACCCGGAGATGATCCGCGAGGGCCTCCGCGTCTTGCGCACGCTCGACAAGTTCGACGACAGCGCTCCGCGCGGCGCACAGACTTGGGAGGTACCGCTCCACACGCCCGACATACTGGCCTCCGCCTACCTGGTGCGCGCCTACACCACGGGGTATGAGCTCACCGGCGACAAGGCGCTGCTCGACCGGGCCATCTACTGGGCCTGGACCGGGGTGCCCTTCACCTACCTGGTGGCTCCAACCGACCAGCCGGTGGGCCTGTACGCCACCATTCCGGTCTTCGGCGCGACCCAGTGGACGGGCTCGTGGTTCGGGCTGCCGGTGCAGTGGTGTGGCCTGGTCTACTCCGACGCCCTCTACCGCCTCGTCCGCCACGACCCTGAGAACGCCGCGACATGGAAGCGCATCGCCGACGGCATCGCCGCAAGCGGCATCCAGCAGAGCTTCCCGACGGAGCAGAAGGACCTGCAGGGGCTGCTGCCCGACTCGTTCAACATCCGTCCCCAGACCCGGAATGGAGTGGCCATCAACCCCGGCACCGTTCAGGCGAGCGCCATCCGCTTGCTGGGCGGGCCGGAGATCTACGACTTCCGCGTATTCCGACAGGCCGGCCTGCTCGTCCATGCGCCCGGCACCATAGAGGACGCGCGCGACTCGGCCGACCGAGTGTCCTTCACCGTGCGTGGCTGGACCGGGCAACCCTACTACGTGTTGGTCGTCGGCTGCAAGGCCCCGCCGCGCGTGCGCATCGATGGTCGGCCCGTGACGCTCGAGGCCCCGCACCAGTACATGGCCGACGCGGGCCGGCTCATCCTGCGCGTGGAGGGAACGCCGCGGGTGGAGATCGTGCGGTGAGTCCGTCTCGGACTGGAGATCCGGCCGTGGACCGCATCACGTACCGCATTGCCGGTGGGCTGACCGACGATCAGCTCGTGATGCTGCACGAGCGTGCCATGGAGGTGCTGACCACCATTGGCATGGAGGTCGGCAACCCCGACCTGCGGGCGCACCTCGCCGGGCGTCCGGGCTTCCGGGCGGACGGGACTCGTGTGCGGTTCGCGCGTGAGCTGCTCGAGGAGTGCGTCCAGGAGTCGCGCATGCTCGGCGGCCCGCCTACCGAGCCCTCGGACTGGCAGGTCACCGTCCTGAGCGGCTACCCGACGCACGTCTGCGACTGGGGCCCGGGCGGCGTCCGGCCCGTGACAGAGCGCGACGCGGTGGAACTGACCAAGCTGGTCGACGTGCTCCACGATCAAGGCGTTCGCGGCAGCACACCCGTGGTACCACAGGATGTGCCTCCGCAGGTACGTGACATTCGCTGCTTCCGGATCGGCGCGGAGCACTGCCGCGAGGGCGGGGTCATCAACCTCTCCTCGCTCGACTCGGCCAAGTGGCTCTACCGCATGGCGGAGGTCCTCGGGCACGGTCGAGGGCTTGCGGTGTTCGTGGTGAGTCCCCTGCGAGCCGAGGGAGTCACGTTCGATGCCCTCTACCGGTTCCGCGACAGCCTGCAGTCCGTCGGCGTGGGCTCGATGCCCATGATGGCCCTGTCGGCGCCCGTTCATGTGATGGGCGCGTTCGTCATCGCGGTCGCCTCCGTCTGGGGCGCGTGGGCCATCGCTCGGGAGCTCACCGGGAAGCGGTACTTCGGTGTGGAGTGCCGGATCTGGCCGGTGAGCATGAGGTCGGTCGATGTCGTGTACGGCACGCCGGAGATGGTCTTCAGCGACCTGGTGTCGACTCAGTTGCGCGCGTTCTACGGCTGGCGCGGCGCGGAGTGCGACGGGTTCCACTCCTCCGCGAACCTCGCCGATCAGCAGGCCGCCGCTCAGCGCGGAGCGTACGGCATGGCGATGGCTCTGGCCGGCCGCCGCGAGTTCCGCTTCGGAGGGCTGTTGGGCGTGGACCTGGTCTTCAGCCCGGTCCAGCTTCTACTGGACGTGGAGCTCGTCCGGTACTATCGCCATGTCGTGGAAGGCTTCCCGTTCTCCGAGGAGGCGTTCTGCATGGACGCCATCCGCGACGTGGGCCCATCCGGCAGCTTCCTTGGCCATGACACGACCCTGGACGCCTTCCGCGAGGTGTTCTGGGAGAGCTCGCGCTTCTCCACAGAGGCCCTGGGCAGATGGATGATGGACGGCGCGCGCTCATTCCGCGACCGGGCACGTGACGAGATCGCCGCGCTGATCGCGAGGCACGACTTCCGCCTCCCCGACGACCAGGCGCGGGAGATCGCGCGCCTGGCGGACGAGGCGGAGAGGGAGCTGATGGGGTAGCTGATGCGCCACCGGGCTGGTGCCGACACTGGGCCCCCACAGTGCCGTAGCCCGGGACGGAGGGCTATTCGTGGACATCCGGAGTACCTCGTACTGTGCGCTGCTGGCGCAGTATCCCGACTTCGCCGCAGTCCATTCACCCGCCGAGGAGCTGCCGGAATGGTCGTACGCGTCTCCCGATGCGCCGGGCCTCGCGGAGCTTCGTACTCGTTACGGGCTTCTCTCTCTGATCGAAGGAATGTCGGAGCTCGACGCCATACTGAAGCTCCTCGAGTGGGCCTACGGGATCGTCGAACACGACGGTGGCGCGGTCAACCCGGAACCGCGGAGTGCTGTGAACATCCTGAACGCCTGTGCGGTCAACCGGGCCGCGGTCAACTGCCGCATGAAGGCCATCGTGCTGAGCGAGGCCTACCTGTCTGTGGGCTTCAGGTCGCGGTACGTCACGTGCCTCCCTGCCGAGTACGACGGCGATTGTCACGTCATCGTGTTGGTGTACGCCTCCTCGCTCGGCAAGTGGATCTCCGTCGATCCGACTCACAACACGTTCTTCACCTCAGCGGATGGCGCGATCCTCAACATCCTGGAGGCTCGACAGATTTACTGGGCCGGGAGCGCGCCTTCATTCCGCTCAATCGACCGTCCGGCTACTGGTCCCCTGCATTGTGGCGGCATCGACTGCGCTACGTACGACGAGTTCTACGAGGTCTACATGTGCAAGAACTGCTTCCGCTTCTCTTGTCCGATCGCGAGCGAGCCCGGGGTTGACTCGCGCCCTGACGCTCAGTTCGTGGTCCTCAACCCGTTGGGGTACACCGGGGACCCGGGCGGCGAGGCCCGCATCTGGGGCAGCCGTCCCCTGCTGGTCACACACGATGCTTCTCACTTCTTGGCCAAGCCGCCCACACGACGGTGAGCGGGCATTCCGCCTCAGCACACCCTCACCAGCCACGCCTCCGCCACCTGCGGCCCGCGGCCGAGGTGGCCGACGCGGCGCCACTCGAGATCGAGCACGCCCTCGGCGGTGGCCTCGCGTGGGATGGGGAACTCGAGGACCTGCGGCGGATCCGGCGTCGGCATCGGCCCGTGGACGAGTATCCGCCCGTTCGCCGTCAAGGTCATCGTCGCCCGAAAGCGTCCGGCGTACACGACCCTAAGCACGTACCGCGCGTTCGGGTCCAGACCTGTGTACCGCAGTCGCAGGGGCGTCTCGTAGAGTGTCGTGGCCTGACAGCGCCAGGAGAGCCGTCCCGTCGACGAGTACTGCTCAAAGGTGAAGTCGCCGAACGGATGGCGAAGGCAGTCGGGGTCGTCCTCCCGTCGCTCCTCTACCAGGTGCGGCTGCCTGTCGGCATCGCCGAGATCGTCGTAGTACCCGCCCGGACCGGGGTCCTCCCACTCGAGCATGCGCCGGATCGCGGCCCGTTGCTCCGCGATCGGGAGCTTGAGCGTCTCGTCGAGCCCGGCAGAGAGCCACCTGGCGTTGTTGAGCGGCTCATCGAGGTGGTCAAGGACATTGCCTCTCTCATCCCGACCTCCGAACTCGACCGACATCTGCAGCCCGATGCTCTCCCGCAGCTCGCGCCCGAGAACCCACAGCTCCTCGCGCATCTCTCGTAGCCTGGTTGGCATTGGAGCACCAAGAGCGCAGCGCGCGCGCCCCGCGGCCGCATCGAGCGCCGTCTCACCTGCGACCGCCAGCTCAAGGACGGAACACGCCCGACGCTCGCGCTCCGTGTCACGTCGTGCCTTGAGTTGGACGTAGCGATCGCACAGACTCCGAAAGTAGTGGAGCTTCACCCGCCAGTCCGTGGGGTACGCACCGTGCAGACGCCGCCATGTGGCAAGGGTCCTTGGGATCGCGCGGTTGCCACGCACGGAGCCGACCCAGTTTCGCTCGAGCCCAAGGAGCCCGCTGCTGACCTCTTCCTCAGCGTCAGGTCCAACGAAGGCCCGGCCGTACTGCCGGGTTGCCTCTCCCACACTCGTGAAAGGGTCCCACCCGAGCGCCAGCCAGAGCATCTTGTTCGCGTCGTCGTGGTTCCCGTCGCTGTAGGCGATGAAACCGTCGCAGTGCGCCGCGAGCCGCCGGAAGATGGCCGCGTGCTGCTCCGGGCGCGGGTTGCAGACCTCTCGCCCCTCGATCAGGGCGAAGGCGTGGTCCCACGCGGGCACAGGGTACTGGCAGCGGCACGAATGCGTGATGTCCGGATAGGCGCGGACCTGATACTCGGCCGGCACCGCCTGCCGGGTGTGCTCGATGCTGTCGCGGGTCCAGGGCCCGTAGACAACGCCCCGGAGCCACTTCGGGCGCTTCTGAGCCAGGAGCCGGTAGAGGCGGTCGCGATCAGGCACCTCAAAGCCCTGGTGACTGACCCACATTCCCGCGTGCGGATGGGCCGCGTGCAGGGCCACGGCGACATCCTCCACGAGAGGCAGGAGCACATCGACCGGCGTGTCGCCCGGATCGCCACCTGGTGTGAAGACATGGTCGACGTGGGCCATGCTCTCAAAAAGCCGTCGGCGGTTGTCGATGATGCGCTCGCGGCCCTCCGATTCCCTCGGATCGCGCTCCGTGACCGGAACCCAGAGCCACACCTGTAGCCCGTAGGAGTGGACCAGCTCCGCTATCCGGAGGTTCATCTCCCACTCGCGCCGGGTGCTATCGTCTGCTGAAGCGTCCTGCTCGGGTCGCTGCACCGGTGGGGTGAACTCCACAGCGTTGCATCCGAAGAGGACCAGGTCCCGAATGTACCGCTCGAACTGCTCCAGATCCCACGTGTCGAGCGTGTTGTTGACCTCTCGGTAGCCGAGCTGGACACCTCGTATCGGCATGTGGGGTGCGGAGGCGAACGGCGCGTCGGTCGGCAGCTCGACCCGACCCTGCGTCAGTCGGGCTTCGCGCAGGAGCCAACCGACGCCGAACAGGGTCCCCAGGGCGTCGTTGCCGGCGACAACCAGGTCGGTGCCCCCCGGCGCGACGTACTGCACAACGAAGCCCTCCGGTGAAGGCTGCCCGCTCCGACTCACCGGTTCCGCGAGCTGCAGCCCCGGCATAAGGCCCTCGACCTCATCGCGGACGCCGATG
>Ga0315280_10009812_pt1 | contig 12149 bp, 8 predicted proteins | sample YL17G06_40_MG_FD_203697 | JGI IMG/M metagenome (GOLD analysis project Ga0315280, IMG submission 203697) | Sediment microbial communities from Yellowstone Lake, YNP, Wyoming, USA - YL17G06_40 | ecosystem: Environmental > Aquatic > Freshwater > Lake > Sediment | place: USA: Wyoming | collected... | reverse complement strand
GTCAAGGGTCGCGAGGCGATGATCCAACGCGCCTACTCCAAATTCTGCAAAGAAGGGCTGATGGCCCGAGCCGGCTTCGGCTATAAGCTGACCGAAAAAGGCATCGAGATCGTTAACCAGATGAAGAAGATGGCCGGTTTCTGACGTTCGGTGTGCAAGTCTCTTTTGCCGGCTGGCCCCCGCGCCCCCTCGGCATCAAAAAAAGTTTGGACTCCGACCTTCAGATTCTGCCCCAAGGGTGGGGCCGCTGAAGTTCGGACTCCAAACCCCTTTGCGCAAAAACCTCAAGCGGTTCAGTATCTTGCCGGCCGGGCGAAATCTTCCCCGCCCGGACCCAGCCGAACGATGTCGCCTCGGCTCACGGTGCCATTGGTCGGATCATAGAACGCACCGACTCCCCTCGTGTTGTCGGCAAACTCGTGAAGCCCATCAGGACCCGGGCTCCAGAGAACATACCAAAATCCCCGGGCGACCATTTCCGCAACGAATCCCGGCCACGGGCCCCACCACGATGGCATCCAGTCATAAGGATAAACGGCTCCCGCGCCTGTAGTCCACGAGTTTTGGAGCGGGTCGTAGTGGAAGTAGTTGCCCGCGGGCACCGAGGGTTTGCCCTGACTTGAGGGGTTGCTGAAGGGATCGGTCGGCATCGAGGTGATGTAGGCCACCGGGGTTGTGAGGGCGGCAAACCAGCGGGGATCACTCGGCGGAATTGGCCACGCCGTGAAGTCTCTGTGTCGCGGATAACCGTTCCAGTCAACGAAGTATGCCTCCATCGCGACCGTGAGGCTTCTCATGTCGGTGCGTACGCGCGAGACTTTCGACCGCACCTGGGCCTCGAGAAAATTGGGGATCGCGATCGCTGCCAGAATCGCGATGATCGCCACCACAATCAGCAGCTCGATGAGGGTGAAACCTTTTGGTGCTTCTCTTGCCATGATTGCACCTCCTGGGCCAAACGGCGGTGGTTTGGTCCACCGCGAGAATAGAATAGGAATATCACGCCGGTAACTTTCCCCAAAAGGGGCCACCGGCGTCAAGTGTGTTTTTGGGGGTTTGAGGTTCGAGGGCGTTGCGAAAAGCGACGTTCGAGCTCGGCTGGCGTCCGGATCGCTTGGTGCATGGGCGGCATTTGTCTGATCTCCAGACGATTCGCAGGCTAACAGCCCGCGCCACTTCGCTTTTCGCAACTCCCTTCGTCGAACTATTGGCTTGACGCTCGCGCGCCTGTCTTCTTGAGTTTCATCTGTTTCCACGTTGCCGAATTCTCAAGCGTTGATTTTGTCTGGAGGGGGAGACCGTGACAGTTTCAATAACCTATGATTACAACAACGCGATGGCCAAGGTCGTCGGATCGCGGCACGGCCTGACGGAACGGATGCTGCGGGAGCTCGAACCGCGCGCAGGCGAAGTGGATCGCGCTCTGGCGGCTCGTCGCAAGCGGGATGTCGGATTCTACGATCTGGCGGATGTGCGTCGGCGCGCGCGCGAGCTCGACTCGATCGCCGGCCTGGGCGAGAAAATCGCCCGGCGCTTTGCGAACTTTGTCGTCCTGGGAATCGGCGGTTCGGCGCTGGGGCCGGCCTGTGTCCAGAGGGCGCTGGGCCACCTCCACCACAATCTGCTGGAGCCAGCCGAGCGCGAGAAGAGGCCGCGCATTTTCGTCCTCGACAACATTGACCCTGAGTTTCTCGCCGAAATCCTCGACGTGGCCGATCCCGCCGAAACCTGTTTCAATGTGATTACCAAGTCCGGCTCCACACCCGAGACCATCTCGCAGTTTATGGCTTGCTATGAGAAGGTCGAGGCGCGGGTAGGGGAGCGGCGGGCTCGCAATCACTTTGTGATCACGACGAGTCGCGACCGCGGGCCGCTTCGGCTCGTCGCAGGCCAAATGGGGATGCGCTGTCTCTGGATTCCCGAGAACGTCGGTGGGCGCTATTCGGAGCTCACGCCGGTGGGGTTGTTGCCGGCCGCGGTGGCGGGATTGGACATTCACGGTATGGTCGCGGGCGCCCAGGCCGTGGCGCGATCGTGCCGGTCCGCCGAACGTTTCAAGAACCCCGCTTATCTGAACGGCGCCATTCATTATCTGGCCGACCAATATCGCGGCAAGACGATCTCGGTCATGATGCCTTACAGCGAGGCGCTGCGCGACGTGGCCGACTGGTATCGCCAGCTCTGGGCCGAAAGTCTCGGCAAACGGCGCGGCACGCCGCCCTACGAAGTCTGCGTCGGCCAGACGCCAGTGCGCGCGCTGGGCACGACCGATCAGCATTCGCAGATTCAACTCTACGTGGACGGCCCGAACGACAAGATCATCACCTTCCTCGAGGTGGAGCGGTTCCGCCGCCGGTTCGCCGTCAGCAAGCGGCTGAACAAGCTGATGCCGGAGTTCAAGTGGCTGACCGGCCGCGATATCACCGATCTCTTTCGCGCCGAGATGGAAGGAACCGAGTTTGCCTTGGCGCGCGCCGAGCGGCCGAGCGTGAAGATCACGCTGGGACGTCTGGATGCCGAGCACATCGGCGGGCTGCTTTTTTTCTTCATGGTCCAGACGGCTTTCACCGGCGGGCTGTATGGCATTGACGCGTTCGACCAGCCGGGCGTCGAGATGGACAGGAATGCCGCGGCGGCCTTGATGGGGCGGGGTTCGAAGAACGACCGCGAAATGATGCGCGAAATCGCCGCCTATCGCCGCAAACGGCGCTATCACAAGCCGCTGGCCATCAACCGATAAAAAGGAACGCCGGCGGCCTCGCCGGTGCTTTTTCGAAATGCTGAACGCTGAACTCGGAACGCTGAACTGAACCAGGAATGAAACCGAAGAAACAAAGGTTCATCATAGATTTTTGCGCAAGACATCAAAGCAATCGGACCTTGAGTGGAGAAGGGTTCTGCTTCTTACCCCAAAGGGGTCAAGGGCTTGTAGCCGGGGGTGAAACGCCGCTCCGCGGCGTGGAACCCCCGGAAACCAACGCTCCCCTTTTCCGGCACACCCCGAAAGGGGTCGAGGGAATCGCCGTTCCTTTTTACCGCACTGTACCCGTATCCTTACGCCGCTTGATTTCCTGCAAAGAGTTTCCGATTGCGGACGCGCTAGCCCAGACATGGCGAATGGTCTCATGCGGTTTGTCTTATCGGTTTTTCGTTGTCAGTTGTCAGTTGTCCGTTTCTTTTCTCCTCCGCCCCATTCGGGGCTCGAGCGGAAGGGGGGACGGCTCGGTTCCGGGGGGTCCGCTCCGTTTCACTTCGCTTCACCCCCGGCTACAAGCCCCTGACCCCTTCGGGGTAACAGGTGGAGCGCCAGCCACTTTTCCAATGTTTGCACAAGAATCTATGATGAACCAAAAAAGGAAGATCGGTTTGGGGAAGCGACAGGACTGACCTTGACAGGGTCCAAAAGCCGCGATTCCCATGTAGTATGCTGGGGCGGAAGTGTTGCCAAGGAGTGAAGCCTCGAATGAAACCGGGTAACACCCTGCCAGGCGAAACCCGCACAGGGTTTCGTCGCCTTCGATTTTTTCATGGGGCGGCAGTCATGGCCGTTATTGGGATGCTGTTGCTCGGAGTGATTTCTGACGCACAGTCGCTGGAATACTCTCCCATTTTTCGATTCGTCGAAGTGCCCAGCCCCCTGTCCGGTCGCAACACCACCTACCCACTGGTCGCCGAACCACTCCCCGCGATCGGGAAGCCGTTTCTCGATTATTACTTCAAGACGATCAAGACGCGTGTGACCCAAACCAACGGCGCCAACGGGAGGCATGAGTATTCCCGCCACGATCCGTTCAACTGCGATCAATCCATGATCGTTCTGCTTTCCGATGCAGGCGACTGGAAAATGTATCGCACGCGCAGCATGCCCTATAACACGACGGCCAACCTTGTCCTGACTTTTCCCCAGCAGGAACCGCGCTGGGATCGGACCAATCCAAGGTGGCTCTGGGCGCTGGAGGATTTCTCCATCGTGAGATTGGATGTTGTCACCGGCGCGAAAACGACAATCAAGGACTTCGCCGGCGATACCAGCATGAGCGCCATTATCGCCACCAATCCCGCTTGGCGAATCACGATGAAAGACGAGGGCGAAGCATCCGTGGATCGGCGCTATTGGGCGTTTATCCTGCAAGGCGACGGTCGGGTGGACTATGCACCTCTCTATATCTTTACCTGGGACCGGGTGCAGAACAAGGTTTTGGGGATCTATCATATCGCGGTCAATGATCGCGAGATAGACTGGGTCGGCATGTCGGTTCTGGGTAACTATGTTCTCGTCGGCGGAGACCCGGTGAATACGGGCACTCTTACCGGACTGATGATGGCCGACCCGCCGCTTAGGCGATTTCACAAAATCGCTTACGCCACCGCGCACTCGGATGTTGGATTGGACAGTTCGGGCAAAGAAGTCATTGTGATGCAGAACTCCCAGACGGACTATGTTGATTTGATCCCCATAGACTGGACCACGGTCTCGGTGAACGACCCCGGCCAGTATCCGGGCAGTCATTGTGTCCCGGTTATCCGGCTCTTCTACAGCGCGTTGCCCTACGGCCTCAATTCCGGAGTTCACGTTTCGTGCAATTACCCCGGCTATGCGGTCGTATCCACCACCATCGCTCCGGGACTGCCGGACCAGAACTGGCTGGATCGTTCGATTGTACTCGTAAAGTTGGATCGGGCGCGCCCGCGTGTTTACTACCTGGCCAAGATTCACAATACCACGGACACGTATTGGGAGGAAACCCACGCTTCCATCACGAATGACGGAAGAAAGGTGGTCTGGGCGGACAACTGGGGGTTGAACGTCGGCCAGGAGCAGATGTTCCTCATGAAGCTGGACATGCCGCCGAACTGGGAACTCTTCCGAACAGCCGCTGACCGCTGGCAACTCTATCGCTAATCACCGAACGGTCATCTGTTCTGATTGTCCTGCCGCAATGACCGTATCCGAAAATGTCTTTGGATAGACTTCCCGCGGCCATCGTGTTCAACCACGATCTCGATTCCGCCGGTTTTCGATGACGGGGTGGCCCGAGCCGCGAATCGTCCGTCCGCGGCGACTTCAACCGGACTGCCCGCAACCTTGACAGCCGCGCCTTTCTCGACCGCGCCGAAGACCTCGACGGCAATCGGCCCGGGAACGAGCTCGCTCTCCGCCGCCGGCGCGCTGCCAACGACTGCGAGCGGCGGCGTTTCAACAGCTGCAATCTCCTCGAGTAGCAACTGACGCGCCGCGCGAAATGCCGCAGGGTCTTTTTCATAATCGCAGAATGAACTGACGATCCGACGGCAAATCTCATCGCTGCGCTGTCGCGGATCAATGCCCGCGGCCGTGCTGCCCAAACGCTCGATCACCTTCTTTGTCCTCTCGGCCAGCAGACGGAGCTCCTCGTAATCCTGGATCCCTTCGCGCATCATTTCCCAACGGATCGAGTCGAGCGGGCCGTCCTTCCCGGGATAGATAATGAACCGATCGCCCGGCGGCAGGCGGTCGTCGGGCGCCGCGAACGGATCGTCGGGCCAGGCGTTCCATCCCCAGTGGAGATAGCCGTCCATGCGATAGCGCCAGTTGAGCCAGTGCAGGATTCGCGTGCCGACCAGCGGATAATCGAGCAGGCGGTTGGGGAAAAAGCCTTGTGGGTGGAGGCAGGTATAGAACCAGAGTTCGTCTCCGGGCCTCATTCGCGCGCGGAAATCGTCGTACCATCCGGGCAGATAGTTGAGCTTGGGCACCCAGATTTCGAGAGAGCCCGTGAAGTTGCGCGTCTCGATGGCGTCAATTCGCGGGAGGTGCGGCGCCGCGCGGTGGACAAACTCCGATGCCTTTTTCCACGATTCAACATTGTGGAGTGCCGGCTCGTCGGCCACGTGAATGATCGTTTTGTCCAGCCAGCCGCGTTCGCGAAGGTGGCGCTCGAGGTCCGCGAGCAGCGGGGCAAGACCTTTTTCGGGCGGCAGTGTCACGCTTTTCCCATCGGCCCGGTTCTTCGCCACAGTATTGTTGAGAATAATCTCTTTGCTATTCCAGCGCTCGGGACCGAAATGAGCCACGTGGCCGAGCTCGATTCGCCCACCCACGCCCGCCCGCTCGAACAGCTGCACCCAACGATCGAACTGTGCATAGTCGAACGCCAGCCGACCGTCGCTTTCCTGGGTCACGCGGATCAACGACAGCGGCGTCAGGACGACGTTCAAGCGGTGCGCCGCCATGTTCCGCGCATAACGCTCCAGCAGCGACCAATGCCCTTCGGACCAAGGCTCGACCTTGTGGAATCGGGCGATTCGCGAGGGATCGAACCAGTTGGTCACCCACAAGTGCCGTTCGTCGGGCAGAACGAAAGGAAAGACGTCGAGCGAGACCGCGATGGTTCGGCTTGTTCCGCCGCTGCCGACCGAGAAGGGTCCTTCATATTTTCCCGGCGGTGCGTCGGGCGGAACGAACACCGTCAGCCAGATGGGCTGCGTGCGGCCGGCCGGCAGATCCCACTCGGTGGTCTCGAGCAGGGGGTCGGGGATTTCGCAGGGTGCCTTGCGCACCAGATTCCCGTCGGCCGTGTTGGGCGTGTTCTGTTTGATCGGTATAAACCCGACAAATCGCCAGCGCAGTGAGCCTGCGGGAAGTATGTAACCACTTTTCTGATGACGCAGAGACTGCCAGGATGCCGCGACCTTGCGCAGCGCGCGATCGGAGCGAATGGCGACCTGCGCCGACAGATACTCGTTGCCGCCGCCTTGCAGTTCGACTTTCTGCGTTGTTGTTGTCGGGAGCGTGTCAGGGAAAACCTTGACCAGCGGATCCACAGCCCAAAGCGAGATTTCCTGAGCCTGTCCGAAAACTTTCGCCGCGCCGAGTCCGAGAAGACAGCCCAGCAGAAAGGTCGTGACCGATCGTTTCGTCATCGCCCGCCTCCGGAAAAAGAATCAGGGGATGCATCTCGCCCCGCGACACACATCCCCATCTTTTCGGTCCTACAACTCAAGACTCGCAACTCGAAACTCGCAACTCAGCACTCCGGACTCAGCACTGACTAGGCCGCCGCTTTGGCCACCTCACGGGCAGCCCCTTCCCAGCGCTTCAGAAGATCACTCACCTGATCGGCTTTCTCGAAGCCAATCGTCATCGCGTCCACAATCCCGAGACCGAGCACGAATCGCAGCGAGGCGTCTATCTCGTCGCCCTCTTTGATTCTTCCTTCGCCAAGGATCTTCATTCCCAAGACGAACTTGCCCTTCTCGTGAATCTTCTTGAAATGCGGAACCACTTCGTCGGGCTTACCGTCCATCATGATGGCCTTGTGGTTGATCCGGCCAAGAGCCAGATCGCCCCATTTCGTATCCGCGATCGTTGTCAGCGGAGCCATACCATGCCACGACACGCCGCAGGCGCGAATGGTGCCCTTCTCCTTGGCTTTCGCCAGCACTTCAAGCACGCCGGCGCGTTTCTGGGCCCAGTCGGCAGTCGTTGCGCAATGTGTCAGAAGAATGTCAATATAGTCCACGCCGAGTTCCTTGAGGAATCGCTCGATGTCCTTTTGGGCCTGCTCGGCGCTGTTCTGACCCCGGAGCTTGCTCAGGAGGACATACTTGTCGCGCGGAACGCCCTGGAGCGCCTTGTTGAAGAAAGGCATGGAACCATACAAGTCCGCGCCGTCAAAAAAGTTGATCCCCAGGTCCAGGGCTCGCCGAGTCACCCGCGTGAAGTTCTCCTGACCAGCCCGCGTTTGGTTGGACTCGTGTGGGCCGCCCACGGTGCCTGTCCCCATGGCGACCCGCGTCACCTTGATGCCGGTCTTGCCCAGCTCGATGCGGTCGAGCGGCTTGGGGATGCCGGCGCTTTCGGCCGGGAAAGCCATGCGCGATCCGACGACGGCCAATCCCGCCGCGCCAACCGCCGATTCGATGAATTGTCTTCGGTCCACTTGGTTCCTCCCTTCCCGCCACACTGGCAGGAACAGCTGTAGGTTTATCCACCTTGCCGCCTTTGTCTCTATGCCATCAGGCAAGCCGGGTCAACAGCAATTCGCGTGTGGAGGCTCGAAGCAAAACAGGACGACATGGACGGGATGGACGGGATGGACTTTTTCCGGTGCACGAGTGGATGTCCCCGATTCTCACCCCTCTTTGGTTGCGGCCAGAGGCCGCTTTAGACACTCTTGATCATTCTTTGCTCCATTCGATCTTCTCGTACGCCGGATAGACGGCCTGCGTTCCGTCGTCGTAGTGCCAGACGACATCGCCCCAATCCCAGGGCCGCACGGTCTCCTTGATTGCGCCCGCTTCACTGATTCGAGTCGCGCTGCCCGCAACGGGTGACTCCGCCACCTTGTACGTGACCTCGCGCGGCTCGCCTTGCTTCAAGCCTGTGAACTCAATCCAGTCGGGCGCTTTGTGTGTTTTGTAGAATCGCTGAGCATAGCGACAGACCGCGCCTGCCTCCGGTTTCTGAATGCGCCCGCCGCCGCTGCCGTTGTAAAGCTGATAAAGTTTGTGGAGTTGTGCGGGGCCCGCGAGCTCCTCGTTCCCCCAAATCGCGCTGGCCTGATACATCCAGATGTAATACTCATCGCCCGGGCCGGTCAGGTTGACGAAGCCGCCCTTCCAGCCGGCGGTGCATTCGCCGAACTGTTGCAGGCCGAGGCGGTGCAGGCTCCGCCACATCCGCCACCAGTACGGCTGGCAGGCCACCGCGCGGCCGGTTTTCCCTTCGCCGAGGGCCGGGTAATAGACACCCGAAGCACCCGCAAACCCGCCGTCGAACAGCACCCAATCGAATCCCAGCTTCTTGCTCATCCACAGCGTCGGCCACATCACGCGATCCCACCAGCCGCTCGCCAGGTTCATGGGCACCCACTGATAAGGCGTATTGACGGGCCACGAGCCATCGCGTTGCACGCGGACCCACGATGGGTTTTCGCGGAACAGCGGAATGCCCCGCTGCTTCAGGAGCGAAACCACGTCGGGATAGTCGCATTCCTTGTAGCCGTAGTAGGTCTCTGCGGTCGGGATCGTTGCGCTCAGGGCGTTCAAGATGCTCGTCTTGACGAACTCGGGGCGATACCAGAACCCGACCTTGATCCCCGCCGCGTGAAACTTGTCGCACATGGCCTTGAGGCTGGGATTGCAGTCGTGCGTCTCGTCGAGACGATAGGCATCGTCCACGGTCACGGGCACCGCATGCCAGAAGTCGTGGAAAATGTGGTAGCCGTCAATTCCCGAGACTTTGAGCTTGGCGACCCACTTCTCGGCGTGGGAAACCGGTCCGCCGTCGCGCTGGACCTCGCCGAGCGTGCCGGTCACGGCGAGAGCGGCGAGCGTATCCTGAAGACCCATGCGGCGCGAGACGTCGGTCAACGCTTCGAGCCGCGCATTGAGATAGCGTTGCGGCAACGGTTGCGACATCTCTGAGGTATAAAGATACTCGACCGTTTCGACCGCGGTGCGTTTTCCGGCGATGGCCAGGTCCCACGCCAGGTTAGGCCAGGCTCCATCGGCGCCTTGCTCGGGATAGCTGGCCGAATTGTTCGCGCAGTGATAATAGAGACTTCGCGCGCCGATCGTCAGGCTTCCCGTCGGCCAGTCATAGAAAATGAGCGGGCTGCTTTGAAGACAATCCTGCGTGGGATGATATTGACCTCCCCGCCGTGGCGGCTTTGGCGACTGAAAGAAAACCTGCCGATTCCTCTCGCCCGAAAAATCCACCACCTCGTGGGTTGGCCGCCGGAAGCCGCTCGAATAGCTCACCACGCCTTCGCGCGATCCGCCGCGCGGCCCGAAGCCGTTGTTGACCATCACCTGATAGCCGTCCTTCCACGCTTCGGGCATCTGCACCTCTACGAGCCGCGCCAGGCCGTGATACTTCGTGCCGTGGCGGTCGCGCTCGATCGGCCACCACGTCTCCCATACCAGCATGTAGTTCCACGCGCGGTAGCCCATCGCCACCATCGGCTGCCAGTAACTGAACGTTACGCGGTTGCCGTCAACCTGCGGCGTGAACCAGCGCGAGGAAGCGTCGTGGTGTTCGCGATCCATCGGCAGGGTCATGGGATTGGTGATGTGCGGGTGAGGCGTGCCGCGCTGAATGTTCTCCAGACTCGGTGGCGGCGGTTCCTGGTTTGGTCCTGCCGGTTCGGGCGGGAGTATGACCGCCAGTCCGCGCGAGTCGAACTGGCCGATGTCGAGACCGTTGCCAAAGCGCTTGGGATAGATGAGGTGCTCGCGGTTGCGCGTCTTCCAGTCAATCGGACGGTAATTGTCGTAGACCAGTTCCTGTCCGTCGGGGAACACCACTTTCGCCGCATTGCGGCCAACCGCGATATTCTCGTGCGGGCCGACGGCGAGCGTCGTCTTCTCCCTGAGCGGAGAGACTTTGGCTTCCCCGACCGCGTTCGGCGTGACCGTAGCCGTGTTGCTCTGCGGCGTTGTGCCGCCGTTCTTCAGAACGCCTTCGACGGAGAAGGTGTATCGGACGCCATTCTCCAGTCCCTTGACGACAAACTGCGGCTCCGTCAGCGTTTCGGTTGTGATGACGCCGCGCTTTGGATCGAGCTGCACCACGCGCCACCCGATGACTCGCTCATCTTCGAGCTGCAGATTCCACCGAAGATAGACGCGGCCGTCTCCCGGATCGCCGGTCAGAGCAGTAGGGGAGAGGATCGGCAGCGGCGGCGGTTGCAGGGCTTTCGTGCTCGCTGCGCTTGTTGCGTTCTGGGCCTCTGACACTTTTCCGACGACTGCAAGAAGCATAGCACAAACAATCCCCAGTCGGCTTGCAGCTCTGAGGCTGTTGCTCGCTTTCATTGGCGGTCCGTCCTCCGTTGATTCAAGGTGGGCTGTTTTCAGGAAACCGCGCGGCATCCTCATCGTAGGCCTTTGCGGTGAACGCACAATTCTGAAGCCGCGCCGCGAAGTCAAGCGCAGTAGGAACGCCGGCGGCTCGCCGGTGCTTTTTGAAAGGCCGAACGCTAAGCGGAAAAGAGATGGGAGAAACAGGCACGAGCGACGTTGCCAGCGTTTCGACCTGCAGTCCGCAATCCGAAATCTCAAGCTCCGGCGGAGCCGCCGACGCTCCACGGGGAATGAAGCTTGACCGGTCCGTCGGGCGCAACGATATAAGCGGAAGGGTCAAACGCAACGGCGTTGACAGTTCTCCTTGTGCGTGGCCGCGTGCCTGTTGCCGCGGCCAAAGACCTGCCCCAGGAGCATGTCGCAATGGATGTCGCGATCGTTGGGTCAGTGGCATTGGACAGCATCGAAACGCCAAACGGATCGGTTGAACGCGCGTTGGGAGGCTCGGCGACCTATGCCTCGATCGCCGCTTCGTATTTCGCTTCGGCCGGTGTCGTCGGCGTGGTCGGGGGAGACTTCTCGAAGAAGCACATTGCGGCGCTTCGCCGACGCGGCGTGGACCTCGAAGGGCTCGAGATCATCCCCGACGGCAAGACCTTCTTTTGGCGCGGACGCTATGAGCCCAACCTCAACGACCGGACCACGCTCGAAACGCAACTGAACGTCTTCGAAACCTTCTCGCCGAAGATGCCGGCCTCTTATTGTCAGCGGCCCTTCCTGCTTCTGGGCAACATTCATCCCGAGCTGCAAATGCGCGTGCTCGACCAGGTCAGGCGGCCACGGCTGGTTCTCTGCGACACGATGAACCTGTGGATCGAAACGGCGCTGGAGCCGTTGCGCCGGCTGCTTCGGCGCGTGGACATTCTGTGCGTCAACGACAGCGAAGCGCGCCAACTGTCAGGCAAGGTGAGCGTGCCGGCCGCCGCTGAGTCGCTCCTTGCGTCGGGACCCAAACGCGTGATCGTCAAGCGCGGCGACCACGGCTGTTCGATCTATGGCCGCCGCGGGTTCTTTTCGATTCCGGCTTGTCCGGTTCGGCGACCGGTTGATCCCACGGGGGCGGGCGACACGTTTGCGGGCGGCTTCCTGGGCTATCTGGCGTCGCAGGGGCGAGTGGACGACGCCACCCTTCGCCAGGCGCTGGTGGTCGGCTCCGTGATGGCGTCCTTCTGTGTCGAGGCCTTCAGCGTAACCGGGATTCTTCGACTCAATCGCGCCGATGTGGTCTCGCGCTGCCGTGAACTTCACCGGGCCGCCCTATTTCAGCCAATCCGTTTGGGGAGATGGTTGGCATGAGATCG
>Ga0315280_10009811_pt1 | contig 12149 bp, 11 predicted proteins | sample YL17G06_40_MG_FD_203697 | JGI IMG/M metagenome (GOLD analysis project Ga0315280, IMG submission 203697) | Sediment microbial communities from Yellowstone Lake, YNP, Wyoming, USA - YL17G06_40 | ecosystem: Environmental > Aquatic > Freshwater > Lake > Sediment | place: USA: Wyoming | collected... | reverse complement strand
TGAAAGTCTCGGTGTCTCGGCATTTTACTTCACCGTTACAATTCGATTTCCCATAGGATCAAGAGGCACCGATAGTTAGTGCGAAACAGTTTTAGGGTTGCAGTTTCTTCTAGTGGTTTGCCTTGCCGTGCTGACTTGATTGTGTGTGAAACCCTTCACACCTTTCCGTGTTCTCATGTATGCAGATGTTCAGTACGGCAGGGCATTCTAGTTGGTTAACTTGTTTTCCTTCCAAATCAGCTAAAACCCTATCTCAAGTAGAATCAACAGGCAGCGGCAATTCGGGTGCACATTCGGATACCAAACCCAATCGTTAGGACCCTTCAACAAGTACGGAAACTCTCTTTCCGCGTCGTCATCAGACATGATCTGCTTATCATGGTTCAAACAAGCCTGGCACGTCGCATCATCAGTGATTGTAATGTACATGAAGCTGAGATTAGACTCAGCTAGAAGATCCAGCAGGACGGCCCTCTTTGTCACTGTCAAGGTCTTTTGAGAGCTTCTCATAAAGTTCAATCCGCTTTTGCCTCTCAACTTTCAGGGCCTCTACAGTCTGGGAAGGCACAAATCGACTGTCCATCACAACACCTTTGCCAGCCTCTTCAGGATAGCCCAGAACCTTACGAACCCACGCCGGACTTACAACCCCATGCTCAATCTCACCCTGAAACTTTGCACTCAAACTCGTCTTATCCTCTTCCTTCATAGGCCGCCAAACAAGCTTCACAGGCTTGGCAGTCTTAACAAGCGAGAAAATAATGGATTCATGCAAACGCTTCAAGACTCGCTGATAAGCACGAACCTCAGCCTCCAAAATCGTCTCCTGATACTCAGCAGTCGCCATCGTCGTCGTTCCACCGAAACCCAAAGCAGGCTCCGGCACACCTAAGCCAGCAACGAGATTGCGCGTGAAATGAGCAAGCAAAGGCTCAACAGTCTGCCGACCGCCCACGCTTGCGCTTTGATAAACCTCTTGAATCTGCTCGATTGTTCCATCATTGAAAATATCTTCGCCAGGCTTCCGATTCATTACGCCATTCTTAATCCTGTCATAAGTATCCTTGTCAACCGGACTAGCTTTACTGCCGATCTGAACCATCAACAACGGGTCTGCACGGCGCCGCGCGATGAGAGGCAACTTCTCTTCCATAAAGAGCAATGCCTTAACCGTCGGCAAAACTCTCCGTAAGCAACTGACTCCAAAAAGGCCCCAGGGCTCAGCGTTGAACCTCAACTCCAAGATTTCTTCAGGCTTAAACTTGCCCACTTGACCATATTGAGGCTCATACCGGTATTCAGTCACATTCTGGTTTGCGTCGACTTTCTTGCCGACGGCCATCGGGTTCAAAGGCTTGAATCCTATGCCTTTTTCCTTGAGGATCTGCCAGTACATCGCGCCAAAGATAAGGCCGAAAAGAGTTCCGTCTCGAATGACAGTGTCAGCCTGTATCTGCGTCAACAGATCCGTTATCGTTTGCTTGCTGGCGTCATCTTCACATTCCAAGTCATAGCCCATCTGCCAAATCATAAATTGCTTGATGTCAATAGCCCGGGCAACGTACGGAATGTAATTGTACGAGTCAAGATAGTCTCGAAAATCCTGAAAGTCATCAGGATACTTGCAGCCGCTAACCGTGCCCACAGAAACCTTCACGGCTAAAGCCGGATTCACAGAATCCTCAATCAGATGCGCATTCTGAAGCCTACCGCGAATATGGACCTCACTAGTCTGAGTCTCTTGTTCCGTGCTCGCGACAAGGTAAGACTGAGGACCCTTGCCCTCCACACTCACAAGGCCCTGCAACTTAGGCAGGTTCTCAACTTTTTTTCTACGAAGCTTCTCAAACACCATGAAGTCTTAAGCTCCACTGTCCCGTGTTCATACTGTAAAAGCTGAAAGCGCCCGTGAACAACGGCGCAACCTTCTGGATATACTCCTGACCCATCGCAACTTGCAATTCAGGATACACCACTGTGAAATGGTCCTTTAAATGCCTGAAACCTGAACATTCACCCACACCGTAAGGCATCAAAGGATAAGCCCAGCACAGCAAGGGTCTATACTCATAGATCTTACAGCTGTTCCGAGCCTTGTCAAGAAACGGACACACCTGGTCCGCAAACTGAAAAAGCGTTATGAGACCCGCAATATTCCGGGCCAATGGTGCAAAATGCACGTTCACCCCGCGTTTTCTAGCAAGGACTTCAAGTCTCTGTTTCTCCTGGCTCGTGACTCCAGCGCCAAACCTTTTGCCAAACACGTTCCTGCAGCATTCGCCGCAGCGTTCACAGCTCCAGCACCGCTTCAGCTTCAACAGTGAAAAGGCAGTCAACTTTTTTCGCCTACCACACCGAAGCTGACGAACCCGCTTGTTACCGGATGCTTCACAGCAGCATACAGCGCGAGTGCGATTGCCCAGAACTTGTCATCATGCGACCCAGAAGGATGATTGAAGACTATTTTTCCTGATTTAGTCAGCTCAAACATTTCAACGTTCAACTCGGTAATGACACCGCGGTCATACGGAAGCTTGAACCTACCTTCGATCATAGTCTGCTTCAGGATTGTTGCCATCTCTTCTTTTCGGGACTGGAAAGTTATGCCTTCGACGTTAGGGATGCCGCCTCTTTGCATCTCTTCAACTATGGGGTCTCCCACGCCGCCTATGTCAACGCAGACATGGCAGCTGACTTGCCATTTAGAGGTGAGTTTTTTAACGTAGCCAATGACACTGGCATAGGGAGTTTCCAAAGGAAAGACTTTTTCGTCAGTGCAGTGCAGAAGATAGTAGCCGTCTTCTCGCCTCTCAATAACTGCAACGACACTGAAATCCCTGTGCTTGCCAAGGTCAACCCCAACGTAGAATCTTCCTTTCAAGTCTGCATCAATTCGTGCAAACTCGAGGTTTTCGTCGATGCACTTGCAGATTACTGCTTGCGGAAGCCACCTGTTCGTATCTTCAGCCCATTCAGCTTCCATCTCCCGACTCCAACGCCACCCGTCGCCTTCATACTGACGCTTGATCTGTTCGAGCATATTTTTGCTCAGTGGGCCATTCGGCTCTACGGCTTCACGCCAAGTCACATGGCTCTTCGCGTACCCTTTGAATGCATCTTCGTTCCAGATACGCCAGAAAACGCTGTCAGTACTCCAAGGTGTTGATGAACAGATGAATTTTCCCTGCGTCTTTGTCGCAAGCGTCCAGATGATAGCATCGAACATTTCCTCATCGTTCGAGACAAAATTCATCTCCTCGCAATCCACAACGTCTAATGAAGGCCCGCGTATAGTTTCAGGGTTGTTGGGAAAGCATTCGATTCTGCTGCCATTAGTCAATTCAACGATTGTCTTCTGAGGTTTCCTGTAAAATTTTTTCGGCAATTTGGCAAGGAATCCGTTGATCTTGCGGATGACAAGTTTTGTTTGACGCCATGAAGGGCCTACTACTGCAAGATAACTGTTCTCCATGAGTAACGCGTACCAGAGGAGCAAGGCGCTCGTGATGTAACTCTTGCCAGACTGACGGCACCACCTGGCGGTAATGAACTGGTTTTCAGCAAACTTTTTGGCAAGATCCTTCTGGTAGGCGGTGGCGTTGAATCCCAAGAAAAGTCTAAAGAAATCAACTGGGTCCTGGGGAATTCGAGTCTCTTCTGTCGACTGGAATTCCTGCTTGAATATTCGCAGCTTTCGTCTTTGCTCTAACTTCATTTATAAGCCTCTCAAGTTCAGCAAGATCAGTATCGACTTGTTGCACATCAAACTTTGAACAAAGCCCATCGATTGTCTGCGCCGCATATGCAGCAACCCGAGCCCACTTCTCCCGTTCTCTGAGGGCTAACCCACGGTCTTGCGCCAAAGCATGCGCCTCATTAAATATGTCACCAAGTTTGGCTAGAAGCTCTAGGCGAATACGACGAGTATTAAGCCGCAAGATGCGGCGACAAGCACCCAAACGGCTGGCAATAACGTGTTTTCGCATAGTTTTAACCAAGACACCTTACTCCCCAAGTCGTCTTACTCGCTGAAAAGAGCCTTGACCACGAGAATCAACCAAAACCTCACCGTTCTCGACGTCCGGAATAACGTGGAACTCCAAAGGCTCGTGCAGCAAACCTGCGACCTCGACGCGGGAAATCATGCACACCATCTCAGCCCGTCTACAATCGCGATGACTGTTGTTGAATATCAAACGGTGAATCCGTCTTCTCAACAGTGTTTTCTCACTTCTCTTGTGCACCAAAAAAACCCAACCCTGACGCCACTCAGAGGCGGCAAGTCTCTTGCCTTAAGAATACTTCATGAAGCAGAAATGTTGAGCGGCACTCAAACCAATGTTATGAATGACAGTTAAGAACAGTCCTTGATGCAGTACAAGCTGCCATTCCAAGACCTGAGCGGAGATATCTCCCGAACTTCCCGCGCTCTTACCGCTTTTTGATACATAACTGATATACCGTTTGACTCAAATTTAAGTTTAGGCTTAAAAAAGGCTTGTTTCGGTTCTGAGGCGAAAAAGCCATTTTTTCAGCTATGTCGAAAGTGTAGAATAGAAAAACGCTATCGCCCAGCGGGTTTTGAAAAAAGTCTTATTAGAATATGGCATCTAAACAAGACTGACCCACAATGGAAATCATAGCAGAATTCTCTTTTAACAAAGGAAAGGAATTCATAGAGAAAAATCACAAGGCGGAACTAGAGCAGCTTAGGAAAGTGATTAAATCTGTCGATGCATCGCAATGCAAGACAAAGGTCAGCAAAGAAAAAACAATGAAAGGACAGATGCTTTACGACCCGAAAGCAATGAACAAATGCTTCAAGCAACTTCTCAAGGATGACAAGTGGAAAGTCACAAGAATCATTGTGAAAACCTTTGTTCCCGAAATCTCAGAAGAGCACAAGGGTTTCAGAGAAATCGATGCAGTAAAAAACAAGCTAGGTGTTGAAGTGCAGTTTGGAAAGTATGCTTTCATGGTCTACAATGTTTCGGCAAAAATGACAATTTTCTGTAAACAAGGAATCATAGATTCTGGAATAGAAGTCGTTCCTATGCTCAGTTTGGCTAATGAGATGTCGTCTGGTGTCTCCTATTTCGAACAGATAAAGACAGACTTAGAAATGAGAGGAATAAGCAATATTGACATTCCAGTCTTGGTTCTGGGCATTGACGTTATCAAACGACCTAAACAAAACTTCTCGCTGAAAGAGTTTATGAAAAGCCACAAGTAGAGCTATTTAGCAAATTCGCTTAGATTTCTCATTTCCCATTCTGGTGGAATTTTTGCGACTTTTTCATTTCCTTTCGGTTTCCAGATAGGTTTACCTAGAGGACGTTTTCTTAGAGTGCCTTCAAGAGCCTTTCTGATTCTGTCATAAGCCAAATCCGTGTAAGTCTTCTCTTTGTCAACACCAATACCTTTCCTATTGTTCAAGACAGCCGCAATTATTGAAGAACCGACTCCTAAGAATGGGTCGAAAATTATGTCCTCTTCATTTGTAAGAGCAAGAATAAGCCTTTCAACAAGTTCTATAGGAAATTGAGAAGGATGAACTGTTTTTTCTGGATGATTGCACTTAACGTTTGGTATATCCCAAATTTCCTTTTCCCAATCTTCTAACATGATTTCCCAAATATCTGAGGGATTCTTTCCTAGAGGGTTGCTCGTAGGCATTCCTCTGTTTGGTCCTTTGTAAGCACGTTTACCTTGGTATTTCTGAGGAACACGCACGGCGTCCAAATTAAAGATGTAGTTGTCGCTTTTGGTGAACCACAGAATAGTTTCATATCTTCCAGAGAATCTTTGACTAGCGTGAAGACCGTGTTCAAAATGCCAAATAATCCTATTCCTAAGTTTCAATCCCAGATTTTTGAAGATGTGATAAAAGAAAGCATCAAGTGGAAAAACTTCTTTCTCTTCAACGTAATTCCCGATTTCCCAGCATATACTTCCTTCTGGTCTTAGTATCTCCACGCATCTTTTTGCAACTAGCTTTTGCCATTCAAGATATTTCTGCAACTCTACACGTTCTTCATAGGCTTTGCCTATATTGTAAGGTGGAGAAGTCACGACAAGAGTCACCGTGTTCTCTGGAATATCTTTAAGAAATTCAAGAGTGTCATTGCACGCAAGAACCACGTCGTAGCCTTGTTTGAATTGCTTATCGTATAGAATCTTCTTTCCGCTTGCGACAGCTTCCATTTTGTTCTTCACGCAAGATGGGAATATGTATTTCTCAGAATTTAAAGGCAATGGGAGGCTAAGACCTACGACATTTTTAGATACTTGGCACAGAAAAAGCTCTCATGAAACTCAAAGAAAGGTACGAAAACAAATCTAGTTAATCAAACGTTCAATCAAAAAGTAAACCCTTTCTAAGTGGTAGAACGATAACGTCTAGCCATGGGAATTGATTACAAACCCAAGAGTCTGTTAGCCTTCATTCTCGCTGTGTCTCTCGTTGTGTATTACTACGGAGTTTATACTAACAACCAAAAACTGATAGATTCAGCTTTGCCTTTTCTATATATCTTCGGTAGCATCTTCGCTGTTTTCCTTGCACTAACGATATTTCGCAATGTCAAGAAACTTTGAGATTTAGATAAGGACTCAAAAGCTCTTGTCAAGCTCAGAGAAGAATACGAAAAAAAGGAAGAATAGAGGCTTTATTCTTTCAGTTTGGACAGAAATTCCTCTATCCTTTTCGTGTATTCCTTCTTCTTGAAGGTTAGGTACCCCGTAGCAATTGGTCGTTTCAGACTTAAGTCCGTGGTTGCCTCCACGGACATCTTTTCGGGGAATAATCCCATGAAGCGCTCCTCTCTTCGTATCTCTCCTAGTGAATATGGTACATCGACTGAAAGATAATCCACAAAAAGCTTACCAACGGTCAATTCGTAGATCGCTCTAGTGATTTCCCCAACCTTGATTTGTGAAGACCCAGCAACTCTCCTAAGATTTCCCCATGCTCTCTGAATCTCATTCCTATCATGCCCGTGACCAGCATGAATCCATCTTTGAGATGCTTCTAGAACTCTTTTGAACTCCTCTGAAAACGTGGTTGAGAAGCACCGCTCAATTCCAACTCTAACAGTTATATCTACATCACTTACTTCTAATTGTCGATATATCTTTTCGAAATAATCAACATTCGTTATCACGCAGTTTAACCAGTATTTATCCATCTCAGATGTCTGATCTCTATTTTGTGCTGGTTGTATTCGGACGATGTCTGACACTATTTCTTTGGGCACTTCACCTCTTAGTTTTAGCAGATATCTTTCGCTTGCTGGAAGGTTTAGCGGATTCATTATCCATTTTCCGTTATCAAAATGCCAGACGAGCTGAACTTTCGAGAAGCTCTCATCTATCATCTCAGAAACTTGGAAGTTCTGATAAGCAGGAATCTCGATCTTATTCATACTCCTTCTGATGGAATTGGGAATATTAAGAGCTAGGCTCATCTCACTTTGTTGTGTTCGGTAATTGATTCTCATATCTCTAAATTCAGGCTTGAAAGGCTCAAAGAATTTCTTTACTTTGTTCACCCATTCAAATACCTTTTCAATGTCAGAAAGACTGAGCATTCTTCGGTTAGCGTCCAACGTCAGTCTCCTCCAATATCTTCATCCCTTCTACGTTCAAGAATGGTTCATCTTCCCATTTCTCGATACGGATGGGTATTTCAATTATGAACTCGCCAGATTCTGATCGTTTATCCCTAACTTGAATCTTCTTTTCAATTGGAGGGTACTCATTCTGCATTTTGTCTGTGTACAAGAGTCTTAGGGTCAGCGTAGTCACTGGTGCCCTGATTTTTGTTCTGATCACAGTTTCCGTGTTGGTAAGCCTAACGTTATCAGTTGGGTTCTTCTTGAACAAGTCCACGAGCAGGTCTAACAGCAACTCTTCTGTTTTTTCATAGATTATCTCCATGAATCTATCCTTTGTCTTCGCATCAGTAAGCCATTCTCTGAGTTCGAGAACTGCTTCGGAGTCGATCTCTTCTGTTGGAATAACGCCTCTGTCTATTTTCTCCTGTAGCTCATGTGCGATTCGTCTTACATATGCTGGTTCCAACTGCAGATCTTTGTGCTTTCTCTGTTGTTGATTAGCTACTTTCTCACTTTGTTCCTTCTTGATAATATCTGATAGCCATAATCTTCTCAGAAGCTCGTAGACGATTGACTCTCCAACCGAAACTATCTGCCCCCCGATGGTTGCCTCTATTTTTAGCTCGATATCTCCAAAGCCTACATACTTCAGGCTGAGCGGTAGTCTGTTCTTTTCAAGGGAATCCGTCAATTCTATTTCACTTGGGCATTTCATCTCAAGACTAGGTCTAAAGATACGCCCATATAGCTCCAAACAGTAGAAAGTCTCTTCTTTGCGAATGAATTTCACCTCGATTTTCCTTGCTGCTTTCAATTCCTGAAAGATTTTGGGAGCAGAGACTACCATTCCGAAGTAACATGGAACGCCCTCGAGTGGTGGTTTAACTCTGGTGATTGTTGCTTCATGTTCCCTGAGTACGACTTCATCGACATTCAATATATCATCTATTGTAATATCTGGCGGAACTTTGACATGTATTTCATCAAAGAATACATCAGGGCTCCAAGTCACGTGCATGGGCATCTTCTCGTTGGGCAAAGCCCACGGCACTATATAACCGCTTATATCCACCTTGGACACTGTTCCTCCTTCTTGTTTCAACACTACGGATACTGGAAAGCTTAAGCTTTTCCAATGCTCCGAGCACCATTATAGGCTTCCTCACTTTCCTTGATAGGGTAATATAAGCAACCCTGACAGGTTATTGCTTACGTTTCGATCGATGTCTGTCTCAAGTGGTGTCGGTCGCTTAGAGAGCGCGCGCTATAGTGCGGTTTCTTCAAATAATCCTTCTTGTAAAAAGGTCATCCAGACAGATCGACCAAGGTTTATTCACTTTGACTTGCCTCTAGCGCGCTATTGTAATGAGGCAGTTCTGGTTTTTTCCGCTTGTAGGCTACTGCCACGAGAAGTGTTATTGTCACGAATGCTGGTAGGATCAAGCTTAACGGGTATTCCGAAACTATTGCGGCTTGCTGAAATGTGTGTAGAACGTCTGCCACCAGGTTCACGGCTAGGTTGAGTGATTCTCCCATGCGGTTCTTGAACGCAGGATTAGTCCAGTTGTAGTTTGCATCCATCCATGTGCAGTTGTAGCTGCCATTGTCGCCGAAAGTTGTGTTGAAGGCCAACATCAACGTCGCGTTGTAAGCTGAGATGTTGTCTAGGCTTCCGTCAAAGGTGAGATAGGCATCAAGCACAGTAGTGTAATTGTCTGTTCGAGTATCCACATAATCTTCATAGTCGCTATGGTGCACTTCAGTGCCCCACGCGGTATTGGCGCCCATGGCATGGCCGAAAACTCCTACGTCGCTGATGTAATGGGTCATGGCGCCGAGTGTTTTCGATGCGTTAACCCAGTCCCCGACATTCGCGTAGTCTAGGGCTCTGTTGTATTCTTGCTGGGCTCTCGCTGCTGCCGAGTCGTCTTGCAGGCTTCCATTAGCGTAGTAATATACGTGGTGTTTAGCCGTGTCTCCGATGCCGCTTCCATCTGTGGCGTTCGCGTTATCAGGCAGTTCAGTGCCATAGAGATAGATTGCCAGATTGTTGATGATGGTTTGCTTCTCTCCGGTTGGTAGCCAGTCTAACGCGTGTTGCGCGATCCAGTCGTGCGTGCCATACTTCGGGTTTGTTGGGTCGGTGCTCCATCAACCATTACTCCAGCCAAAAGCAGAATGAATAGACATGATGGCAAAAATAAGCATAAATCCCAAAACAATAGGTCTCTTCATCGTCATCGCGCCGCTAGAAATAGTTCAACCGATAGTTCAGCAATGCATACACCGTCTTTTCTAAGCGTTTCGATTCAATTCAAGGATATGTTAGCGCGCCTGTGGTTATCAAACCTTCCGCGCGCGGGATACTGTTAACTTATTAGGGATAGGCTTCATTATTTTCAAACGGTGAGGCGATGTTTAAGAGTACGGTAGGGAAGCGCGTCAATTATGGAAAAGGGGCATACAAAGGCATAGTCAAATACGAAGTTCAGTTTTTGGAGGATTACGCTGGCACAGGCAGAGACTTTATGGATTTAGTTCAAGGCATTCAATGGGATGACGGAGATTTCGGCATCAGAATATGTTATTATGTAAAAGATCATGGTTCTAAAGATGCGAAATGGAAGTTTGCAAACAGACCACTTTCAACAACTACCGAAATGCTTGGAAAACTATTGAAAAAAGCACAAACAGAAAAATGGTTTCCTAATATATGCTGAAATACGGTTTATCACCGAATTGAATTGTACCATCCCTCTATCAACCGATTTTTCACAAGAACTCTCATCAACCGAAGACTTGACAGAACCCAGTTAACAAGAACTTAAATCCCACAAAAGATCAATAGAACTTACATTTCACTGAAATGGAAGTATATAATATAACCAAAATTAGAATGATTTGCCCAAAATGCGGTAACGAATATACTCTACAAGAAATCAAGAATAGTCGTTCGCCAAACAAGCGTATCCCATGCAAAAAATGTGGCAAACTCAACTCTTTGAAAGATCTGTTGAAAGATCAATAGAGCAATTGGCTCTCAACCCATCAACCGAAAGGTAACAGCCTCATAGAGCACTGTTAACTAAAGGGACATGCTCCCGTCCTAGAGAAAGGATCAAAAAGACTGACTAATCTTTAAAAGGCGGATTGGTGATAATAATGTCATCCTTGGCATGGTGAAGCACACCGCAAGTAACCACAAAGCTGGGCCCGACCAAGAATTGGCTTTACGGTTACTGCTTCCGTTTTCCAACTTCACCATTTTGCCAATGACTGTTATTACTCTGGATATGTATCCTTGATAAATATTATGTGTACCACTTGCATATTTGCAATCCGTATTTGTAATCACTACTCTAAATACGGGTTCTGTCAAGTCTGCGTCGGATTAGATTCCATGTAAGAAATCGTCGGATGATAGAAAAAGGGTTAGTTGTTTTCATCCAGTCTGTTGACATCAGATTCTCTGAATTTCAGTGTTATATCCTTGAATGTTTTACGATATTCTTTCTGAAAGTAAGCTACAATGTCGAGATGCCAATACGCTGATACATGTTTTTTAAGTGTTTCAGTGGGAATTTTGGCAATAAAAGCCCATGCATTATCGTTTGGTTTGATGTCATTTACAATATGCTTGTAGATGTCTTTCCCTTTTGTGTCCCAGTTCAGTTCTGTTTCGAACTCTTCTAATTTGAGGTTTCCTATTATTCTTTCAATGCTCAATTTCAGAGGGTAGCTACTCCAAATGTGTACAGTTATTTGAGTTTGTGACCATTGACCAACCTTCTCCAAAAGAATGAACTCAGTCTTACCTATGTTCAAGCTACGTTCTATCTGTACAAGAACCTTCTGTCTAGCCCATTTCCGCACATAATTAATTGGCATTCTTGCCAATTCCTCTGTCACCCTCAGTTCCAATTCTAACAATAGGGAAGAGAGAATTTCAGCACACATGTTGCACACACCCGTATTGTGTGAGCAAGGATTTTCTATTTAAACGCAAGGTGAATCCACAGCATCAAAGACTGTTACTTTAACACTGGTAACGCTAGTTACTAGTGTAACTGTTACGGAGTGATAGTCGGCATGGGATAACCAAGTTCATATGGAAAAACCCGTATTGAAACATCAATCTGTACATCAAAATTAGAAGCTTAGCCCTCGGAAGCTTCTGTTCTGACTGAACTATTACCATATTTTTGGCTTACCCCAAAAACCCCATAGTTAGTGTTTTGGGTTCTTTCAAAAACCAGTTACATCAAGCCCAAGACACGCGCGCCCGTTATCCTTCAGGTTTCTTCTCCCTAGGAAAGTTCTGCTTCAAATACGCAGAGGCCTTGTCCTCTACACGGTCATAGTACCCTACTTCCCAGTGAGTCGGGCTCATCAAGCCATACTCGGTGCATCCAAGCATCCAAGACACTAGACGAGCCATTTCAACTCTTTCGGCAGAACCATAGTAGTCCTCTCTGAGCATGTCTGCAACAATTCTGCTCAATCTGCCGAGAAAGCCACAGAAAACAGCAAACT
>Ga0315280_10009809_pt1 | contig 12150 bp, 9 predicted proteins | sample YL17G06_40_MG_FD_203697 | JGI IMG/M metagenome (GOLD analysis project Ga0315280, IMG submission 203697) | Sediment microbial communities from Yellowstone Lake, YNP, Wyoming, USA - YL17G06_40 | ecosystem: Environmental > Aquatic > Freshwater > Lake > Sediment | place: USA: Wyoming | collected... | reverse complement strand
CAAGGTTGTGACTGATGCCAATTGAAAAACTTGCAACCTCGTCTGCCAATTTGTCTGCCCATTTTTTGCTGAATATCCCAAAGAATTTGCGAACAAAAGCCTCCACAGCCTTCTCTTTAGTCCTTAAAAGCACTATAAGGGCCACGCCGAAGATAAAGATAAGCGCTATGCCCATTGTCAGCTTGCTCTGTTTTATGCCGAGCTTGTCAAAAGCAGGGATGCTGAATATCGAGAGGAATAACACCAAGATGAACGTAAAGCTGATTACGTCGTATATTCTTTCTGCTACGACCGTTGCGAACGCGCCTGAAAATTTTATGTTCTCTTTTTTCGATATCGCATACGAGCGCACTAGCTCGCCGACCCTTGCGGGCAAAAGATTGTTCACCGCGAACCCAATCGTCGTCGCTTGAAACAGGCTGAAAGTGCCGATCCACTTTATATGGCCGAGCAAGAACTTCCACCTGTATGCCCTGACATAGAGAATAAATGCAACCCAAATCACCGCTATAAAAAACCATGGCCATTTTATCCCTACGAACGCGTGTAAAAGAGTGCGCAAGTTGATGTTCCAGAACGCAAACACGATGCAGATAGCGCTGACTAAAATTCCCACCCAGAACTTCCAAGACCGAAACGCGCTCATGATTTGTCCTATTCTATCAGAAAGCCGTAGCGGTCGCATTCAACATTAGAGCAGCGGTTTAAAAAGCTACAGCACTTTTGCGCTGATGCTCTTCTGCTCTGGTTTCGTGCTAATATATCCGAAAGGGGCAAGCGATGGAAAAAGGGTATGTGCAAATCTACACGGGCAATGGCAAGGGGAAGACGACCGCCGCGCTCGGATTGGCGCTGCGCGCTGCGGGATATGGAATGAAGACATACATCGGTCAATTCATGAAAGGGCAGCACTACGGCGAGCTCGACGCGATAAAGATGCTGAAAGGGCTGGTAACGATCGAGCAATACGGGTTGCAAGAATTTTGCATTCCAGAAAATCCGCCGAACGCGAAACAGGTCAAAGCCGCGTGCGACGGGCTTGAGAAAATGCGAGAGGTCATAAAATCTGAAAAATACGGCATCGTCGTGATGGACGAGATAACGACGGCAATATATTTCAAGCTTATCGACTTATCGGGCGTCGTCGAACTCGTAAAGTCGAAGCCGAAATCGCTTGAGCTGGTGATAACAGGAAGATATGCACCGGATGAGTTGATAGCGCTTGCCGACCTCGTGACGGAGATGAAAGAGGTCAAGCACTACTACAAAAAGGGCATAGTCGCGCGCGATGGAATCGAAAGATAAACGACCTCACCCGCTAGCTTTGGCGCCATACGTTCAAGACCTTTCGCTCATTGGCTTGGACGTCCCGCGATACTCGCAGTTTGCGACCGATTCGAAGGCAATCTGGGATATTGCCGGAGCGCTTTTGCATGAAGACTTGTCCGGCATTAAAGTGCTCGAAGCGGGGTGCAACTCGGGCGTCTTTGCATTTTTATGCGCGCAAAGAAAAGCGAAGGTCGTCGGGGTAGATGTAGTCGACCATTATCTAACTCAAGCTGAATCGATAAAGGCGCATCTCAATCTCAAAGACGAGGTCGTTTTCAAGAAACTGTCGGTTTATGAGGCGGACGCGCTCGGCGAGTTCGACATCGTCTTGGCGCTCGGCCTCTTTTACCACCTCAAGTTTTGGCTCTATGCGCTCAACAAACTCGCAAGCATCGCAAAGGAGCTTTTAATAATCGATACCGAGCTTTTGTCCGTGAAAGAGGACGCTTATCAAGCGCGTTTTGTAAAAGAGTCATATCGCGGCGACGAGACAAACTGGTGGGTATTTGGCGCGGGGCTGATTGTTGAGAAGCTGAAATCGCTCGGATTCCCAAATATCTGGGCGTTCAAAGTCGGCGGGGCTTACGCCGCAAAAGAGTATGCCACTGGCAAAATCGACTCGAGGACGCTCATCCCCTACGGCAGGCGCGGGCTCTTTTTTGCTGTGCGCGACGGCATCGAGCCGAAATCGGTCGTTCGAGTTGAAAGGCTCGGCGAATTTGAGCCGCTTGAGCTAGGCGAAAAGGGGATACCTTATCCGAGCACGGACTCGGCTGTGCCGCTGAAGATATTTGCGGAGAATAAAGGGTATTCACTTTTTGCGTCGAAAAAAAACGAGCTATTTGCAGTTGAGCGATTCGGCTGTCCGACCCGAATTATTTGCGAAGAAGATGATAAGGTTGCAGTAAGTGAGCTGATAGGCAATGACGGTGACAGCGCTCCTTTCACATTCAAGGGGTTCTGGACTCCGAAGATTACATACAGACCAAAGCTTCCGTCGAAGCCGCAGGTGTTCATTGAGCGCGCCGACAAGATAGGACTGCATCTGGTCTTTGAGCGCGCGCTGCCGCCCGGGACGTATGTTTTGCTCAACGTTCTCTGCACGAAGGACAAAATGTGGCACGTTTTAGCGTCAACGGCCTATTATCTCGGCGGGAAAAAGTCGCTCAAGGTCGAGCTCGAAAAAATTGAAGCCGCGAGCTGGGATGTTTGGGTCGAGTTCGTAATAGGCTTGCCGATGACAAAGCCGCTTGTAAGGCGGGTCAAGCTTTCAATTAAGACTTTTGAGCACCCCGCTTCGCCCCTTATATTTATCCGTCCATCTGAAACCGGATGCGTTAAACAATCGGGAACGCTTGACCTCATATCGCCCAAAAATTTTGCGCGTGGGGATCGGATAGTCGTAAATCTAGCTGACATCGAGCGAACGGGGCAAATTGAGCTTCTCTGGCTCGACCACGAGCTGGTTCCATTCGGAATATCAAGAATTGAGCAGGCGGACGAGTCAAAAACTCTTGAGTTCGACACCGCGTGGTTCCCGCTGAGGCAGGGTTTTTTAATCGTGAATCGCGTCGACGGTGGCGAGCGCGCATTTTTGAGGAGCGCAACGTTTCGCTGCGATCAGGGAAAAGCGCCGTGGATGCCGGACACGTTTGAACAGCCGTTTGCGGGGTTTGCGTTTAAGAAGGTCGTGGCGCCGAAGACGATGAAAACTGGCGAGAAGCTGAAGGTCGCAATCGAATACGAATATTTCCCGAAGGATATTTGGCCTATGATAACGATCGCGCTGTATCGCGAGTCTGAGCTTATGTGCAAATGGGATTCATGGCAGGGCGGGCTGCAACTCTATCAGGAAGGCGGGCATTTTATATTCAATTGCCCAAAAATAATTTTGGCACCAAGCGAATACGAACTGCTCATAACGGCGTGGCACCCCACGCGCGGCACCTTTGGAATTACAAGAAAGCCGCTAACGATTGAGCAAAGAGATGATGCCTAATCGTTTCTGGAGCTATATCAGACGGGTTTTAAACGAGTGCGGCGCAAAAAAAATACTTGTCGTCGGAAATGGACTTCCCGAAGACCTCGGAGTAGAGCGTCTGGAAATTGTAATTGGCAAACCTGATAAATATGGGGGCTTTGAGCTTAAGGAAGCATTTGACGCAGCCGTGATAACGGGCGGATTGGCCGAGTTCGACCCATTCTTAATCCTTTCACAGCTCAAACGGCGTGTGCGGGGGCTTGTTGCAATCGCGGCAAAGCCGAACACGATTGGCGACCCAAGAAACATGCAGTGGAGCCAAAGCGGGTTTGAATTCGGGGTCGAAGCCATCAGGAACATGCTGGAGACATTAGGCTTTAAGGATGTGAAGGTTTCGAAGACACAGAATCTCATCGCCTGCTATGCGCAAGCTAACGAAACTGTGAGGATTTTCAATAAGGACTTGCAAAAATCGAGAATTGTGAGTGCCGAGCTTGAAGGGCGCTTGGGGCTCGGCGTTGTCGAATTGAAAAAACCGTTCGAGCTCGAATTTGAAGTTGAACTGCCGAAGAAGCAGGAAGCGTTCTTGAGGATCGTTATAGAGGATGGCAATAAGCGATATACGTCAGATTCGCCCATGTTTTTTGGGAGTCAAAGGGTGGTAGCGAGGGGCGATAGCTGGGATATTGAGCAAAAGTGCAGGATAAAAGGGGAACTCTGGTGCAAATCAAAGGGCGGCTTTAAACTCGCGTCATATACCGACTGGATGCGGGTCGATGTGGAAGAACTAGAGCCAGCGCTTAAAAATTTGCCGAGCGGCTGGGCGTTTATCAAAAAAATAACGTTAGAGCACTACGAGCGGCTCGAAGGCATGGCGTATTTCCCGCAGAGCGGCAAGCTGAGGTTGGTCACAGAGTTTGAAGGCTCGAATCCCGAGGCGTTCGGCCTGCTTGTCAGGTTGTCCGATAAAGACGGCTTCATCCTCAACCAGACCACAGTATCGAAACCGGAGATTAGAACAAAACAGGGCGGATTCGAGCTCATCTGTGACTGTTCGTTTCTGCCGCTTGCAGACGGCATATATAAACTCGGAGTTATGCCGATATCTTACGACCCGCTTATTGCAACCTTTTCGGACGAGGAGAAGGCGGTCTATTTTAAGGTGATAGGCGACGAGAAATCCAAAGACGAGGTCATATCTTCTCGATTTGTGGTCGAGAAGCTCGAACATGTAGAGCCAAAGACTGTGTCGAAAGCGTCGATTGTCTCGATTCATTCACCCGTTAGGAAGATGTATTGGTTTTTAGCCGAACCTAAAGAGTCGATCTGGTGGGAAATAACAGTAGATTGGCCCGGCAATGCGGAGCTCAACCTCAAATTCCAGCTGATTTTACCGCTGAGGTGGAAGATATTGCTCGAAAAAAACACGAAGGATATGGGGCTCAAAATAGACCTCCCGGCCGGCAGATGGCGCATAATATTTTCATTGAGCCAGCTCTATCTTCAGGACACGGTGCTGTTGGGCAAGGTCGATCTGGAAAAAAACGGCGAGCTAGAGGACAGCCGCCATTTTTATCTTGCGCTGCCGAAGGTCGATGTCAATCAAGAGGGCGCGCTCCTTTTGCCGTGGGAAAGAACTGGCGATAAGTCCGTTGAGCTAAGCGTAAAAGCCATTGAAATTAAAGAGGTTTCTGATAATATCAAGCTATCGGTCGACATGAAAGATCGGGCGTTTTTTGAGTTGAGCGCGATCAGCGGTTTTGAAAAATCTCCCCTTCAAAGTGGCCCGTTTGACGGGGTTGCGAGTTTTGAAATGCCTAGGAGATTCCTCTGCGGCGATAAGTATCTTTTGGTAAGTGTAAAACCGTTTGGCTGGGCGCGCGATTCGGCATCGGTCGTCGGATTTTCCGTGTCGGGTGCACCAGTTGAGGAAGTGCCGCTAACTTTTAAATGGGAGCTTGCATGAAGGGTATATTAAAAATTTTATTAGCAATATCGATAATTTTGACATTGTTTTCACCCTCGCTTGCAAGCGAGCTCGGTCCGATGCGGATTATCTCGACCGTGCCTGCGCTCACCGAGATGGTCTGGGCTGCGGGCGCAACGGACCGACTTATTGCGGTCAGCGATTACTGCCATTTCCCGCCCGAAATTGAAAATTTGCCGCGAATCGGCGGACTTATGAATTTCAACTATGAGCTTATCAAGCGCTTGAAGCCCGACATGGTGCTCTTACAGTATCCGCCGCAAGACGTTGGGCGGAAGCTAAAAAGCATGGGGATTTCCTATGGCGTGTTTGCGAACGAGACGTTCGGCGAGATACGCGAGTCGATAAGGGTCATGTGCGGGCTGTTCGGACACGAGAAGCAGTGCAAGCCGTTCTTTGAGAAGTGGGACAGTGAGCTGAACGCGATTCAGGATAAATATTTGAAGGCGAAGCCCGGCCCCAAGACGATGGTCGTCGTCGGACGCGAGATTGGCAAAGTAGCCGGGCTTTATGTCGCGGGCAAAAACTCGTTTTATGCCGAGATGCTGGGGATACTCCAGTGCCCAAACGCATTTACAAAATCCCATCAAAAATATTTTCAGCCCTCGCTCGAGGCGATAGCGAATGCGAAGCCAGAAATTATTATCGAGATATGGGCGGGCAAAAAGTTTACTGACGCTCAAAAGAAGAAATTGATGGACGACTGGAAGGCAATGAAGATGCTGCCCGCCGTCCAAAACAATCGGATATATATCGTGACCGAAGACTATTCAGGCATCCCGTCTGCACGTGCAATCGACGCGTTGAAATTGTTTGAGGGGATTTTGCGTTCGGATATGGGGATTACGGTTCACTTTTAGCCTCTCTTTTGAAATCGATTCTAATAATGTGAAAAATGTACTGTAAAGGGTGCTTGGCAAAGAGGACAAACAATGTATAATTTTTTCGACCATGCAAAACATCGCCATCGAATCCAAAAATCTTGCCTGCACACTCGGCGGAACAGAGATATTAAAGGGCGTCGACCTGACTATTTATGACGGCGAGTTCTGGGGGATAATCGGGCCGAACGGTGCGGGCAAATCGACGCTCGCTAAGTGCGTATGCGGGTTGATCCCGTATAGCGGCGACATAAAAATCTATGGCAAACCCGTTGCAAGTTACACGCGCAAGGAGCTTGCAAAAATCGTATCTTATGCGCCGCAGGCTTACTTCTATTACTTCCCATACACGGTCTTCGAGTTTGTTTTGATGGCGCGCTACCCGTATGTATCGAGGTTCACAGGGTTCTCAAGCGAAGACAAAGAATCTGCCAAAAGCGCACTTTTTAGCGTCGGACTCGAAGAGCTGAAGGACCGCTCGATCGGCACGCTGTCGGGCGGCGAGCTGCAAAAGGTTTTTTTAGCGTCTGCGCTCGCACAGGGTTCAAAGATTGCCATTCTGGACGAGCCGACCGCGTTTTTGGACCCGAAAAATCAGAAGGACCTGCTCGATCTTTTGCTCAAGCTTCAGGGCGTTACCAATCGAACGTTTGTGATTGTGAGCCACGACGTCAACTTCGTCATGCAGTCGACGAGAAAAATCGCGGGGATGCAAGACGGCAGAATCGATTTCATCGGCTCGCCCGAGGGTCTGACCCCCGAGGTTTTGAAAAAAATCTACGGCACAGAATTTGTGTCGGTGACTCACCCGACTACGAAAAAGCCGATCGCATTGATAAACCCTGAGTCGAGATGAAAAAGGTCTTTATATTCATTCTGGTATTTTTTGCCGCGCTTGCGATTTTGCCGTGCATCGGCAGGCCAATTATATGGTGGAACGCTGTAGCTAATCCCGATTTGAAGGAGACACTTCTTTACTTTCGCATCCCGCGCGTCATTTTCGCGTTTATCGTCGGAGCCGCACTGGCCGTCGCGGGCGCGGCGTTTCAGGCGCTGTTCAGGAATCCGCTTGCCACGCCGTACACGCTCGGCATATCGAGCGGCGCGGGCTTCGGCGCGGTTTTGGCGATATATCTAGGAATCGTATCGCCTGTCTCTTGGCTGCCCGCAACGAGCATATTCTCATTTCTTGGCGCGATCGCAACGGTCGGGCTGGTCTACGGTTTCACTCGCATTCGCGGCGGACTGAATATCACGACGCTACTGCTCGCGGGCGTTGCAACGAATTTTTTCTTCTCCGCGCTCGTATTATTATTGCAATATCTATCCGACTACACGCAAACCCACAGGATGCTGTTCTGGCTCATGGGAAACTTGGATGTCTACGGCTACCACGAGATTCTGATTGCGCTCTTCCCGGCGATAGTCGGGATAATTTTCATCTGGTCGATTGCGCTTGAGCTCGACATGCTGGTCTTGGGCGAGGAGCTGGCTAGCGCAAGGGGCGTATCAACAAAAGTCCTAAAAATTGCGATCTTCCTTTTTGTTTCGCTTCTCGTCGGTGCGGTCGTATCGATTTCGGGCCCAATCGGATTTGTCGGGCTGATCGTGCCGCACACGGTCAGGCTTATAACGGGCTCGCGCCACAGCATAACCATTCCCGCGTGCATATTCTTTGGTGCAACGTTTTTAGCTTGTGCGGATACAGTCGCGAGGGTGATAATTTATCCTGCGCAAATACCAGTTGGCGTTATAACCGCGCTTTTAGGGGGTCCGTTCTTCCTATGGCTCCTTTTAAGAAAGGAATACCACTTCTAGCCGTCGTTTTAGTTTTCACCCTGAGCTGTGCGAAGGAAGAGAGGCGGCCGTGCGACAACTGCGTCATCGTCGCGATAGAGGGGAGCCCGACGAACCTCGACCCGCGCTACGCGACCGATGCGTATTCGACCCGCATAGACCCGCTAGTATTCTCCTCGCTTGTGACGCTCGACAAAGACAGCAATCCAATATGCGAGCTGTGCGAATCGTATCAAGTGCCCGACCCGAAGACGTATATCTTCAAGCTGAAAAAAGGGGTTAGATTTAGCGACTCAAGGCCGCTAACGTCGCGCGACGTGAAATATACGTTTGAGTTTCTTAAAAATCCTGACAACGGCTGCCCGTCGCAGGGTTCTTATAAAGTGTTGGAGAGCGTAGATGCTCCTGATGATTACACGGTAATATTCCGCCTGTCCGAGCCGTTTGCGCCGTTCCTATACAAGCTCGCAAGCGGAATCGTTCCCTACGGCACTCAAAAGAACGAGTTTCCAACGGGTTCTGGCCCGTATAAGCTGGCTGAGTTCAGACAGGGCGAACGGGTTGTGCTTGAAAAAAATCTGAATTACTGGGGCGAGCCTGCGAAGCTCGACAAACTCGTATTTGAGATAATTCAGGACGACACGACGAGGACGCTCGCGCTCATGAAGGGTAGGCTCGATCTGGTTCAGAATGCCGTGCCGCCACACGCAATAAAATTTTTGGAGCGCGACGGGCGATTCAAGGCGATCGTCGAGCGCGGGATAAATTATTCGTATATGGGCTTCAACATGGACGACAAAATCCTTTCGCACCGCGAGGTGCGATGGGCAGTCGCGCACGCGATAGACAGGCAGAAAATAATTGATTATCTGCTGCTGGGGCAGGCACAGCCTGCGACAGGAATCATCGCGCCAGCTATCTGGGCGTATGAGCCGGACGTAAAAAAGTTTGAATACAATCCTGAGCTGTCGAAGCAACTTTTGGATATGGCAGGATTTCCCGACCCAGACGGCGACGGCCCGAAGCCGCGATTCGCGCTCTCGTATAAGACATCCACCAATAAATTGCGGGTCGCAATAGCAACCGCGATACAAGACCAGCTAAAAAACGTCGGAATAAAGCTCGAAATCCGCTCGCTTGAGTGGGGGACGTTTTTCGATGACATCAAGAAGGGGAATTTTCAGACGTTCACGCTGACGTGGGTCGGCATTCAGGATCCCGATATTTTTTATTATGCGTTCCATTCGGACAGCATCCCGCCGAATGGTGCAAATCGCGGAAGATATAAAAACCCGCTGGTCGACAGGCTGATTGAGGAAGGTCGAAAGACACTCGATTTTGGTGTGCGCAAGAGAATATATTCGGATATCCAGAGAATTCTGGCATACGACTGTGCCTATGTGAGCCTGTGGTATAACGACAACGTGATCGTGATGAAAAACGGGTTAAAAGGATTTGAAATATACCCGGGCGGCGAATACACATCGCTGGCGAAGGCTCGGTGGGAATAGCGGGCATGCTGAGTCAGCGCTCAAAAACGCTCATCTTTATCGCAATAGTTATCTGCTACTTTTCGTTGCGGCTGGTGAATCTCGGCATCCTTCCGATATTTACAGACGAAGCTGAGTATTTGCACTGGGTCAAACTGCTCAGGGGTGGGCTGAACAATTTATGGATAACGTATGAAAGCGAAAGCAAAAAACCGCTTACGGCCTGGCTGACATACCCCTTTTATGGACTGTTCAAAGACCCTCTTGTCTCCTGCCGTTTCGGTTCTGTAATATTTGGATTTGCCGCATTTTTAGCGACCTTTTGGCTTGCTTTGAGGATGTTCAATTGGCGCGTTGCGCATCTGACCGCTTTTCTGTATGCGACCTGCCCGTTCATGGTCTTCCATGAGCGGATGTTTCTCATGGACCATCTTATTACACTCTTTGCCACTCTGTTCCTCGTCTTTTTGGTTCGTGCCGCGCAGAACGACCGCACCAAGGACTACGCATGGTCAGGATTTTTCTTGGGGCTTGCTACCGCAAACAAAGAGATTGCCTTGTTATATCTGATAATGTCGCTTTTTGCTTTTCGTCTGATTGGCCAGCACAGGCTGAACGCAAAGATATTTATAACTATTTTTATGTCAATTGCGACTCCCCTGGCTATGAGCATAATCCCGCATTTTAAGTTTGGCGCTCGCCTGTCGCATGTGGGTCCGGGCTACATGATTCCTCTTCAGACGCTGCTTTCAAACCCGATTCCGTCGTGGCTGAGAAACGTGAAATTTGTTTTGACCCCATACCTCTTATTTTTGGGGCCATTAGTTATAGTCACTGCCTTAGGGCTCATCCGAATGGTCGGTTTGAAAGAGAAGCGAGCAGCTTTCCTTTTGGTTTGCAGCTTTTTTGTCCCTTTGGCACTGATATTTTGTGTCGAGAGATGGGGGTCAAGGTATTTATTATTTGTTATCCCGCCCACTTTAATATTTGCTAGCTGGGCAGTTGTCGAGGGAATCAGAAGCAGGCTTATAAAATACGGATTGGTAGCAATAACCGTCTGTTACTTTTTGGCGTTTGACTTGCTCCTTATCTTCTATCCACCGTTAGCCCCCCTGCCTCAAGAGGATAGAAGGCAGTATATAACCGGCTGGCCAGCAGGCTATGGGCTGGATAAAGCCGTATCATTTCTTAACTCTGAGGCCGAACATGGAGTAACAGATGTATTTTTACCGCCAATATTCGGGAACCCAACCGATTCGCTGTTTGTTTATCTGGGCGATAATGAGAACATTAGACTACATATTGCGTGGTGGTTGGAGGAGAAGCCCATACTCAGGGAGGGCTGTTTGAAGATTCAATCGAATCCGCACACAAGGCGATACACTCACACTGTGTGTTTTGATAAGATTTCGCATGCCTATTTTGTAGCCGATCCGCCACAGTTTAAAATTGAGCCAGTAGCAAAGTTCAACCCGAACATGAAGCCCGTGCTGATAGCCCAGAAGCCCGAGAATAAAAGCGCGTTTGTGGTGTTTAAGCTGAGGTGAAGGGGGCGGCGTGAGCAATCTGGTCAGATTTCTACTATCGCGGCTTGGCCAGTTCATTCCGACCGCCTTGGGCGTCATCACCTTGGTATTTTTCCTCGTCCATCTGGTTCCGGGCGACCCGGTTGAGGCGATGCTGGGCGAGACGGCGCAGCCAGTCGATAAAGAGGCGCTGCGGCACACGCTCGGCCTCGACCAGCCGATTCACGTCCAATATCTAAAATTTCTGAAAGGCGTGGCAAGCCTGAATCTAGGCGAGAGCTTTTACTATAAAAAATCCGTGGTTTCAATCATCTACGAGCGATTGGGCGCGACCGCTCAACTTGCGGTTGCCGCGATGCTCATCGCGCTGGCTATTTCATTTCCGCTCGGGCTGATTTCTGCGCTGAAGCGCGCAACCGCTTGGGACAAATCGAGCATGGTCGTCGCACTTTTTGGCGTTTCGATCCCGCACTTCTGGCTCGGCCCGATGCTGATCTATTTATTCTCAATCAAGCTCGGTTTTTTCCCCGCATCCGGGCGCGGGAGTTTTTTGCATCTCGTATTGCCCGCGATAACGTTGGGGACCGGGCTTGCTGGAATTCTATCGCGCATGATACGCGCGAGCGTGCTCGAAATTTTGCGCGAGGATTTCATACTCTACGCGAAGGCGCGCAGGATAACGAGGTATAGATTTGTCATACACTATTTATTGCGACCCGCGCTTATCCCAGTCGTAACGCTAATAGCGCTTCAGCTTGGCGCGCTTTTGTCGGGCGCGGTGATAACCGAGACCGTGTTTTCCTGGCCCGGCCTCGGGACGCTGTTTATATCCGCCGTCTTTTCCCGCGACTTCCCGCTGATTCAGGGCTGCGTGCTGTTCTTCTCACTCTTCTACCTAATCGCCAATCTCTTGGCCGACATGTTTTACGCGGTATTGGACCCGCGAATACGGCTGGCTGGGTGAAGAGTTGACTACAGGAAAAATGTGAGTATAATAACGACTTGCTTCGGGGGTCGTCTAACGGCAGGACATCGGACTCTGGATCCGAGAATTGAGGTTCGAATCCTCGCCCCCGAGCTTGATTTTACGTTAGCTTACAGCCGTGAGGATAAAATTCAAAAAACTCAAGCTACCAAGAAGCTACCACTGCAAAAATAA
>Ga0315280_10009808_pt1 | contig 12151 bp, 9 predicted proteins | sample YL17G06_40_MG_FD_203697 | JGI IMG/M metagenome (GOLD analysis project Ga0315280, IMG submission 203697) | Sediment microbial communities from Yellowstone Lake, YNP, Wyoming, USA - YL17G06_40 | ecosystem: Environmental > Aquatic > Freshwater > Lake > Sediment | place: USA: Wyoming | collected... | reverse complement strand
TTAGAGGTAACACCGCTTTATCGCAACCTGGGGACGCGCGTGACGTTTCTCGGCCTTGAGGCCGAGGATCTGTTCGCCATCCTGGCGCTGGCGGTCGTGACCAACATCCTGGGCCGGTTCCTGCACCGCGAAATGTTTGGACTACCCATGAACATATTCATGCAGTATCTGGTGCCGCTCGCGAGCGTCCCGGCCCTGATGCTGTTTAAGTATGGCAAGCAGCGAGGGTATCTCCAGGACTGGGTGATGTTTCACTCGAAGCCCCACGTTTATTCGGCGCTCGAACGTGATGGGCAGATTACTTCCAGCTACATCCGGGGAGAGGCTTAATGCCGGTCACGATGGAAGAGTACAGGCGCTCATTGAAGGAGCCGGCGCTTGCCGAACAGCTGAAGATCCGCGACCTCCTGGACAACGTCGCCATCCAGCTGAACGGCTCGCTGGTCGCCGGTTATGAGTTGAGCGGCTTGCACTCCTACTACGGGTCGGACGATGACCACAACCGCACCAAGGGGCTGCTCGAGGCACTGCTGCGGTCGCTGCCTGAGCGTTCCATGCGCATGCAGATCCGATTCGAGGTCGCCGAGGGGACCGGCGATCTGATCGGGCGCTACAACGCACAGCAGCGGAACCCCGGCGCCGTGCTTCAGGTGCTTGATCGCGTGCACGTCGAGACCTGGCGGGGACGAGACGCTGCCGGCTGTTACCTCCGCGACTTTCTGCACGCCTACTTCATCTGGGACCCGAAGATTCATCACCAGTCGCCCGACTTCGAGTGGAAGCGGAGGATGAAGGGCACAAACGGCGGGGGCTGGAGCTTGTCGGCAAGGAGGTGCATGGAGCGGACGCAGCGGGAGCACGAAGACCTCCTAGCCGAGTTCAACAGCCTGATGAGCGGCGTCGAGACCACGCTCGAGGCAACCGGAATGCGAGCCCGGCGCATGACGCACCAGGAGATCTTCCTCGAAATCAAGCGGGCTCTCAACCCGCTGGCCAACGACACCCTGCCCTACCGACCGCCCGAGGAATCGCTAGTCTACAACAGCGTCCGCAGCCAGATGGCCAATGTCAACCTCGAGGACGAACTCGATGACTACCTGAAGATCGGCGGTCTGCTCTACTCCTGGATCACCCTGAAGGACCTGCCCGACGCAACCTTCCCCGGCATCTTAAGAGAGCTTCTGCGGATGGATTTCCCGGTGGTCATCAACGCTGAGGTGAGCCTGCCCGACCACGCGAAGGTAGTGAAGAAGTATAAGGGGCGCCTGCGGAAGATGCTGGCGGCACAGCGCGACATCCACGGGGGATTCCGGTTAAACGTGGACGCGCAAGTGGCGGAGCGGCAACTGGTTAAGGTACTTGAAGATGTGATCTCAAGCTCGTCAAAGACTTGCCAGTTGAGCCTAATCCTTGCGGTCAGAACCTCAAAACCGGCGCGCAACCGGCAGGAGCGGGAAGAGGGCGAGCGCCTCCTGGCCGATCGCCGACAACGCGTCCTCCACGCCCTGGCACGGATGAACGGGGCGCGAGGCATCCTGGAAATGCTGGCACAGAAGCGGATGTTTTTCGGCGGCCTGCCGGCCATGGCGGAAGAGAACAAGCGGGAGATCGACATGCTGACGCTGAACGGGTCCGACCTCCTGCCAGTCGAACTGCCTTGGCCGGGCACGCCGCACTCACCGCTGGTGCTGTTCGAGACGCCGACTCGCCAGCTGATCCCGTTTTCGCCTTTCGATTCTTCGCTGGGCGACGCCAACATGCTGGTGATGGCCAAGTCGGGCGGCGGGAAGACCTTCATGGCGCAGCTGTTTCTGCTGATGATGGCGCGGGCCAACCCCTTGATCTCGATCCTCGAGCGCGGTGATTCTTATCGGCCGCTAGTAGAACTGATGGGAGGACGGGCGATCGACGTAAGGCTTGAAGGTACTGAAACAATCAACCCGTGGGACTTGCCGCCCGGCCGGACGGCGCCGGGCAAGGAAAAGATCGCATTCCTGAAGAACCTCACGCTGCACATGATCGGCGACAGCCCGCGCTCAGACCGCACGCTGCTCGACAATCTGCTGTCCGACGCCATTGCCCGCACATACAAGCGGTGCGCGATCCGATATTCGAATCCTATTCCGACGTTCAACGACCTGCGCGAGGAGCTTGCGAACTGGCGCGACGAGGAGCGGCTGGAGCGCACCATCGACGAGGCCAGGTTAGCTGCGATCAAGCTGCGCCTGTGGACAGGGGAGAAGGGTATTTACAGCAAGCTCTTCGATTCACCCACCACCATGCGCCTGGACTCGAACTGGCTGTTCTTCAACATCGAAGGTCTGAGTTCAGATCCCACCCTTGAAACTGCGATGAGCATGCTCGTCGCCAACGCCATGGCGGAGCGCGCGTCAGGGAGGAGCGGCCAGCCGTCGATCACCGTCCTCGACGAATGCTGGGCGCTGCTGGATTCGCCGACGCTCGCGCCCGAGGTGGTTCAGCTCTTCCGCACGGCGCGCAAGCGCTATGGCAGTGTGTGGGGAATCTCGCAGACGGTCGAGGACTTTGTGGGGACGGAGTCGCAGCCACGAGTCCACGGGCCGGGAATTCTCAAGAACGCCACGACGAAAATTGTGGGCCAGCAGCCGGGTGACACTGTGCCGCTTGCGAAACACCTCTTCCTCAATCGCCCTGCCATCAACGAGGTCAAGGAGTTCAGCGCGCCGCGCAAGGGGCGAGGAGCGGAGGCGCTTCTGGTACTCGGGGAGAAGGCAGAGACTACGCAAGTGATCCGCCTTGTGCCCACGCCGGTTGACTACTGGATATGCACCACGTTTCCCCGGGAGCGGCGCTATCGCAGCTGGTATCTCAACAAGCACAGTGGCCGCCCGCTCATCGAGTGTTACCAGGAGCTGGCGCAGAAGTTCCCGCAGGGACTGGCGGACCTGCCAGAGCTTCCCGAGGAGCTTTCAGGGGCGATCCTTGCGGAGCCCGCGCGATGAGAAAGCTGAATGTGCTTGCAAGCGCAGTGTCGGGCCTTTTGGACGCAGCGGCTGATTCGCTGCCGGGTGTGGCGGCGAGCTCTTGGATGTCGATGTGTGTCAGGGAACTCGAAATCAGCCTGTATCCGCTTCTCGTTTTGTTTAGGAGGTGAAAAGGAAATGACCGCTGTGTTTTTCATTCTGTTCTCCTGGTACGTGATGACGGCCAAGACGCGCCGGCAGGTGGTCGCCGTGGCCGTAGCAGGAGTGGTCACCGCAATGGTGGTGTCACCGCGCCCTGTCTTCGCCCAAGGGCTCTGGGCGGCGATCCAAGCTGTGCTCGACGTGGTCAACGGAATCATTCAAACCGCCTTGAATGACATCAACAGCGTGCGGAGCGCGATCAGCCAGTTCTACCAGCTGACCGTCTGGCCGGAACAGCTCATCAACCAGGCAAAATCGCTGGTCACCCAGATGGTCAACCAGTATCGGAGCCTCATGGCGAGCATTTTCAACACCAACCTGAATAGCGCCACACTGACCGCGACGCAGGGCCTTGAGACGGTGATCCGAAACGCCCAGACAGGCGACTTTTCAGCGCTGCAATCAAGCTACACCACAGTCTACGGAGCGCCGCCGAATACTACGGCCGCGAGCGCGGCAGACCGCATACTGATCGACATGGATGATGCGCTCGCCCAGGGGACACTGAAGACCTTAAAGGAATCGGATGAGGTGGACAACCTGACACTCAGCGTGGCCGACCAGCTGGAGAATGCGGCGAGCCAGGCGGCGCCGGGCTCGGCGCCGTTTCTGACCGCCACCGCCGTCACCGCCTCGATCCGTAGCCAGGCGCTGACGCAGAAGCTGCTGGCAGCCGAGCTCCGTCAGGAGGCAGCGGATCTGGCGCACATGAACACGCTCCGAAAGCGAGGCGCCACCTTCGCGAGCCGGGTCAGCACATCGATCCAGAACATCCTGCAACCGCAGTAAGTGAGGAATAGCAATGAAGGAGCTACTGAAAAGGGGCAAGCAAGCACTCAAGTCAGGCGCACGCTGGGCCTGGGACCGTCGCCTCCGGGTGGCGACGCTCCTACTGGTGTTGGCGATGGTCGCGCCACGGCCGGTCCAGAGCCAGTTCTTGGACCCGTGCTGCGCCATTCTGTCGGCTGGCTTGGCCACGATCTCAAGCACGCTGAGCAGCGTCATCGGCGGCGGTCTGAACTCGATTCTGTCTGTCGACCAGACGATCCAGAACTTTGAACAAAGCGTTGTCTGGCCGCAACAGCTGATCGCCCAAGCCCAGGCGCTGGTCGGCTCACTCCAGGGGGTCTTCACCCAGATCGATTCGGTGATGAACACCGCGGTGAATAGCGCCACACTTCCCTCCAGCCAGCAGCTTGAGCAGAACCTCCTCTCACGCGACGCCGGCCAGATCCCAAACACTGGAGCGAACTATACGGCTGTGTACGGCCAGCTTCCGACCACCACCCAGGCCTCACCACAGGTGCGCAACCTGATGGACATGGCGGATGCCGTTGCCCAGGATGCAATGAAGCGAGCCATCCAAATCGACAACTTGGCAACCCTGGAGCTGCAGGCGGCCGACCAGATCAACCAAAGCATCCAGACGGCGGCGCCAGGCAGCGCGCCCATCATCGAGGCGCAAGCGGATGCGTGGCTAGTGCGTGCCAACGCCTACACGCAGGCGGCGACAGCAGACCTCATCCGGGTGCGGGCGGCGGCTCTGGCAGATCGAAGCGCTGACTTGAAGCTGGGCGCGACCAACACGACCGGCTTTCAACAGAAGCTCCAGAACATGCTCCAGCCGAAGCAGTAGGAGGCAAGCGGTGTTTTATTTCCAGACCATGTTCCAGCAGGCGCTTAACTCGATCGACAGCTTCAGCATCACCTCCGGCGTTGTAGGTATCGCCGAGACGATTCTGCTGTTGAGTTTTCTTTACAGCGCCTACCAGGCCTTTGCCATGGGTGGCGATGTGCGAGCCCTGGCGGTGTCAGGGGCCAAGTACCTGGCGCTGGGCCTGGTGTTCGTCAGTTACGGGACGGTGTTCCGGGACGTCAACAGCGCGTTCAACTCGGTAGCGATGTCGATCTCAAATTCCGTCGGAGCGGGCGACCTGTTCAGCAACTGGATGACGCAGCTCGGGCAGTACTGGAACAATAACGGTAACCAGTCGCTGTGGTCACTGATTGGAGGGTTTGCAGCGAGTCTTTCGGGCTTCCTCGACGCACTGCTGATTATTGTGGCTTATCTCATATTCCCGATCGCGTACGCCCTGTTTGCATTGTTCTACTCGCTGTATGGCTCGATCCTCTACGTCACAGGGCCGCTCGTGCTGGCGCTTTTGCCGGCCTACGGCATGGGACAGCTGGCACGAACGTATCTCGTCAACCTGCTGATCTTTCATGCCTGGGGCTTGGTCTACGCAATCATCGGAGCGCTCACCGTGGCGATCAATATGAACAGCGTCCAGGCAGTACTTAATTCGGGAGGGGTGGCAGGCTTCTTTCAAAACGCCAGCGCGGACTTGCTGCTCGCTCTGGCCAGCATCCTGTTCTCCGTAGCGATTGCCTTTATTCCCTATCTGGCAAGCCGAATCGTGCGGGGGGACATCGGAAGCACCGTAATAATGGTCGTAAAGAGTTTGCCCTCGCCCGAAAAGTGGGGGTAATCCACAGTCCCCCTTATGTACTGGTAATTGGTTACCAATGACCCGGAGAAACGGCAGATGAAACATCCAGCCAAAGGCCTCGACCCAGACAGCGATATCCGAACGTACACAAAGTACTACGCGCACGATGGGATGCTGCGCGCTTACGCCAATCGCGCCATGGTTCTGGCATTCTTGTTCGCCTTCATCGCTCTCGGTTCGTTGGCTTTCGCCATCTACGTCCGCCTGCAGCCGCCCACAGTGATTCGCGTGGACAAGGATGGAAACGCAAGCGTTGTCGGCGCGGCGCGCGTTGGTCCGCCCAGGCTGCTGTCACTGTCTACGGAGGCGGCGAATCAAGCAGCGCCTACGGACCTCGAAGGCCGGGCGGTAGTGCGGCGCTTCCTGGAAAACTACTTGATCTATACGCCCGACTCCGTGGACCACAACTTTGCCGAGGCGCTCAACATGATGACCGGCAACCTGCGCAGCTACACCCTAGGCAAGCTGCGCGACGACGATACCGTGGGCAAGGTGAAGGAAGACCGCATCATCTCGGACTTCCAGGTGCGCTCGCTCCAGCACGTCAAGAACACCCCGTGGACCTATGTGGTGTTTGGCGTCAAGGAAGTGCATCGCCTCAAGAACGGCGCCGAGGTCACGGACCGAATTGTGGGTCAGTACAATGTGCGCCTGGTCGAGGGTCGACGGTCAGATTTAAACCCAAGCGGCCTGCTCGTGGCGGAGCACTCAGAGCAGGCGATGGTCGGAGACCGTAACACCGGCCTTGTTCAGCACAGCGTACTCGACGCCGTCCCCGATGGTCGGGAGTAAGCGATCTCTCTGCCGCGCGGATGCCGGCGGCCCGCCGGAGGCATTCCGGCCAAAGTTCACAATAGGCGGCTCGGTTGTGGCAAACGAAGCCGCCAGCAAGGAGGTGGTCTATGGCGACGGGTACGGCCGAAGCGACGGGAGAAGCAAAAGGGGCTCAGCCCGGGAGCCGGCCGCGGCGCCGCCCGCCGGTAAACGAAACTGACGGCGCCAAGCCGCGCTTCTTTCTCGCTCCCGAAGGGAAGACCGGGCGCGAGCCGGGGTTTGAGCGCGAGCTTCAGAGTGAGGCCGAAGCTCTGGTTGAATCACTCAAGACCGGGCGGAGCTTTTATGTGGTGTACGAGTATCGGGCGGCGGCTGACTGTTCAGGCAAGTCCCCGCAGATTCGAAAGGAGGCAGTCTAACGATCTTCCGGCTTCATTCGAGACGTTGAGTCTCAGGAAGCAATCCACAAGCTCTGATTGTGGATGAGTGCAGGCTGGCGGCTCTCTTAGCGCCTCCCTGAAACTCCGCCCTCCCTGCGTGGAGGTGGAGAGATACAACCTGGTCCGGTTCTTCGCTGAACCGACCGAGAAGAAACCCTTTTTCGGTAGTGGAACAGCGATGAGACCGGCGCAGGCCATCTCCTCCTGTTCCGTTACCGCACAACACAGGAGGAGACAATGACACAACGAAATGGAAACGGTGCGATGCCGGTGCTCGCACTGGAAATGGATCGCATGGGTCAAGTAAGGAAGAAATTGATCCGCTTCGATCATGAAGGGCAAATGCAAAACACCCTTGTCCAGCCTCTCTACCCTGGACTGCGAGTGGCGACGATTGACATCCCACAGGAGCCGCTCGACGCCTTCGAGCAAGCCCAGGTCGCGCAGTCCCTGGCCAAGCTCGAATGCGATGGGGTGCGGTACGCGCTCATCGGCGCAAGTGGGTCCGCCAAGAACGGCAAGTACTACGCCGTCGAGGCTGGATACGAGCGCCGGATCGCGGAGCGCTTCCAGTACTGGCCCGAAGCTGCCATGACTTACTTCGGGATTCTGGTCTCACCCTGCCAGGTGCGGATCGAGATTCCCGACTGCCGCGTCATGGTCGTCGAAGAGCACCAGCTCGGCACGAACGATTGTCGTGGCTGGATCGCGCGGTCGATCTTCAATCGCCTCAAGCTGCCGGACCATCGGTACTATCAGTTCCGGCTGGCGTTTGAGAAGACCCAGGCCAAAGGCAGCTTCAAAGTGATGGAGGACGATGTGGCCGAGAAGCTCGAAGCCGACATCATCCTGCCCCAATCGTCGGTAAAGCCCGAATACAAAGGTCCGTCGAGGCTCTTGCGCTGGCTTATCGGCGGCGCCAAGACGTTCCGCGGACCGGTCGTGCTCGGAATCCGCGAGGTTTCGCGTCCGCTCACGTTCGAGTCCAGCTACACGCTTGTGGAGCATGCGGGCAAGGACGCGATCGAGATGGAAATCAAGCCGCACGCTTTGGAGCAGGTAGCCAAGCTCCGGACGGCGGTGGAGCAGCAAGACTTCGAGGAACTTTTCCGGCTGCTCGGCACCTCCGAATCACAGCGGACCTATCGCCCGGACGAAGACCCGGAGCCAGCCGAGGCTGAGTATACCAGCGTCGAGAACACAATCTTCGAAGCCGTGCTGAAGGCCGACCCGACAGGCTTCGTCATCGGCCATCCCTGGGTCAATTCGCAGCTCGCGCGCCGGCTGGCGCACTGGGCATTCAAGGTGTGCACGGCGGGCGGGTTTGAACTCCCGGCGTTCGCCCTCGCGGACGACGGGTTCCTGTTCTGCCACCAAGCTGAAGTCTACTGCGGCTCGGACTGGATGCCGAAGGAAGCGGCAGTTGCGAACCTTCCCTGCCGCGACCTCCTGGTCGTCCGGTACCCCATCCGTAGGAAAGACGACCTCCTACCACTGTTCAGCCTCGGGGCCCAGGAAACACTCGGGCTCCTCATGGCAGAGCTGCGGCGGGCAGGCTGCGGAGTGAGCGAGGCGGAGGCAGTAGACCAAGTGGTCGAGCGGCAGCTGCGCCTCGAAGCAACTCTCACCCTTCATTCCGAAACCGCAAGGCGCAACGGCGGGGACTACGACTTCGACTGGGTTTGTGTGGTTGAGGGCAATAAGTTCCCGCGCTTCGTTCGCGACCGCTTTGCCTACACCGAACAGGCTGCAAATCAGAAGAACAAACGCAAGAAGAAGCAGAGTCCGTGGTGGAATCTGCCTCAGGTGGCGCTTCAGGCCAAAGGGAATCAGATTGGGGCGATCACCGATCTGAAGACCTCGTGCGTGGCGGCAGGGCGTCACGACTTGGCCGAGCAGCTGGCGCTCGAGCTGCAAGCTGCTCTCGACCAGTTGAAACACGGGACAGAGCCGAACCGTGAGGTGATTCAAGCGATTCGCGCTGAGGTCCCCAAAGCTCCCTGGCTCGGTCTCAAGGACAAGGAGCGGGTGCGCGAGCTCCCGGTCCACCTCGAAGTTCCGCTGACCGACGCCGTGGGCGAGCTCTACAACTTCGTCCGGAAGGAGATCCAGGAATTCTTTTCGGACGAGACCGTGCGGCCCATCGAAGACTTTCGCGGGTTGATTGCCGCAGGGCACTACACTCGCGAGATGGAAGCGGAGGCCGCACAGGTCAACCGAATCTATGCCGCGAACATCAGCATGATCGCGGCGCGCAAGGAAGCCTACCGAAAGGAGCTCGAGAAGGCGCAGGCAGAGCTGGAAGCGGTGAAAGACGATCCGACAGCTCGCAAGCAGGCGATCTTCAAGCGCAACCAGGCAGCTTCCGCACTCAACTTCTACCAGCGAGAGAGATCGCGCCAGGAGGTGAAGGCGTTGATCACTTTCGTCGAGAAGTGGGCGAGCCAGAAGACGACGAACCGCGACGGCTGGCTGCAGGCACTGTACAACCGCACCACCTGCGGTAGGGGCAGCGGCTCAGTCGTCTTCTATGCCTTTCCGCAGGAAATTGTCGACCAGATCGTTGCACGAACCGGAGGGCGTCCAGTCGCAGTGCGTCTCCCGGACGTGTGCGACGGTGAGGTGAGAATCGATTCGGAAGGGCGCGTCTTCCTGCTCGATTCCTGTCTTGGCCCGGACGGCCAAATCCAGGAACGCGAGGTCTTTCAGGTGCAAGTCAGCCCGGAGGGCAAAGTGTTCCGGGACTACGGTCACAAGGGCCAGCCCGTGGTCGTCGAGCGAGTCCGGCCTTTCCCCATTCAGCCTGGCCGGAGCGTGGTCCGCAACGGAAGGGTGGTTTTTCCCGAGACGGTCCAGCGTCCCAAGGTTCAGGCGGGAAAGGCCATTAACTAACCTAGCGTCCAGGAGGCTCTGTTTGCCAGGGGCCTCCTGGACCTAACCTAGATTTCGAGCAGGAGGAACACAGTGAAGAAAGCAAATGTGTTACTCGCGACACTTCCTGTAAAGCTAGCCCTGGAGTCCCTAGGCAAGAAGATCGATCACGAAATATCCATCCTTGATCAATCCGAGCTCGGGCTCAAAGTGCGAGGCAATCTCGGCCTCCAGCCAGGGCAGATTGTAGAGGTTGTCCTGAGCAAGCGCCCTGAGCCCTGTCGAGTCGCGTGGGTTCGTCCAGTATCGCCTCACCAAGAAGTCGAGGCCCGACTTGAATTTCTCGTCCCCTGACCGACGACGGCTTAGCGCGTTTCCACACGCGAAAAGGAGTAGAAAAGCATGAAAAACCACACCCTGTATGCCTTCATCGTTCTGATCGTGGCTGCGGGGCCCGCATTGGGACAGAAGATTGAGACCCAGCCGCCGAGCGGCCCCGTAATCACTCGCGTCCAGACTGCTCTCAACTACCTCACCGTGATTCAGCTCTCCGAGCCGGTGACGTCAGTAGCAGCCGGCAGCCAGGCGTTCAAAGTCGAGTGGCGCGAGAACAAAGTTTTCATCGAACCGACTGAGCCCAGCGTTTCCACGAATCTGTTCATCTGGACGAAGTCAGGCCGGCTCAACTACGAGCTTGAGCCTGCCGGAGAAGTTGCGCAGATGGATTTCGCTGTCGACCAGCCGCCAATCGACCCGCCGCACAGCATGACTCCGGCGGCTGTGGCCGAACCCGCCCACGACCCGAGCATGGATGTGCCCGCCTTATTGGGAGGTAAGCCTGTGCGGATCAGCGCATACAAGGCGGGAGGAAACCGTGTCCAACTGCTGATCAAGGATCTCTTCCAGCGCGACGACCAGCTCTTCATCCGCTATGCGGTGGAGAATTCGACGAACCACTGTTACGAAGTGGCAACCCCTCAGGTCCTTTTCCTCGACGCGCCGCGTGGCCCGAGGAGACTTGTCCAACAGCACGGCACGCAACTGACGGATTCGGAGGCTGGGAAGATCGAAAGCAAGGGGCAAGTTCCCCTTCCAATCATCTGCAAGGAAGTGCGATCCGTGCGGGTGAAACCCGGCGAGGAGACCGTGGGCGTCGTTGGAGTGAAGATTCCGGTGGCGGGTGATGGTGCGACCGTTCTCCGGGTCGTCCTGCCGGATGACGGGCATGGACATCCAACGGCCACACTTGTGTTTTAGAGTGAGCTGGCCACTCTTTTTGTCAATGAGGTGCTCCGTTCAAGGAAATTCGCAGCCTGCAGCGCGCGGTGAGACCACACGCGAAGTCCAGCAGGCGCTTGTCGATTACTTGTCAGGTCGCCCCGACGTCGGGCTGGACAAGACACTCCTCAACTTGGCGCTTGAGCCTCCCAATCCGTTTGACCCTAGGGGGTGGAGGAACTTCAGGAAGGGTTTTGTCCTTGCCATGTTTGTTGCATTGGGGCTGGCAGGAACGTTTGTCTACTTCAACTTCTTGGCTGGTGGTCAATGATAGAAGCTAGAAGCTTCGGCAGAGTGGCAAGCTCCTGGCCCAACGTGGCTGGCGACCATCGCGGCGTGCTTGCGTGGCTTCGCACGCGCTTGCGAGTTGCTGGCGCGGCACTGGGGGCCGTCCCGCTTTGGATAGCGAGCTTATGTCCTCTTTATATTGTCTTTGACGCCACGCTTCGAGAGTTTCACGAGCCGCCGGACCCCGTCTCCTGCTTGGTCATCATTGGCATGGTTGCATCACTTGCACACATGCCCTTCAACCTCACCAGCTCAGCCGAGCACCGCTGGTCGATCACCAACGGCCTGCTCATTGGCTTTGGGCTCGTGGCAGGTTTGGTTGGAGTATGGGGGCTACTTTGAGAAGCGAGGGCTACCACGATCACCCTCCGTTGCTTCAGGATGCGGGGGTTATCGTCGCCTTCGTTGTGGTTGGCTTGGTCAGCCTGGCGTGGTATCTAGCCCACTCGCGATATCTGCTTACGAACCGGCAGTGTGCGGAATTTCTCTGCTACTTCGCCACGCTCGCCGTCGCGATCGGTTGCAGTAGCTGGCTCGTTGCGACAGCTCGCTCGCGGCGGGAGCGCGAGTGGCCTCACCCCTACCTTGCCATCCCACCGCGCCGGGATGCCAGCTTCTGCAACCAAACCTGGGGACAGAACGCTGTAATCCTGGGCTACGACGTGCACGGCCAGCCATGGCTCTGGCCCGACCGAACCCGGGTCATGCAAGGCATTGTGCTCGGCATGACAGGGATGGGCAAAACCACGTTGCTCAAAAACATCATTACCCAGGACCTGTCGCGGGTTGTGGGCACACCAGACGACCCCCACCATATTCCGATGGT
>Ga0315280_10009807_pt1 | contig 12153 bp, 11 predicted proteins | sample YL17G06_40_MG_FD_203697 | JGI IMG/M metagenome (GOLD analysis project Ga0315280, IMG submission 203697) | Sediment microbial communities from Yellowstone Lake, YNP, Wyoming, USA - YL17G06_40 | ecosystem: Environmental > Aquatic > Freshwater > Lake > Sediment | place: USA: Wyoming | collected... | reverse complement strand
CGGGAGAGCCCTCGGCGAGGGCGTAGAGCGACATGGCCGGGAAGCCATCCGCGGCCGCGGGTTCGACGTAGACGTTGGCCGTGCGGAAGAACTCCATGATCTTGAGGTGCGGCAGCGCCCCGGTGAAGAGGACCCGGTCCGCGGGCAGTATCTGGCGCGCGCGGTCCTGGAGGGAGGGCGCAATCGGGCCCGTGCCCACGAGGGTCAGATGCCAGTCGAAGCGCAGGCGGCCGGCAGCGGCCAGGAGCGTCTCGAGGCCTTGCCGGCAGGTCGCGTCGAACCTGGAGACGACCACGATCTGGAAATCCGCCAGCCGGGAGGCGCGCATGGTGACCAGGGCGATCTGATGGGCCCGGACCCGGTCATAGGCGTAAGGCACGAAACTGACCCGGGCGTTCGCATCCCAGGACTTGACGAGCCGGGCCAGGTGCCGGCTGGGGACCAGGAGCCGGTCGGCCTGCGGCAGCAGCTCGCGGATGGCGGGAAACTCGCCGTCCGGCGCCTCCGCGAAAGAGTCGATGAGCCGGACCGCCGATTTCTTGCCGGCCGCGCGCGCGGCCAGGAGAGACGCGGCTTGGAAGCCGTTGCTGAGGACCGCGTCCGCTTCGCGGGCGAAGCCCGCGGCCGCGAGCCGGGCCGCGCCCCCGTCCCCGGGTGAGGCCGGGATGGAGGCGACTGCGGCCTCGTGGCCCCGCGCCGGCGCGCGCCGGGCGAGCTCCCGGCAGAAGACGTCGTCTCCGTGGGGCGAGGCCGGATCCGGCGCCAACAGTATCTTCATGCCGGGACCCCCGGGGAGACGCGTAGTATGCCCAGGCTCATGAACACGCGCTCGTCGAGGAGAAAGAGAGAGGGGGGAATGACGAGACAGATGTCGGCCATCTCAGCCAGATTCTATCAGTAACTCTTGCGTCGGGTAAAGAAGCCGAGCGCGGCACCGTAGGTGCCGCGCAACGGACGCCCCCCTATGAGGGGGGCGTCCGTGCCGTTGGGGGTGGGTCATGCCGTGGCCGCTCATGCCGTCCCGGCCGACTTCAGATAAAGGAAGGATTCTATATTCCCCTTGGGTCCGTGGACCGGGCATTCGAGGAGCCCGGCCTCGCGCACGGGCAGTCCGCTCAGTCCTGCCCGGACCATTTGCAGAGCGAGCGCGCGGTGCTCGGGCCTGCGCACCACCCCCTTGGGGGCGAGCTTGGGACCCAGCTCGAACTGGGGCTTGAGCAGGGCCAGTATCTCGAAGGGCTCGGCCAGGCAGGGCACGACGTGGGGCAGGACCCGGGTGAGCGAGATGAAGGAGACGTCCACCGCGGCCAGGTCCGGCCGAGGAGCGAACATCCCGGGCGCGAGGCTCTTGGCGTGGGTCTGTTCCAGGCTCAAGACGCGGGGGTCGGCGCGCAGCTTGGCGTGGAGCTGGGCCTTGCCCACGTCCACGGCGTAGACCTTGGCCGCGCCCCGGGCCAGGAGGCAGTCGGTGAAGCCGCCGGTGGAGGCGCCCACGTCCAGGCAGACCCGGCCCGCCGCGCGCAGCTGGAAGAAATCGAGGGCCGCGGCGAGTTTCAGGCCCCCGCGCGAGACGAAGGGGTTGGCCGGGGGGATGACCTCGAGCCTGGCGTCCGCCGGGGTCGGGGTGCCGGGTTTAGACGCGGGCCTGCCGTCCACCAGGATATTGCCGGCCAGGACCGCGGCCTGGGCCTGGGCCCAGGCCGCGAAGAGGCCGCGGTCAACCAGGAGCGCGTCAAGGCGGGGCTTCGGGGCCTTCATGGGCTAGAGGCCCGCGCCAACAAGCCGAGGTTCGTGAGGCGGCGGCGCAGGTCCGCGGGGCCTTTGTAGAGAATGGCGCGCAGGCCGGCCTTGCGGGCCGCCGCCACGTTGGGATGGAGGTCGTCGATCAGCAGCGCCTGACCGGGCTTGACCCCGGCGATCTTGACCGCGGCCGCGTAGATGCGCGGCTCGGGCTTGCGCATACCCACCTCGTGCGAGAGGATCGCCCCGTGCACGTGCCTGGTGAAGGCGTAGTTCTGCCGGATGTGGTCGTAATGGAGCGCGTGGGTGTTGGAGAGAAGATAGGTGGGCGCGCGCTTGGCCACGAGCCTCAGGATCGAGGCGGTCCGGCGCTCGAGAGTGAAATGGTCGCACCAAATCCTGCGGAACCGCGCGAAGCTGCCCGCGTAGCCCAGTTCCTCCCGGAAGATGCGGAACAGCTCGTCGGTCCCGAACTCGCCGCGCTCCAAAGCCTCGATCTTGTGCGAGGTCCAGAGATAGTCCGCGACTTTGCGGGGCGGGCGGCCGACGGCGTCCGCGATTTCTTTGAGGACCTCGCTCGGGTTGAAGCGCAGGAGCACGTTGCCGATGTCGAAGAATACGGCTTTGACGGCGGGTGCGGTCATGGCCGGGGGACGCCCCCCTCCTGCAGGAGGCGGCGGAAGTCCTCGGGCAGGGGGGCGGTCACGGCTAGCTCCCGGCCGGCGGCCGGGTGGGGCAGGCGCAGGCGATGGCTGTGCAGCATCTGCCGCGGCGCGCCGAGCCGCTCGATATCCTGGGGCGCGAGCGTTCTACGCACGGCCTTCAGATAGAGCTCGCCCCGGCCCACGTAGAGCTTGTCGCCCAGGACCGGATGGCCCAGGTGGGCCAGATGCGCCCGGATCTGGTGCAGGCGGCCGGTCCGGGGCCGGGCCCGGACCAAAGTGATGCCGCCGCGGGTCAAGAGGCGCTCGAAGTCCGTGCGGGCGGCTGAGCCGGCCCCCACCGCCTGGCGGACCTTGATATCGAGGCCCTCGCGGCCGAGGGGCGCGTCCACGGTCATGCGGCGCCAAGCCGGCCGTCCGAAGACCAAAGCGAGGTATTCCTTATCCACGCGCCGGCTCCTGAAAAGGCCGGCGAGCTTCCGGGCCGTTTCCGGGTCCTTGGCCAAGAGGAGGGCGCCGCTGGTCTCGCGGTCGAGCCGGTGGATGAGGTGCAGGCGCAGGTCCGGGAACTGGCGCTTGAGAATCGAGGTGACGGTGTTGTTCTGGACCCGGTCCGTGGGGTGGCAGAGGAGCGGCGCGGGCTTGTTGACCACCACGAGGATCTCATCCTCGTAGACTATGGGAAGCTCCGCGTGAGGGCAAGGGAGTTCATGGTGGCGCGGGTAGCGGATACGGACGGTCTCGCCCCAGGCGACGCGGGTGGCGGGTTTTACCGTGCGGCCGCGCAGAAAGACCCGCCCGGCCTCGATGAGGCGTCGGACTTGGCTGCGCGAGTAGCGGTGCAGGCGCGCGGCCAAGTAGGAGTCCAGGCGCAGGCCGCCGTGGGGTTTCTCAACCGCGAACGGGACTTCGACCCAGACGCCGGACTCGGCGTTCATTCCGGCGTCTGGGCGAAAGGCTTGCGCGAGAGCTTGCCGCCCTCCTTGGTGAGGACTTCAACCTTGTGCTTGGCCTCTTCGAGCTGTCGGGTCAGGCCCTGGGCCAGGGCCACCCCTTTCTCGAAGATATTCAGGGACTCCTCCAGGCCCTTCTCGCCCGATTCCAGCTCGCGCACGATGGATTCGAGCTGCTTCAGGGAGGAATCGAAGGTCGGCTTATCTTCCTTCTTGGCGGTCTTGTTCATCTTTCACCTCGCAATGGATATCGCCCTGGTGCAAACGTACGCGTACGCGGTCCCCGGCCCGCACCTGGTCGGCGCGCCGCAGGATGACGCGCTCGGGCAGCTTCTCGGCGATGGCGTAGCCGCGGCCGAGGACCTTCAGGGGGCTGAAGGCGTCGAGCTTCTCCAGCTGGAGCCGCAGGTCCTTGTGCGCGTGCCGGAGGACCTGCCGGACGGCCTCGGGCAGGCGGCCGAAGAGCTCGTCCACCCTTTTGATGCGTTCCTCGTACATCCGGTGGGGGCTCTGCAGGAAGGGGTGCTCTTTGGCGCAATCGAGCCGCTGTTCCAGATCGCGGATGCGTTTCTGGACGGCGGCAAGGAGGCTGCGCGCGCAGTCCGCGAGCCGGGAGAAGACCGCGGCTTGGTCCGGGACCGCGAGCTCGGCCGCGGCCGAAGGCGTGGGCGCGCGCACATCTGCGACGAAATCGGCCAGGGTCGTGTCCGTCTCATGGCCCACGCAGGAGATGATCGGTATCCGCGACGCCGCCATGGCCCGGGCCACGATCTCCTCGTTGAAGGCCCAGAGGTCCTCCCAGGAGCCGCCCCCGCGGCCGACGAGGAGGACGTCCGTGTCCGGCAGGAGATCGTTGAAGTCCGCGATGGCCTGCGCGATCTCCTCCTTGGCGCCGTCGCCCTGGACCTTGACCGGGTAGACGAGTATGTCCAGGCCCCGCCACCTGCGGGAGAGGACCGTGATCATGTCGTGCACGGCCGCGCCCTGGAGCGAGGTCACGACGCCCACGCGCCGGGGATAGGGTGGGAGGGGCTTCTTGCGCGAGTCGTCGAAGAGGCCCTCGGCGGCGAGCTTGGCCTTGAGCTGTTCGAAGGCGAGCTGGAGGGCGCCCTTCTCCCGCGGTTCGATCGCGCTTATGATGAGCTGCAAGTCCCCCCGCTTGACGTAGGAGGAGACGCGCGCCCGGGCCAGGACCTTCAGGCCGTCCGCGGGCTTGAACTTGACGCTGTAAGAGGCGCCCTTGAAGAGCACGGCCTGGATCTGGGAGCTTTCGTCTTTCAAGGTCATGTAGGTGTGGCCCGAAGGGTAGGCGCGGCAGTTGGATATCTCGCCTTCGACCCACAGCTCGGGGAATGAGGCCTCCAGGAGCTCGTGGATGAGGGCGTTGACCTGGGTGACCGTGTAGACGCGGGCCGGGGCCTGGGAAAGGGGCATGGGACCGTACATATATTACCGCTTTCCTCAGGGGTTTTGGGCGGGAGCCTGATGCGAGGGAGCCCGCGCAGAGGGCTCAAAGCCGGGGCGTCGGCGGCTTCGCGGCCGGGCCGCCTGAAGGCTCAAGCGTGTTGCGGCCGTATGAGTATATGTAGAGGTTGCGGGAGGCGGCCGGTCTTCGGGCCCGGATGCCGGGAATCGGGGTTGCCGCGGGAGCCTCAGGCTGGATATCGGCGGCCCTGGTTTTGCCGTCGAGGTCCCGGCGGCCCGTGGCGAGGCGCAGGGCCGCCGCGAAATCATACGGCGCGTCGAATATGACGGCGTATCCGACAAAATGAGGCGCGTCGGCGAGGAGGACGGTGGAGCCGGGCGGAAGGGCAACAGCCGGCGGCGCGACTTTGGAGAGGATGTCCTGCTGCTTTTCCCAGGCCTGGAGCCATTGCCGGTCGCCGACCCACTGCGTCGCCGTGAAAGCCGCGAGCATGGCGGCGAGGATCACGCGCCGCGGCCTGCGCCGCAGGACGGCCAAGCCCAGCGCCAGCAGCAATCCCGCGACCCAGGCGCCGTTTCCGTTGGTGCGGCTCATAATGCCGTAAATTTGCGGCATATAGGAGCCGGAGAGGGCATAGGGAGCATATGCTGCAACAAAGCCGCCGGCGGCTGTCGCCAGGGCCAGGGGCATGGCCCGCGGCGCGGAGCGGGTCGCCTGACTGGAAGCTTCCTCCGAGGTCAGCAGCCAGGCCAGCGCAACCGCGAAAACGCACAGGAGCAGAATCAAGGGCAGGCCCAAATATGAAAATGCCGGGCCGAGGCTTTGCCAGCAGATATGGAGGAGGCGGTTGGTGAGGCATTCGAACCCGGCGCCGTAGGCCTTGAAGATATGGCTCAACGAGATCGCCAGGACTTGGGATTTCGGGTTTGCGTGGTGCGTCAGCGCCGCCGAGCCGAGCCATTGCCAAAAGAGAGCGGCGCCCAGGGCCGCAACGAATGGCCCCAGAGCGGCGGCCGTGTCGGCGAGGGCCGGGGCCAAACGCCCGCGCGTCTGGCGGGCTTTTAGGAAAACAGGAGCGGCCAGCATGAAAGGCATGAAAGCCGTGGACTCATAGCAGAGCACGCTCAAAAGATATGCCGTCAAGCTCAGGGCGAGCCGTGCCCAGCCTCCTTTCGCGAGCCAGTCCATATGGCAGAGGAGGCTGGCCAAAATCAGCACCTGCGCGACGACTGCGGGCGAGCTGGCGAACCAAACATGCAGGACGCTGCGATTGGGCATCAGGATGGTCAGGCAGGCCGCCGTCAGGGCGAGTTCATGCCCGCCCAAGAGGCGCTTCCAGAGGAGGAATAGCAGCATCCCTTCAACCGCCGCAAGCGCCACCAGCAGGAAGTGGTAGGGAGCCGGATGGAGCCCCCCGCAAGCGTAAAAGAGCGCATACTGCGCGATCTCCACGGGGCGGGGCCATAATCCGGGAGTCCGCGCCAAGGCCTGCACAACTCCCCAAAATCCGCGGCCGCGGGAGGCTATTTCCAGGAATACCCAGTCATCATGGTAGAATCCCAGCCGCGGCGCAAAGAGGCCGAAGGCGAAGAGCGCCGTGAAAAACAGGAGCAGCCCTGACGCTATGGGCCTAGGCGGGAACTGCGGCTTCACAAGAGGGATCGGGCAGGGGGCGGGCTTTCGGGGAAACCGTCGGCCTCGCGGATGACGTAAAGCGGCCGCATTTTGACCTCGTCGAAGATCCGGCCCAGATACTCGCCCATGATGCCCAAAGACATGAGTTGCAGGCCTCCCAGAAACAGGACGACGGCCATCATCGAGGTCCAGCCGCGCACGGCCTGCGCGTTGAATATCTTGACATAAAGCACCCAAAAGCCGACCCCGATGCTGATGAGGAAGGAGGCCAGGCCGCCGAAGGTCACCCAGCGCAGCGGCTGGTGCGAGAAGGAGGTGATGCCGTCCATCGCGAAGCGCATCATTTTCCACAAGGGGTAATGGGTTTGGCCGCCGAGCCGCGGCTTGCGGACATAGCTGACATGTATCTGTCGAAACCCGACCCATGACGTCAAGCCCCGCATGAAGCGGTGGGTTTCCCGCAAACGGCGCATCACCTCGAGCGCCTTGCGGTCCAGAAGCCTAAAATCTCCGGCATCCAGCGGGATGTCGACCCGCGTGAGCCGGCGCATGAGACGGTAAAAAAGCGCCGCCGAAAGGCGCTTGAATAATCCCTCGCCCTCGCGCTTGACGCGTACGGCATAGACGACCTCATAGCCTTTTTTCCAGGCTTCCACCAACGACGCGATGACTTCGGGGGGGTCCTGGCCGTCGGTGTCCATGATGATGCAGGCCTCTCCCGAGGCATGGTCCATGCCGGCGGTAATGGCCACCTGGTGCCCGAAATTCCGCGAGAGTCGCAGTATCTTGACGGCCGGCTCCTCCCGCCGGAACTTCCGCAAAAGTTCGGGTGAGCTATCCCGGCTGCCGTCATCGACGTAGATGATCTCGAAGGAGGTCTTGAGTTCGCGCAGCGCCTTTAAAAGGTCGGCATGGAACGCATCGAGCGAATGCTCCTCGTTATGGACCGGACCGACGACGCTTAAGACTGCCCCGTCAGGGTTCATGGCTCTTTCTCGACGACGATGACCGTGTTCCAGCAATACCGGCCCAGAAAGGGAACGCGGGCCAACAGCCAGTCGTCCAGGCGGCGGAGCCGGGCATACATCCCGGCGTAGCGGTCCGCGTCGGCGATGACTTTTTTCCAATAGCGGACTTGGCTGGGGGATATCCGCTCGAAGAAGTAAAAATGGAGGAAGAGATAGAGGGTGAACAGCCAGAATTCTCTATGGCTGAGGCGCGGGAAAACGGTCCGGATCCGCTTGAAATCCGCCCAGCCGAGGGGATGTTCCGTCGGGGTGCGGTTGCCCGCGGCCAGACGGCGGTAGATGCCGATGACCGGATTGTGCTTGAGGGGCTCGACAAAGGCGGCTTTTCCTCCGGGCGCCAGCACCCGACGCACTTCCTCCAAGGCCGGGATGAGTTCGACGTGATGCAAAACGCCGTTGCCAAAGACCAGATCGAAGGAAGCGTCAGGATAGGGGAGATTCTCCGCCACGGCGACCCGGGCTTCCAGTTCCGCCCCATGGCGCCGGGCGAGTCGGGAAGCCGTGGCCGCCATTTCAGGGGAGACATCGACGGCGCAAACCCGGGCGCCTTGGAGAGCGAAATAGACCGAGGTTTCGCCGGCGCCGCAGCCCAGATCCAGGAGACGCTTGCCCGCTACGGGGGAAAGCGATGCCGAGGCATAATGGTTCTCGGCCGCCGTGACCGCCTCGAAACTCTCCCTGACTAAAAGCTCGGAGATCTCGATGTCCTTGGCCCAGCGATCATGGAATTCCTGCTCGATGCGCTGTTTTTCGGTGGCGGGCGACGTCATGGAATGCTGATTATACCAAACCTCAATAAGGCCTTATAGTTGTTCATTTGTTGCGCAACGCCTTGAGGAACTCCTTGATGCGCTTCTCATCGCCCTGGTCGGTCGGCGCGTAGAAGCGCTGGGGGTCGGGCATGTACGCCTGCGGCGTGTAATGGCCGGGGAAGTCATGCGGGTATTTATAGCCCCGGCCGTGTCCGCGCGACTCGGCGTCGAGGCTCGCGTCGCGCAGGTGCATAGGCACCTCGCGCGCGGAGCCGTTCTGGGCCTCGGCGATGGCCGCGTCCACGGCCAGATAAGCGGCGTTGGACTTGGGCGCGGTCGCGACATACACCGCGGCCTGGGCGAGCGGTATCCTGGCCTCGGGCAGGCCCAGGACCTCGGCCGCATGGAAGGCGGCCGAGGCCACGAGGAGCGCGCGGAAATCCGCGTTGCCCACGTCCTCCGCGGCGCAGATTAGGATGCGCCGCGCGATGAAGCGCGGGTCCTCGCCCGCGACCAGCATCTTGGCCATCCAATAGAGGGCCGCGTCCGGGTCCGAGCCGCGCATGGACTTGATGAAGGCCGAGATGTGGTCGTAGTGGTCGTCGGACTTCTTATCGTAGCGCAGCGAGCGCTTTTGGATGGACTCCTCCGCGTCTTCCAGGGAGATGCGGCGCGCGCCGTCGGGACCGGGCTCGGTCGAGAGCGCGGCCAGCTCCAGGGCGTTCAAGAGTTTGCGCGCGTCGCCCCCGGCCATGCGCGCGAGATGCGCCGCGGCTTCGGGGGCGAGCTTGAGTCTCAGGCCGCCGAGTCCCCGCTCCTGGTCCGCCAGGGCGCGCTTGAGGATGGCCTGCAAGTGCGCCTCGGTCAAGGGCTTGAACTCGAAGGCCGTGAAACGCGACAAAAGCGCGGCATTCACGTAGAAGGAGGGGTTCTCGGTGGTGAGGCCGATGAGCAGGATGTCACCGCGCTCGACCGAGGGCAGGAGCACGTCCTGCTGGGTGCGGTTGAAGTGGTGGATCTCGTCTATGAGGAGCAGGGTCCGGCGGCCGAGGTGCGCGGCCGCGTACTTGGCCGCCTCCAGGACCTTCTTTAGGTCCGCCACGCCGGCGGCCACGGCGTTGAGCTCGACCACGTCCGCGCGGGCGTGCTCCGCGATGAAGTCGGCCAGGGCGGTCTTGCCCGAGCCGGGGGGGCCGAAGAAGAGTGCCGAGGCGAACCGCCCGGCCTCGATGAGGCGGCGCAGCATCTTGCCCGGGCCCAGGAGATGCTCCTGTCCGGCGAACTCATCGAGAGTCCTGGGCGCCAGGCGCGCCGCCAAGGGCAGGTCCGCCCTCCGGGCGGGGAATAGCTCCTCGGGCACGGCCCTACTCGCTCTCGGCCAGCGCGCCCGCCGCGGTTAAAGACTGCTGGAGGGTCTTGCTGATGTGGTCGAGGGTGTTCTCCAGGACCTTCCGGTTGGTGGACTCGGCCTGCTGGAGCTTATAGATGTCCGCCGCCAGGTTGAGGAGGGCGTAGATGGCGAGCTTGGAGGTGTCCGCGAGCTTGGGGTTCTGCTGCTGGGCTTCCTCGATCTTCTCGTTGACCGTGTTGGCGATGGTGTTGATCTCGAGGGGGGTGAGGCCCTCGACCTCTACCCAGAGGCGGCGCCGGGCGATCTCGACTTCCACCTTTTCGTTCATGCTCACGCGATCTTCTCCAGCTTCTGGGCGAGGCGCTCGAGGCGTTTCTTTACCTTCTCGTGCCGGGCCAACGCGGCCTGGGCTTGGCGCAGATCGGCATGCAGTTTGCGGTTTTCGGCCTCGATCTTGGCGTTGGCCTCCGCGAGCTTGTGGCTGCGCGCGGAGAGGGCCAGCAGGTTCTTGGCGACTTCCGCGACGAGCTTCTCGAGGTGCTTGAGTTTCGGCTGCAGCGGTATCATGACCTAAGAACCGCGCCGTGCCTGCGCTTGAGCTCGGAGAGGATGCGCTCCGTCGCCCCGGCCACCTCCGCATCCTGGAGGGTCCGGTCCACGCGTCCGAAACGCAGGCGCACGGTCAGGCTCTGCTTGTCCTGGGGCACGCCCGGGCCCGTGAACTTGTCCACGAGCTCGATCTCGCGCAGCTCCGCGACGCCGGTCGCGCGGATGGTCTCGAGCACCTGGCCGCAGCGCGTTCCGGCCTCGACCAGGAAGGAGAGGTCGCGGCAAGATTCGGGGAACGCGCCGAAAGGCGCGAACCGAGTCCGTACCGGCTCGAGCCGGGCCAAGAGTTCCAGGTCCACCTGGAAAAGGCAGACCTGCGTGCGCTCGAACTCCCAGGCGCGGGCCGCAGCCGGGTGGAGGCGCCCCACCGTGCCCAGCGCGCCTTGGGGGTTGCGCAGGCGCAGGGCGGCGCGCGGGTGGAAGAGAGGGTCGGACGGGGTCCGGCCCGCCGTTGCGTCCTGCAGGGACAGCCAGGAGAGCCCCGGTATGCCGGCGAGCAGGTCCTCCACCACGCCTTTGGCGTCGTAGAAATCGAGCCGCCGGCCGCGGGGCTCCTTCCAGTGCCGGACCTTCGGGCCCAGCAGGAGGCCGGCGGCGTGGGTTGCCTCGGTCACGCCGCCCGCGGCCGCGTGGTAGGTCTTGCCGAGCTCGAAGAGCCGTACCGTCTCGGCGCCGTGGTTGAGGTTGAGGCGTGCGTTCTGCAGAAGGCCGACCAGGAGGGTCGGCCTTAGATTAGCGTACTCCTCGGATAGGGGGTTCTCGACGCGCACGAGCGGCGGGTCCAGGCGGGCCTGGGCCGCGAGCCGGTCCGAGATAAAATCGTAGTTGTAGGCCTCGCAGAGCCCCAGGGCGGCCAGGCGCCGGCGGGTCCGGTCCGCCACGGTCTGGCTGGGCAGCAAGCGCGGTGGTTTTAAGACCGCGGCCGCCATCCGGCAGGGAATGTTGTCGTAGCCGGCCAGGCGCGCCACCTCCTCGGCCAGGTCCCAGGCCGTGGCCAGGTCCCGGCGCCAGGAGGGCGGGATGAAGCTCAGGGTCTCGCCCCGCTTCTCGAATCCGGCGCCAATCGAGCGCAACTGCGTCTCCACGGCCTCGGCCGGGAAAGACGTGCCCAGTATCTCGTTGAGGCGGGCGCTCGTGACCACGACGGGCGCGGGCTCGGCCCGCCGGACGCCGCGTTCGATGGGTTCGGAGCTCTTGGCGTCCCGGCCGCAGAGCTTCAGGATGAGCTCGGTCGCGCGCGCGGCGGCGGCGCCGGCCGCCTCCGGGTCCGTGCCGCGCTCGAAGCGGTAGGAGGAATCCGACTTGAGCCGCAGTGTCTGAGAACTCCGCCGCACCGTGGCCGGGTCGAAGACCGCGCTCTCGAGGAAGGCCCGCTTGGTATTAGCCGTCACTCCGGTGTCCCGGCCGCCCATCACTCCGGCTACGGCCACGGGCTTTTTGCCGTCTGCGATGACCAGGCAGCGTTCGGTCAGGGCGTATTCCTTGTCGTCCAAAGCGAGTATCTTCTCGCCGGGCCGGGCGAAGCGCACGACGATTGCGCCCTCAAGGCGGTCCGCGTCGAAGGCGTGCATGGGCTGGCCCAGGTCCAGGAGGAGGTAGTTTGTGACGTCCACGAGGCTGTTGATGGGGCGCAGGCCGACCGCCTCGAGCTTGGCCGCCAGCCACCCCGGGCTGGGGCCGATGGCGAGGCCCGCGAAGCTGCGGCCCACGTACCGCGGGCAGGCGGCCGGGTCGGCGACCTGGACGTCGAGGCAGGGGATGCTCCCGGCCGGGACCAGGGGCGCGGGCCTGGCCCGCCAGGGGATGCGCAAACATGCGCAGAGCTCCCGGGCCAGGCCCAGGTGCGAGAGGCAGTCCGGACGGTTGGGAGGTATCTCGACCTCGAGTATGCGGTCCGTGTCTCCCAGGCTCTCGGCCACGTCGCGGCCCACGGCGCTCGCCGGATCCATGACCCAGATGCCGTCCCCGTCCTCGCCCAGGCCGAGCTCCCGGCGCGA
>Ga0315280_10009806_pt1 | contig 12153 bp, 11 predicted proteins | sample YL17G06_40_MG_FD_203697 | JGI IMG/M metagenome (GOLD analysis project Ga0315280, IMG submission 203697) | Sediment microbial communities from Yellowstone Lake, YNP, Wyoming, USA - YL17G06_40 | ecosystem: Environmental > Aquatic > Freshwater > Lake > Sediment | place: USA: Wyoming | collected... | reverse complement strand
CTTTCCTCCGGGTGGTCCTCAAACTACATTCAACCCTACTTAGGTAGGGGGAGGCAAGCCCATATCAAATAAGAGTCCGAGAATAAAGGGAATTGAGCATTATAAGTAAGAATCTTTTGACAATACGGTGGAAGCGTCAAGGAGGAACCTATGATAAATAGAATTCTCGACTCTTTTCCGCAGCAGAATCGTCCGGTAACGATGGCTCCCCATGGCCTTGTCGCCTCGCCCCATTATCTGGCTTCGGAGGCCGGCGTTGACATCCTGAAAAAGGGTGGTTCCGCCGTGGACGCAGCCATAGCCACCAATGCCGTCCTCAACGTAGTCTATCCGCACATGTGCGGGATCGGGGGAGATGCCTTTTGGTTGATCTATGACGCCGCAAAGAAAGACTTAGCATTTCTTAATGCCAGCGGCCGATCCCCTTATGGAGCTAACATTGACTACTTTAAAAAAGCCGGAATGAACTCCATTCCCCTCCGGGGTCTTCTCTCGGTCACTGTACCAGGGGCTGTTGACGGCTGGTTCGAAGCCCATGGCCGTTATGGGAGATTACCTGTGCCCGCCCTTCTTGCGCCAGGCATCGCCTATGCGAGATCGGGATATCCCGTCACCCATCTATTCAGCCTCAAGATCCATGAGGCTGCTCAGGATCTATCTCAATTTCCTACATCAAAACACCTATTTCTACCTAACGGAAAAGTCCCCAAGGCTGGCGACCTGTTGACGAACAAAGGACTGGCCGATTCTCTCGAAAAGATCGCCGATGAGGGAAGGGATGCGTTCTACAAAGGTGAGATTGCCCGGAAAATCGTCAAGTTCTCTGAAGAGAACGGTGGGCTGTTAAGCGAAAAAGATTTTTATGACACAAAGTCCACCTGGGGAAAGCCAATATCAACCACGTATCGGGACTACACCGTTTTTGAAACAGCCCCGAATTCTCAGGGCTTAGCTGCCCTGATGATCCTAAACCTTTTGGATGGATTTGATCTTTCCTCTGTTAGCTATCAATCACCCGACTATCTTCACCTAATGGTTGAGGCCAAAAAAGTGGCCTTTGCTGATAGGAACCGCTACATTTCCGACCCTGATTTAGTCAAGATTCCCATCGATGAACTACTCTCTAAAGAGTATGCGGTCAGACGACGCTCTCTCATTCATTTAGACAGAGCAGCTGATACGACAACCCTTTTACCAGGAAACTTTGGGAGAGATACGATCTACCTCTGCACCATCGATGAGGCAGGCAACGCAGTCTCTTTAATCCAATCGCTTTACTTCTCTTTTGGCTCGGCTGTGGTGGCAGGGGAAACGGGGATCGTCCTGCAAAACCGAGGAGCCTACTTCTCCTTAGAACCGACCCATGTGAATTGCCTACAGCCTCACAAGAGAACCTTCCATACCTTGATGGCTTCTATGACTTTCAAGGAGGGGAAGCCCTACCTGATCTTCGGGACGAGTGGGGCCGATGGACAACCCCAGACGCATGCCCAGGTGATGACCAGCGTCTTTGACTTTGGCCTCGACATTCAATCTGCCATCGAAGCACCCCGATGGCTCTCGGGCCGTTACTTGGTCAACCAACCGGAAGGCTTTCTCACGTTGGAAGGACGGTTTCCTGTTGAAGTGATCGAAGAATTAAAAAGGCGCGGGCATCAAGTACACATTGCGGAAGATTGGTCATCGATCATGGGCTGCGCCCATGGCATCATCATCCATCCTGGAAATGGATTGCGCATGGGCGGTTCTGACCCACGTTCTGACGGGGCAGCCATAGGGTATTGATATAGATTATTATAAGGAGCATATTATGTTTTAGGTTGCCCCCCGATTGGTCATTGAGGGGAGGGGTGGCGACGAGCCAATTGAATATTGCAGAAAGGAGAAATGATTATGGCAGCTGAAGAGATTAAGGTTTATTCCACACCGACTTGACCCTATTGCAAAATGGCGAAAGAGTTTCTTTCCCAAAAAGGGTACAAATTTACGGATTTCGATGTAACCAAAGACCGAGCGGCGTTGGATGAGATGGTGAAAATCTCGGGAGCACGGAGTGTTCCGGTCATCATCGCATGTAATGAAGTGATGGTTGGGTTTGACCGGACCCGGCTGGAACAGATGCTGAGCTGTATCAAGCAGCGGACGGAAATATAAATTTCAAATGCCAAAGTTCAAATGTCAAATTTCGAAATAAAGGTTAAGGCTGAGGTTGAGGTTAAGGTTAAAAAATTAAAATTCTAAACCTTAGCCTAAACCTTAACCTGGATTTTGACATTCATTTGACATTTGGATTTTCGTATCAGTTTAGCCTTTTGAAAAATGAATTTCAAAAGCCAAAAAAATTAGAAGAATCACTATAAAATCCCCCTCTATCCCCCTTTTTCAAAGGGGGAAGCTAATATCTCCTCCCTTTGGAAAAGGGAGGCAGGGAGGGATTTTCAAAGCGCTAAAGTATTACGGATTTTCAAATTTGGTATTTAATACCATTCGTTGTCTTAAAAATTCTCCAGTGTAGGATTGTTTCGAGGCCATGACTGTCTTGAGGTCGCCTTCGACAACGATCCTTCCTCCTTTTTCACCACCCTCCGGGCCCAAGTCGATGATATAGTCGGCGCATCGGATCAGGTCCATGTTGTGTTCGATCACGATGACCGAATGGCCCCGGGAGAGAAGTTTTTGGAAAGTGATCAGGAGGAGCTCGACATCGGCCATATGGAGGCCGGTTGTCGGTTCGTCGAAGATGAAGAGGTTCCTTCCCTCACGAGTTTGGCCGATGTGCTGGGCCAGTTTTAAACGCTGTGATTCTCCCCCGCTTAGCGTATTTGTGGACTGGCCGAGAGTGAGATAACCCAAACCCACATCTTTCAAGATCTGGAGTTTTGAAACAATCCGATCATGATGTCGGAAGAATACGAGGGCTTCGTCCACCGTCATTTTTAGCACGTGTGAAATGTTCTTATCGTGGTATTGAATCTTGAGGATCTCGGGCCGGAATCTATTCCCTTGACACGCTTCGCAGGTGACGACCACATCCTCCAAAAATTGCATGTCCAGCACCTGAAAGCCAGCGCCCTGGCAGACTTCACATCGGCCCCCCTCTGTGTTGAATGAGAAGTGGCGGGGTTTGAGTCCGTTCCTCTTGGACTCCCGGGTGTGGGCGAAGAGATCTCGAATCTCGCTGAAGACCTTGACATAGGTGGCCGGATTTGATCGAAGGCTCTTTCCGATAGGCGATTGATCCACTAAGATGAGATCATCGATCTGGTCCAGGCCCCCGATGGAGTCAAATGCACCTTTTTCGAATCCAAAGTTCCCATTTCCTTTGGCCCCCGCATAGAGAATGTTGTGCACTAAAGTGGTCTTCCCTGCCCCAGAAACGCCGGTGATACAGACCAACACACCCAATGGAATCCTGACATCGATCCCTTTGAGATTGTGCTCCCGGGCATTGCGGACAGAGACCCACCCCTTCGGTTTCCTGTGAGACCCATTCTGAATTGGCGATAGGCCATCCCTCAGACATCGGGCTGTAATGGAATCCTGGTTTTTCAGTAAGGATTCCGTTTCTCCTTGGAAGACGAGGTAGCCGCCCTGTCTCCCAGCACCGGGCCCGAGATCAATAATCGCGTCGGCTGTTCTAATGATATCAGGGTCATGCTCCACTACAACAACTGTATTTCCTCTTTTGCGCAAGTTCCGAAGAGCCTCAAGGAGGCGATGGGTATCTCTCGCGTGGAGACCGATGCTCGGTTCATCCAACACGTAAAGGGTATCGGTTAAAGCAGACCCCAATGCCCTCGCTAAAGTGATTCTCTGGTACTCGCCACTGGAGAGTGTCCGGGTTTGGCGAGAGAGGGTGAGGTATTCCAGGCCCACATCGACCATAAATCCGATCCGATCGTTGATCTCTTTGAGGAGACGCTGTCCTACTCTCTTTTGAAAATCATCGATCGGCAAGTTTTTGAATAACATCTGCAGATCCGAAATGGGAATGTCACAAAACTGGAAGATATTCTTTCCGGTCAGGAGAACGTTGAGGGCCTCCTTTTTGAGTCGAGTGTTCTGACAGGTGGGACAAGGTGTATAGGCTCTATATTTGCTGAGAAAGACCCGGTAGTGGACCTTGTATCGCTTCCCCTCCATCCAATCGAAAAAACCTTTCAGGCCGATAAACTCTCCTTTCCCATTGAGCAGGATCTCTTTTTGATCCGGACGGAGTTCTTCAAAAGGTTTTTGGGTTGGAATTCGATGTCGGCGACAAGCCTCCCAGAGATATTCATAGAGGTTTTCGTAGGCAGGTGTGTTCCAAGGCGAGAAGGGCTTCTCCTTCAATGTTTTTCTCGGATCCGGAATGACCTTCTGCCAATCGATTCCGATGACCCTGCCAAATCCTTGGCAGGTAGGACAGGCACCGATCGGGTTGTTGAAGGAAAAGAGCAGGGGCTGTGGTTCTGAATACATTCTCCCACACCGATTGCACGAGAAGCTTCGCTGGAAGACCGTTTTCTCACCGTTCTCCCCCATTACCTCAACTTTTCCATTCCCCAATTGAAAGCCCTTCTGAATTGCATCGGACAGCCTCGATCTATTCTTCTCTTCAGAGATGAGGCGGTCGATGATAAGAAAGAGGAAAGTTCGATCCCGAATATTCGAAAAGGGAAGGGTGGTCAGGTCGTGGACTTCCCCTTGTTCCCAGATTCGGTAATAGCCATTCTTAACGAGATCTCTCACCTTGGACTCTGCTTCTGCTTTCTCATCCAAGGGAACTGGGCTGAGAACCAAAATCTTCTTATCACCATATTGACTCAGTAGCTGTTCGACAACGCTCTCGACTGTGTCTCCCGAGACTTTGATATGGCATTCGGGACAGAAGACCTCTCCTATCTTGGCAAAAAGGAGTCTCAGGTAGTCATAGATTTCAGAGGCGGTCCCAACCGTGGATCGGGCATTCTTCACGGTGTTTCTCTGTTCGATGGCGATGGCAGGAGGAATGCCGTGAATCGCCTCCACATCTGGCCGATCCATCTTCTCTAAGAATTGTCGGGCATAGGTTGAAAGAGATTCAATATAGCGTCTCTGGCCCTCAGCGAAAAGGGTGTCGAAAGCAAGGGTCGATTTGCCCGAACCGGAGACGCCTGTGATGACGGTGATCTTCCCTCTTGGGATGCGACAGGAGATGTTCTTGAGGTTATGGGATCTGGCCCCAATGATTTCGATGAACTTTTCCATCAAATTAATTATAATACACAAATCCCTCCATTGTTCAAATTCCCTTTTTGAACCGATTGAATGCCTTCGGCATTATTTTAAAGGATATTTATCCGGGGGACTTCTGCTTCTTCTGGTTACTGCTCAGGTGACTGGAAAGGGGTTTATCAAGAAAGACGTAATAATCTGAGACTCACTTCAATAGAAGGGAACATATTGGGATCTTACATTCCCTTTTTCTGTTAAGAACGCCTCATAGAGCCTTAACATAATAGAATCCTAAATTATACGCCTTCCGTATAATAATTGGATTTTAATCATTATCATTGCTGTCCAAGAACGGTGAAACTGATTGGGACTTCAGTTGATACCATTGGACTTTGTGATTAACACTCGTCTCTGCCAAAATCAGGTTCACCGCAGACGCAGAGATCGCCGAGGGGTATTTTTCTTCTGATCTAATCCCGCCTTTGGCGGGACGATTGGATCAGAAACTCCGTCCCTTCGGGATAAAAATCGGACCTCCTTAATGCCTTTGGTACCTGTCAAGAGCCTTGTCCGGAAAGAACGGAAGGCTTTTTGTTTGGCGGAATCTCTCCGCCAAACAAAAAACTTTTATCTCTGCGTCCTTGGCGTCTCCGCGGTGAAAATGTTATTTTGGCCAAGCATGAATCATTATACAGAAAACATGCCTCCCGTTCAACGGTTTTTGACCGCCAAAAACCCCAAAATGCCTTGACACCTTTCCCTTATGTACATATAACGGTACCAAATATGGAATAAACTTAAAAGATAACGTTAGGGCGCAGCGAAATAACGGCATAGAAACAAAGATGGAGTGAATATGATACAAGAGCATAGAGAAGAACTCCGAAGATTAGCTGAATTATCAGACATTGATATTGGCGATAATGAGAACAACGTTAAATACAATTTGGTCATACCTTTTCTCGAGGCATTCGGATACAACAAGAAACTACATTTCGAGCACTCAGCACAAGGTAATAGAATCGATATTTTGATTGACAAAGTGTCTGATCATAATATTCTGATCGAGGCAAAAAGCTATGGCAGAACCTTGGACGGTTATATATCTCAACTTAAACGCTACTGCGACGAGAAAAGACCTATCATAGCCATAATAACAAACGGTGAAGAACTACGCTTTTATTCGCCTTTCTGGAGAAAGCCTGCTTTCACAGAAACCCTAATCTATTCGATTGATCGATGGCAGCTTTCTGAAGACAGCACGGTCGAAAGAATCGAAGCAATCCTTGATAAAAAGTTCTTGGAAGACGGCAGTATTGTCGAGCATATTGAGAATCGAAAAAAGGAAATTACCAACATCAATAAGGAAATCGAATCCCTTGGTTCCCAGTATCAAGAAAAAATTACTAAGCTCGTCAGTTCGATAAATAGCTTGCAGGAACAGATAGACTCTTTTCAGTCACAGATTGAAGCGAACAAAGAAGTCGTTGCAGAGCTAAGACGGGAAAAAGAGCAGAATATGGACGGCCTCAAAAAACAGCATTTACTCTATCTGACCCAACCCAAGCAAACTACTGAAACATCATCACAAGAGGGCGAGCCTACTGGTGGAAAGAGAGTTTTGGGTAGGAGAGGGCATGAACAACTCACCGATTATTTAATTCCTGTTATTCGTCTCATAAAAACCGGAGTCAAACACCCTGATGCTTTCCGTCGAATTGCTGATAAACTGGGTGTAAGCAAGCAGACTGCCCAGGCAGAGTGCACTGTCCAGTTCAACCATATTTCAACAGACAAATTTGTCGAACTAGTAAATAGCAACAAGATAAAGTCATTGTTGAAACAGAGATTTCCCGACAAGGCGAGCTTAATAGAGAAGGAAATATGAAAGGGAAAGAAAGCCCTAACACTGCCTTCAACCAGCCGAGAATAAGCCTGAGAGGTTTTTCATTCCAGCGTTTGTGGCCCCGCTTGTTAAGGCCCTCCTTAGGATTTAATGGAAAGCATAAAAGATGTCGCCAGATTTGCACGGAGCATACTTTTTCGACCTTAGAATGATATGCGGCGGATATGCATATTATGTTACGCATACATTCTTCAGTGATTTCACGACCAATGGCCGCGAGGTCAGAAGGCCAGATATGGTAAACGTGAAAGTATTTGCAGAATCAGCAAGACTATTTAGTCAAGAGATATCCATCATCCGGTCGGTTGCGAAATATAATGATTGGCTGTATCGTAGAGGATGGGCCATAGTCGAAGAAAATATGGCTAAATCAAACATGAAGCAATGGTTGAAATCTGCTGAGTGCATTAAGGCACCAATTGGCATCTACAGTGATGCACAAATTGTGTCACCGTCCGCCTTAACACATTATACTAAAAGGGGTCGTAAGAAACATGTGTTGAGTAGAGATAAAGAAACCTGCTTGGCTTGTGGTTTAGCGGAGACTCATGGGGTCAAATTAACAATGCACCACGTTGTGGCTTTTACTAAAGGAGGAGAAACAACTGCGCAAAATCTGGTTACCTTGTGTAAGGGCTGCAACGAGAAACTTGGAACTGAAGAAGTGACAAAACTATATGCGAAAGCTGGCCTTCATTTTGGTTATGATCCGTCAATAATTAGAGGCCGCCTGTCCAGAGTGGCCTACAATAAGGCTATCGAGCTTTCAGATAACCTCATGCAAACACGTTGTGAAATATGGTAATAGAAATTAAAAAGCCCTAACAAACGGCTCCACCGGATTGCCAACAAACCTGGCAACCGGTGAGCTTACTCGTTCTGCTCAAAGAAAGGTTTGCTTCTTGCCATAGAATGTGCTTGAATATGTATGAATGGAGGATATGAATATGCCCGTTGTCGCCAAGAAAGTATTGGATGAAGTTTTGCAACTTCCAGCTGATGCCAGGGTGAATTTGGTAGAACAGCTACTCACCAGTCTTAACCTTCCCACGCAGCCGGAAATTGACCAACTGTGGGCCGAGGAAGCCGAAAAGCGTATTGCCCAAATTGACAAAGGTGAAATAAAGCTCGTCCCAGGCAAGAAGGTTTTTTCTAATATCCGCAAGAAATACAGGCGATGAAATTCTACTTCCATCCCGATGCCGAAGCTGAATTTGATAAGGCTGTGGAGTATTATGAGCAATTACAGCGGGGGCTCGGTATTGAATTTGCGGAAGAGATCTATGCCACCATTACTCGTATTATTCAGTTTCCGGATGCTTGGTCCGCATTGTCCAAGAACTCCCGCCGTTCCTTAGTCAATCGGTTTCCATATGGAGTGGTATATCAGATCAAATCTCGTTCTCTCCGAATTATTGCGGTAGCCCATCTTCATCGCCGGCCAGGCTATTGGAAAGAAAGACTGGAGCAGTACAAGTCGCTCAAGAGGGACGCGGCAAAAAGCCGCCGCACCCCTTAGCTAATTCGTTAAGGCTGTAGAAAAAGTTCCGAAATCATGGCAACACCGCCACGTGCTCGACAGTCGGAGTGTTCTGAGGCAGACCCTCTTACTTCCTTCCAATGATCACCAATTTTGCTATCCCTAAGAAAATCTGTGCTCTTGAGGTTGCAAGACAGGAACTTGAGAATTGAAATTTCTATTTGGCAAATCACTGATTCCATCATATACTCAATCTGTTTAGACAAAGTGCGGAGTAATTAGTTCGTAGTTCGGAGAATTTATTTTCAAAGCTCCGAACTCAGAACTATATTTGAGACGGCGATGACACTGGCAATCAAGGCAGAGGGAATCTTCAAGACCTTTAGATCGGGTTGGAGGGGTAAGACCCGGAAAGAGGTTCTTAAAGGGATCAACCTCCAGATCGAGAAAGGGGAGATCTTCGGCATTTTGGGCCCTAATGGCGCCGGGAAGACTACCCTTCTCTCCATTCTTTCCACTTTGCTGCTCCCCGAACGCGGTAAGGTTCAGATTTTGGGCATTGATGCCCTCACGAACGGCGCCCAGATCAGGGAGAGGGTAAACATTTCGAGTGGAAATGCGAATTTTCTGTGGAGCTTGACCGTGAAGGAAAATCTCCATTTTTATGCGATGCTCTACGGTCTGGTGGGAAGACAGCGAGAGGAGAAGGTCAATGCATTGATTGACCTTTTGGACTTGAGAGAGCATCAAAACGTCCTCTTTGATCGAATCTCCACAGGAATGAAACAACGGCTCTCTTTGGCCAAATGTCTGCTGAATGATCCCGACGTTCTTTTTTTGGATGAACCAACGGTCGGCCTTGATCCAAATGCGGCTGTCAGAATTCGGGAGGAGATACATTCGATCCAAAAAGAGAGAAAGATGACGGTACTCCTCACCACTCACAATATGAGAGAAGCAGAATCTCTCTGCGGCCGGATCGCTTTTCTCAAGGAGGGGGAGATTCTCACCACAGGGACAGCAGAAGCCCTCAAGCGGATGGTTCGGGTCGGAGATGTGGTGAGGGTTGAATTTCAAGGGACAATTTCGGAGGACGACCTCCTCCGCGCCGACGGCGTCATCAATTACTCGATTTCTCGTAATCTCTGCGAGATCATTGTGGATGATGGGGAGAGGAGATTAGGTCCCCTGATGGCAGTGCTTTCCCAGGGAGGGGCAGACATCAGAAAGGTCACCCTAAGGCAAACGGATCTGGAAGATGTATTCATTGAATTTGCCAAAGAGATTGATTCGGATATGGGCCTTCGTCTTTAAGAACTGGCTCATCACGAAGCGCAATATCTTCAGCCTCTTTGAGATCGCTTTTTGGCCGGTCGTAGGTTTCTTTTCAATAGGACTTCTAACCACCTTCCTTGAACTGGATGTCAATATGTCCGGGTTCATCCTCACCGGCATTATCTCTATGAGCGTGATTCAGGTGTGCCAGATCGACGTCGCTTATGTCCTTCTTTACGACCTCTGGTCAAAAGCCCTCAAACACACCTTTATTGCTCCCATCGGTCCTTTCCACCTGATTTCCGGATCCTGGCTGATTGGCGTGATGCGGTCATTCGTCGTCTTTTTACTACTTTCGATATTCAGCGCCTTGGCCTTCGGTTTCAATTTCTTGCGGCCCGGGTTGGTTCCCCTTTGTATTTTCCTCTTAGGCCTCTTTCTCATATCTGCCCTGATTGGCGTCTGCGTCTGTATTTTGGTTCTCCTGTTCGGATATAATGCGGAGGTTGCGGCCTGGTCCATGGTCAGTCTGCTCTATTTAGTCTGTGGGATTTATTACCCTGTGTCCATCCTTCCATTTCCACTTCCCGAGATTGCCCGGGCGATCCCGTTAACGTATTTGTTGGAGTACTTCCGGTCTTTTTATGGTTTCAAAAGCGTATCTGGAAACTGTTTGGGCTGGGGTTTCGGTTTAATAGGGCTCTATCTGATCCTCGAGGCATTCCTCTTTAAAATCGTCCTTCGGCGGGCGAGAAGAACCGGTACCCTGCTCAGACTTTCGGAATAATAACGCAGAGGGCAGAGGGCGCTAGACGATTTTCACCGCCCACTCGTCACGCCAAGGTATGACTCGTTCGAGACGCTGAGGACACGGAGGACAATTTTTTTATGGAGAATCGGCCGAAGGTTCCGTGAAGTTTACGGGGGAGATGCCGATTCTCCATAAGTTCCCAGGCCTTCGGCCAGTAATTGCCCCGAATGGGGCTGAAAAGCTTTTTGTCTGTCGGTATCGCCCGACAGACAAAAAATATTTCTGTGCGCTCTCTGTGTCTCTGCGGTGAAAGTAAACAATCGGAGACTGTGCGAGAATATGCATTCGTGAATCCCTGCCTACCGGCAGGCAGGCGAAATCGGAAATCATAGGGCCTCCCACATTCGTTTCATCTTGTCCCTGCTGATCTTGAGATAGTCTCTATCTTTGGAGAAGACTTCGATGGTGATGGTTTCGTCGTATTGAGCCTCCTTGAGCTCTTTGATGATCTTTTCGAAATCGATGATTCCAGCACCGATCGGGAGGTGGCTGTCCTCTTTTCCAAAATTGTCATTGGCGTGGACATGTCCGATTCGGTAACCATAGCGGTGGATAAATTCTGAGGACTTGTTTTTTCCTCCACCCAGATTGGCATGGCCGATATCCAGGGTGAGGCGAATTTCTGGAAAGGACTCGAAGACAGATTGGAATTCATGGGGTTGGAAGAGAAAGTGAGATTGTGGAAACATATTTTCGATACAGAGGGAGATGTTGAGGCTAACCGACTTCTTCAAAATGGCCTCGATCGAATCCATTCCATACCCCTTCGCCCTATCCAGGAGGAATTTGCCTAAGCCGGTAATATAACCGGGGTGAAGCACGACCTTTTCAATTCCCAATTCTGCTGCGGCCTCCAGGGCTTCGAAATTTTCTTGGAGGGAGACCCTCCTCAGGCTTTCGTAGAGGTCCGAGGTCCAAACAAAAGTGGGAAGGTGTCCCATGATTCCCATTTCATACCGATTAAGGAGCTCCCGGATCAGTCGTTTTTGTGCCAAGATTTTTTGTGGAGTGACTTCGGGGGGATCCATGGTCAGCTCCACATAATCGAAGTCCATCTCCCCGATTTCTTCGATCTCTTTCGGAATAGGTTTGATCGGAAAATTCATCGCTCCATATTTCATTTTCGACTCCATGGACTATGAACTATGAACCATAAACTACGAACCATAAACTATAAACCATTTTCACCGCCCACTCGCCCCGAAAAGATGGGGCTCCTTCGAGACGCGGAGGACACGGAGAAGGAGAATTTTATGGAAAACCGGGAGATACCGATTTTCCATAAGTTTCCAGGCATCCGCCCATGAATTCCCCGAATGGGGTCGAAAAGCTTTTTGTTTGTCGGTAGCTCCCGACAAACAAAAGCATTTTTTCTCTGCGCCCTGGTTTATTTTTGTCAAGTCTTTTTTTTGGAAATATTTTATTAGGAGCTAGTAATCATCTTAGAGTAGCACCTTGCCCAATCCTGGTAATTTGAGAGTCTCA
>Ga0315280_10009805_pt1 | contig 12155 bp, 10 predicted proteins | sample YL17G06_40_MG_FD_203697 | JGI IMG/M metagenome (GOLD analysis project Ga0315280, IMG submission 203697) | Sediment microbial communities from Yellowstone Lake, YNP, Wyoming, USA - YL17G06_40 | ecosystem: Environmental > Aquatic > Freshwater > Lake > Sediment | place: USA: Wyoming | collected... | reverse complement strand
CCCGGCACCTCGTTCACGATGCGGCTGGAGATGCGCGCCAGTAGCTCGTAGGGCAGGCGGGCCCAGTCGGCGGTCATGGCGTCCTCCGCCGTCACCGCCCGCAGGCAGACCACGTGGCCGTAGGTGCGGGAATCGCCCATCACCCCCACGCTGCGGCTGTCGGTGAGGATGGCGAACACCTGCCACAGCTCTCCGTAGAGGTCCGCCTTCTTGATCTCGTCCATCACGATCCAGTCGGCGGCGCGCAGGGTCTCCAGCCTCTCGCGGGTCAGCTCAGCGATGACGCGGATGGCCAGTCCCGGCCCCGGGAAGGGCTGGCGATAGACCATCGTGTCGGGCAGACCCAGGGCCAGGCCCACCTGGCGTACCTCGTCCTTGAACAGATAGCGCAGGGGCTCGACGAGGGTGAAAGCCATCTGGCGGGGCAGGCCGCCCACGTTGTGATGGCTCTTGATCTTGGCGGCGGCGTCGGAGCCGACGGCGCTCTCGATGACGTCGGGGTAGGTCGTGCCCTGGGCGATGAAGTCCACCCGCCCCAGCTTGCGGGCCTCGGCCTCGAACACGCGGATGAACTCCTCGCCCACCATCTTCCGCTTGGCCTCCGGGCTGCCCACGCCGTCCAGGCAGGCCATGAAGCGATCGATGGCGTCCACATACACCAGGTTGATCTTCATGTGGCGGCGGAAGGTCTCGACGACCCGCTCCGGCTCCTCGCGGCGGAGGAGGCCATTGTTCACGAAGATGCAGAGGAGCTGGTCGCCTATCGCGCGGTGCACGAGGGCGGCGGTCACGGCCGAATCGACGCCGCCGGAGAGGGCGCAGATGACGCGGCCGTCGCCCACCTGCTGGCGAATGCTGCGGATGCTCTCCTCGATGAAGCTGGCGGCTGTCCAGTCGCCGCGGCAGCCGCAGATGTTGTACAGGAAGTTGTGCAGGATGGCTTTGCCGTGGGGGGTGTGCACCACCTCTGGGTGAAACTGGAGGCCGATGACGCCGTGGTCGTTGCCCATCACGGCCACCGGCGAGTTGTCGGAGTAGGCGAGGGAGCGAAAGCCGGGCGGCAGCTCCACCACCCGGTCGGCGTGGCTCATCCAGACGGGCATGCTGGGGGGAAGGCCTTCGAATATGGGCTCGTCGCGGACGCCCTGATAGATGACGGTGTGGCCATACTCCTGCCTTTCGCCAGCGGCTACTCGGCCGCCTAGCTGGTGGACGAGGGCCTGCATGCCGTAGCAGATGCCCAGCACAGGCAATCCGCTCTCGAAGACGTGGGGCGGGGCCAGGGGAGCGTTCTCGTTGTAAACGCTGGCCGGGCCGCCCGATAGGATGAAGCCCTTGGGGTGAAGGCGTTCTATCTGCTGCCAGGGAGCATTGTAGGGCAGGAGCTCGCAGTAGACGTTGCACTCGCGTACACGGCGGGCGATGAGCATGCTATATTGCGAGCCGAAGTCGAGGATCACCACCGCCTCCGGGCGGGCAGGGACGACGGGCGGTGTGGCCGCGGCGGGCTGCTCACCCTCGCGCTGACGGGCTATCTCCAGATAGGTGGAGACCTCGATGTCGTCGCTGGTAACAATGCGGTGGCTGGATTCTTCGGCCATGCTTTTTCCTTGCTCCCTGTGGCTCAAGAGTAGCATCGGGCCGTTGGGAGCGTCAAGCGCGATTGGGATAAAAAGCGTTCGCCCTCTAACAAATTCGTGACCCGATCTCGGTGCGTGTGGTATACTGCATGCCATCGAAATGGTGAGAGTGCTGAAGGCTGAAGGGGAGGGCGCTCTGGCGGAGGCGGTCGCTGTCCTCAAGGGCGGTGGGCTGGTTGTCTACCCCTCGGATACAGTGTACGGCCTGGGGGCAGCCGCGAGCGATGAGTGCGCAGTGGCGAGGGCTTTTGCTGTTAAGGGTAGGTTTACCGAGAAGGCTCTGTCCCTCCTTCTGGCCGATGTCGGGGATATGGCGCGTTTGTGCGCCGAGGTTCCGGCGACAGCAAAGCTCTTGGCCGAGCGCTTCTGGCCCGGCCCTCTGACCCTCGTGCTGCGGCGGTCGCCCGCTTTCCAGAGCGCGGCCCTGGGAGGGGGCGACAATGTGGCTTTGCGCGTGCCCGATCATCCCTTCCTGCGTGACCTCATCCGCGCCGTGGGCGAGCCGATCACCGGCACCAGCGCCAATCGCTCCGGCCGGCCGAGCTGCCGCACGGCCACTGAGGTCGAACGGGAGCTGGGCGATGCCATCGACCTGATCATCGATGGCGGCCCCAGCAGGGTAGGGCGGGAGTCGACGGTCGTTGACATAACACCAGACACGCCGAAAATCCTGCGGAAAGGCGCCATATCACGGAGGGAGATAGAGAGAGCGTTAGGACAGGGGGTGGGAGTGTGAGGATCGCTATTGGCAGCGACCACCGCGGCTTCGCACTGAAGGAGGCCCTTAAGGAGATCCTGGGCGAGCTGGGGCACGAGTGGGTGGACTTCGGCTGCGAGGGAGAGGAGCCGGTAGACTATCCGGACATCGCCCGGCCGCTGGGGGAGGCGGTGGCGGCGGGAGAGTACGAGCGGGGCATTCTCATCTGTGGCAACGGCGTCGGCATGAGCATCGCCGCCAACAAGGTGAAGGGCGTTCGCGCCGCCCTCTGCCAGAACAGCTTCACCGCTCGCCTGGCTCGTCGGCACAATGATGTTAACGTCCTCTGCCTGGGTGCCTGGTGCATCGGCCGTGGCCTGGCTGAGGAGATAGTGAGGGTCTTCCTGAGCGAGGACTTCGAGGGCGGGCGCCACGCTCGTCGCCTAGAGAAGATCAGAGCTATGGAGTCGTAGGAGGTACGCCTTGTCGCTGGCAAGGGCTGTTCGCTATCTCGTACTTGGGTTGGCCCTGGCCGCTGCGTTAGGGGGAGCGGCCGTCTACTCCCTTCTGCGGCGTAGTGTCCCCGCCAGCAAGGGCTCTGTTCGCCTCGAGGGCTTGGATTCCCCCGTGGAGGTCTTCCGCGACCGCTGGGGCGTGCCTCATATCTACGCCGGCAGTGTCAGGGACGCCATTTTCGCTCAAGGATACGTTCATGCCCAGGACCGACTGTGGCACATAGAGCTGGCGCGGCGGGCTGCCTCGGGCAGTCTGGCTGAGGTATTCGGGCCGGTGGCCTTGGATGCCGACCGCCTGCTGCGACGGGTGGGGCTGCGCCGCGCCGCTGAGGCTGAAATCGAGCAGTTGGCCGAGGCGATGCGTGAGAACCTGGAGGCGTATGCGGCCGGGGTCAACGCCTTCATCGAAGGGCACAGGAATCGCCTGCCGCCGGAGTTCCTTCTCCTCCGCTTCCGGCCGCAGCCTTGGACGCCTGCGGACAGCTTGACCATCGGCAAGTTGGTGGGTTGGAGTCTCTCTGGCAACTGGGACACCGAGGTCGTGCGCTCCTGGATAGTGGAGCGGCTGGGCTCTGAGGAGGCCGCCCGTATGGAGCCGGGCTATCCAGTAGGGGCACCTCTTATCGTGCCGCCCGGGGCCGAGTGCCGCGGCCTGGGAGCACCGCTGCTGGAGGAGCTGCGCAAGGTGCAGGAGTTGGTCGGTGCCAGAGGGGGCGGCAGCAACAACTGGGTGGTGGACGGCCACAAGTCGGTCACGGGCAAGCCTCTGCTGGCCAACGATCCCCACCTGCCCCTGCAAATGCCCAGCATCTGGTACGAGGTGCACCTCAATGGCGGTGGCTCCAATGTGATCGGCGCTTCGATCCCCGGCGTGCCGGGGGTCGTCATCGGCCACAACGATCGCATCGCCTGGGGCGTCACCAATACCATGACCGACGGCGACGACCTGTTCGTAGAGCAGATCAATCCCGCTAACCCTCGTCAGTATGACTACGGCGGCAAGTGGGCGGACGGCGACCTTGTGCGGGAGGAGATCCGCGTGCGCGGTCGGCGGGAGCCGGTGGTGGAGGAGGTTCTGGTGACCCGCCACGGGCCGATAATCAGCCCCAGCATCCCTGGCGAGGAGCGGGCACTGGCCTTGTGCACCGTCGTCGCCGAGCCCAGCCAGCACGCTCAGGCCATCCTTCTGTTGAACGGCGCTGGCGGCTGGGAGGAGTTCCGCGAAGCCCTGCGCCAGTGGCCGGCACCCGCTCAGAACTTTGTCTACGCCGATGTGGAGGGCAACATCGGCTATCAGATGGCTGGCCTGGTGCCCCTGCGGGCCAAGGGCCTGGGGCTGGTGCCCTCGCCTGGCTGGACGGGGGAGTACGACTGGAAGGGCTTCGTCCCCTTCGACGAACTGCCCTCCGTCCTCAATCCCCCCACGCACTACGTGGCAACGGCCAACAACAAGATCGTGGATGACGATTATCCCTACTTCCTGGGCGCTGAATATCTGGATGGCTACCGCGTTCAGCGCATCGTGGAGCTGCTGGAGGCCAAGGAGAAGCACTCGCTGGAGGACTTTCGCTCCATACAGGGCGACATCTACTCCATCCCCGGCCGGGAGCTGGCCCAGCACCTCCTCAGCCTTCAGCCCGCCAATCAGGACGCCAGGCGCGCCCTCAACTTCCTGCGAGTCTGGGACTGCCAGCTCTCGCCGGACAGTGTGGCGGCCACCATCGTGGAGGCCTTCTTCCTTCAGATGCTCCGCAACACGGTGGCCGCAAAGCTGGGCCCCCTCAGCGACTACTTCGTTGGCAAGGAGGTACACCCGGCCGTTCCTGATAGCTTCTATCTCCATCGCTCTGCTTCCTGGCTCCTGAGCCTGATGAGGGAGGCCCCGGCCGATTGGTTCGCCGGGCGGAGCTGGCCCGAGGTGATGGAGCACAGCCTGGACGAGGCCGTCGCTGCCCTGCGGTGGCAGCTAGGGGAGGATATGTCCCAGTGGACGTGGGGCCGCATTCACTATGCTCCCTTCGAGCATGTGCTGGGCAGGGTGCGCGCTCTACGCCCCGTGTTCAACCGCGGCCCTGTGCCGGTGGGCGGCGACATGAACACCGTCGCCCAGGCCAGCTATATCGGCAGCCGGCCCTATGCGGTCTGCAGTTACGCTGTCTCCTACCGCCAGATCATCGACCTGAGCGACTTCAACCGCAGTGTGGCCATCATGCCCGGCGGCCAGTCGGGTCACCCCGCCAGCCGCCACTACAGCGACATGATCGAGGCCTGGCGGCGGCTGGAATACCATCCTATGCTCTTCGATCGGGAGGAGATAGAGCGACAGGCGGCGGGCAAGCTGACGTTGATGCCAGCATAGGGGGCGAAGGCATGAAGAAGACGATCGCCGATATCGGCGTTCAGGGCAAGAGAATTCTCCTGCGGGTGGACTTCAATGTCCCCCTCGACCCAGATAGCGGCCGCGTCCTGGATGACAGCCGCATTCGAGCAGCCCTGCCCACCATCGAATACCTGCGGGAGCGTGGGGCCAGGCTGATCCTCTGCTCCCACCTGGGGCGGCCCAAAGGCGTCGATGATTCCTTGCGTCTGGCGCCGGTGGCCCACCGCCTGGGCGAGTTGCTGGGCGCGCCAGTGAAGACGACCGACGACTGCGTGGGGCCGCAGGTGAAGGAGGCGGCGCAGGCCCTCGGCCCCGGCGACATTCTCCTTCTGGAGAACCTGCGCTTTCACCCTGAGGAAGAGGCCAACGACCCCGATTTCGCTCGGGCCCTGGCGTCCCTCGCGGACGTCTACGTTAACGACGCCTTCGGCACCGCCCATCGCGCCCACGCCTCCACGGCGGGGGTTGCCGCCTACCTGCCGGCGGTGGCTGGCTTCCTCATGGAGAAGGAGCTGACCTTCTTAGGCAAGGCCCTGGCCAGCCCCGACAGGCCCTTCGCGGCGGTCATCGGCGGGGCCAAGATCAGCACCAAGATGGGCGTGCTGGAGAACCTGCTGGCGAAGGTGGACCGCCTGCTTATCGGGGGGGGGATGGCGTGCACCTTCCTCAAGGCGCAGGGCTTCGAGGTGGGCCAGTCGCTGCTGGAGGAGGAGTTCGTGGGAACGGCCCGCCAGGTCATGGAGCGGGCGTCTCAGCGGGGGGTGATGCTTCTCCTGCCCTCGGACGTCATCGTGAGCGACCGCTTCGAGGCCGATGCCCACCGTCAGCAGGTCTCGGCTCAGGAGATCCCTGCCGACTGGCAGATCATGGACATCGGTGCGAAGACGGTGGAGGCGTTCATCGGCGCCCTGCGGGATTGCAGGACGGTCTTGTGGAACGGCCCGATGGGGGTCATCGAGTTCGAGGCGTTCTCTCAGGGCTCCTATCGGTTGGCGGAAGCCATCGCCGGCCTGGACGCCACAACGATCGTGGGCGGAGGCGAGACGGTGGCGGTGGTGGAGCGACTGGGCCTGGAGGGCAAGTTCAGCCATGTCTCCACCGGCGGCGGCGCGGCGCTGGAGTTCCTGGAGGGTCGCGAGCTGCCGGGCGTGGCGGCGCTGCTGGACAGGGGCTGAGGCGATAGAACATGGACATTGACCTCATCCGCGAAATCGTAATCCCCGCCGAGACCAAGATCGTCCTGCTGGTGATGGACGGCCTGGGTGGCTTGCCTCATCCGGAGAGCGGCCGCACGGAGATGGAGACAGCCCGCATCCTTAACCTGGACAGCCTGGCCCAGGAGGGTGTCTGCGGCATGATCTATCACGTGGGCATCGGGATTACCCCGGGCAGCGGGCCCGGCCATCTGGCCCTCTTCGGCTACGACCCTTTGCGCTATCGCATTGGCCGCGGCGCCCTGGAGGCGGTGGGCATCGACTTCGACCTGGGGCCGCAGGACGTGGCCGCTCGCGGCAACTTCTGCACCGTGGACGATGGCGGCCTCGTCGTCGACCGCCGCGCCGGCCGCATCGACAGCGATACCTGCGCCCGCCTCTGCGCCGAGCTGCGCACCATCGAGTTGCCGGGCGCGGAGCTGTTCGTGGAGCCGGTGCGGGAGCATCGCTTTCTGCTGGTTCTGCGGGGAGACGGCCTCTCCGACGCCCTGAGCGAGACCGACCCCCAGAAGGTGGGCGTGCCGCCGGTCGAGGTGGAGGCCGTCGCGCCCGAGGCCCAGGGCACGGCCAAGCTGGTGAGTACCTTCGTAGCCGGGGCTCGCGAGCGGCTGCGCCACCATCGTCCGGCCAATATGGTGCTCCTGCGCGGGTTCGCGCGCCGGCCGGACCTACCGTCCTTCCCCGACGTGTTCGGGCTGCGGGCGGCGGCCATCGCCTTCTACCCCATGTACCGCGGCCTGGCCAAGCTGGTGGGGATGACGGCTCTGCCCACCGGCCCTTCCCTGAGCGATTCGCTGGCGGCTTTGCGGGAGCACTGGGGGCAATTCGACTTCTTCTTCGTTCACTACAAGGCTACCGACTCAGCAGGGGAGGACGGCGATTTTCAGCGCAAGGTGGCCAAGCTGGAGGAGGTGGACGCCATCATCCCCGAACTGCTCAGCCTTAAGCCGGACGTGATCATAGTCACCGGTGATCACTCGACCCCTTCAACCTATCGTGCTCACTCCTGGCATCCGGTGCCATTCGTTTTGCGCTCGCGCTGGTGCCAGCCCGACCCGGCGCAGGCGTTCAACGAGCTGGACTGCCAGAAGGGTTCGCTGGGCCTCTTTGCGGCCACGGAGATAATGCCCCTGGCCATGGCCCACGCCGATCGATTCACCAAATATGGAGCGTGATCTATGAGCGGACGCACGCCTATCGTCGCTGGCAACTGGAAGATGTATACCACTGCTCACGCCGCCGCCGAGCTCTGCCGCTCGCTGAGGGAGCGCATCGACGGCCTGGCAGGGGTGGAGAAAGTGGTGTGCCCGCCCTTCGTCTTCCTGGCGCTGGCGGGGCGGGAGCTGGCGGACTCATCCATCAAAGTGGGGGCGCAGAACGTCTACTGGGAGGAGGAGGGAGCCTACACGGGCGAGGTGAGCCCTCCCATGCTGGCCGACCTGTGCGAGTACGTGATCATCGGCCACTCCGAGCGGCGCAAGTACTTCGGCGAGACCGACGAGACGGTGAACCGCCGCCTGAAGGCAGCCCTGGCCCACGGCCTGCGGCCCATCATGTGCGTGGGCGAGACGCTGGAGGAGCGCCAGGCCGGCCGCACGGAAGCGGTGCTGCTGCGGCAGGTGCGAGGAGGCCTGGCGGGGGTCGATATCGCGGCGGGCTTCGTGCTTGCCTACGAGCCGGTGTGGGCCATCGGCACGGGCGTCCCTGCCACTGGGCCGATGGCGAACGAGGTCATCGGCCTTATCCGCCAGGAGCTGGCCTCCCTCTATGGCCGCGAGCTGGCGGAGGCCGCTCGCATTCAGTACGGCGGCAGCGTCACCCCCGACAACATCGGCGAGTTCATGAGTCAGGCTGAGATCGACGGCGCCCTGGTGGGTGGGGCCAGCCTCAAGGCTGACGCCTTCGCTTCTATCGTCGAGCAGGCGGCCCAGATCAAGGGGGCGCCGGCGGCGTGACGCAGAAGCTCGTCGCCATCGTCGGCCCCACGGCCACGGGTAAGACGGCCCTCGCGATCGCTCTCGCTCGCACCCTGGGCGGCGAGATCGTGGGTGCCGACTCGCGCCAGGTGTATCGCCACATGGACATCGGCACTGCCAAGCCCACCCCGGAGGAGCGCTCGCTGGCACCCCAGCACCTCATCGACGTGGTCAGCCCCGACCAGGAGTTCAGCCTGGCCCAGTACCTGGAGCTGGCCGTCGCCGCCCTGGAGGACGTATGGTCGCGGGGGAAGCAGCCGCTGCTGGTAGGGGGCAGTGGCCAGTACGTGTGGGCCCTGCTGGAGGGATGGCGGGTGCCGCGACTGCCACCCCAGCGGAAATTGCGGCGAGAGCTTGAGGAACGAGCGGCTCGTCAGGGAGCAGGAGCGCTGCACGGAGAGCTGGCGCAGGTAGACCCGAAGGCGGCGGCCCGCATCGATCCCCGCAACGTGCGGCGGGTCATCCGGGCGCTGGAGGTGCACAAAGCGACTGGCTGCCCCATATCCTACTGGCAGGAGAAGGGCCCGCCGCCTTGGCAGACCTTCATCCTGGGCCTGACTTGCCCGCGGCAGATGCTCTATCAGCGCATTGATTCTCGCGTGGATGCTATGATGGAAGCGGGGCTGGTGGACGAGGTGAGGGCTCTTCTAGCCATGGGCTACAGCCCCTCGCTTGCGTCGCTATCAGGCATCGGCTATAAGCAGGTGTGTCAGTACCTGGCGGGCGAGCTGGACCTAGCGACGGCCGTGGCACAGATCAAGACGGCCACTCATCGCTTGGCTCGCCAGCAGTACACCTGGTTCCGCCTGGACGACCAGCGCATCCGCTGGATCGACGTATCGCTGGACGCCCCCTTTGGGGAGGCGGCGCGGCTTGTAGAATCGGAGGCAGGCCTGCGGAGGAGGGTCGCCCATGGACGCTGAGATAGAGGGCTACGGTCGCCGCATCCGGTCGCTCTTGGAGCGCGTCTGCGCCTGCCTGGACGGGCTAAGCGAGGCGCAACTGAACTGGCGACCGTCTATGCATGGCGCTAACAGCGCCTACGTCATCGCCGCCCACACCCTGGGGAACGCCCGGGCCTGGGTGCTGGGCATTGCCTGCGGCTGGGCCGTTGAACGGGATCGGCCGGCCGAGTTCCAGGCCTCGGGCCCTGACGCCGCCGACCTGACGGCGCAGGCCCGGCGGCTGTCGGACGATATCGACGCCGCCCTGGCGGCGCTGGCGCCGTCGGCCCTGGCCCAGCGGCTCCTGCCACCCAAGTCGCTGTTCGGGGAAGGGGAGCTGAGGGAGATATCGGTGCGAGAGGTTCTCTTGGATGTGGTGGAGCACGCCTCCATCCACCTGGGTCAACTCCAGATCACGCGGGACTTGGCCCTCCGGGAATCACAGGCATGAAGTTCGTCAAGATGCACGGTATTGGCAACGACTTCGTCCTCCTGAGGGCGCGGGGGGACGAGCAGGACTGGTCGGGCCTGGCTCAGGCCATGTGCGAGCGCCACTTCGGCATCGGCGCCGACGGCCTGATCCTGGTGCTGCCGTCGTCCTCGGCTGACGTGAGGATGCGTATGTTCAACCCCGACGGCTCGGAGGCGGAGATTTGCGGCAACGGTCTCCGCTGCGTCGTCAAGTACGCCGTGGACGAAGGCCTGGCGTGGCCTCGCGAGGGCCAGCTAAGCGTGGAGACGCCGACGGGCGTTCTCTCGGCCAAGGTCTTCGGCAAAAAGGGAGCGGTGGAGCGCGTGCGGGTGAGCGTGGGCGTGCCTCGCTTTGCCCCCCAGGAGATCCCCGTGCTGGTGGAGGCCGAGCCGCCCCTGAAGGACATGCCCCTGGACATCGAAGGGCAACGGCTGGCGGTGACCTGCGTCTCGATGGGCAATCCCCATGCCGTCCACTTCGTCGATCGCCCTGTCGCAGAGTTCCCCCTGGAGAGGATCGGGCCGAAGGTGGAGCACCACCCCTTGTTTCCCCAGCGGGTGAACTTCGAGGTGGCGCGTGTGCTTGATCGCGAGCGCATGGAGGCGCGGGTATGGGAGAGAGGGGCGGGCGCGACCCTGGCCTGCGGCAGCGGCGCCTGTGCGGCGGTGGTGGCCGCTCACCTTTATGGGATGGCAGGGGAAAGGGTTGACATAACACTGCCAGGCGGCAGGTTGGTTGTGGACTGGGATGGAGTAGGGGAGTGCTATCTGGAGGGGCCAACGGAGACGGTGTTCCGGGGCGAGTGGCAGGGATAGAGAGGGGGAAGCGGTAGACTCCGTGGTCGCGACCACGGGTGATAGGAGCGGATTGTCTATGCAGGGGAGAAGCCGTTAGTGTAGGATAGTGCCGCTATGGAGCCGCGTATCCAGTACGCTCAGACTGCTGACGGGGTGAGCATTGCCCTCTGGACCCTGGGGGAAGGCACGGCCTACGTGGAGATGCCAACGATTCCGGTCAGCCATATCCAGATGGAGTGGCAGATCCCTGAGTGGCGCCGCTGGTATGAGGCGTTGGCGCAGAGAAGAATGGTGGTGCGGTACGACTGCAGAGGGGCCGGGCTGTCGGACCGGGACGTGACCGACTTCTCACTCGACGCCCAGGTGCTGGACCTGGAGGCGGTGGTGGACCGCCTGGACCTGGAGAAATTTGCTCTGCTGAGCCCTATTCACTCGGGGCCGGTGGCAATCGCCTACGCGGCTCGCCACCCGGACCGGGTGGCCCATCTTATTCTGTGGCACTCGTGGGCGCGGACGCGCGACGGAGCATCGCCGCAGTTTCGCGCATTAGCCCAACTGAGAGATACGGATTGGGTGGTATACAGCGAGACGGTGGCGCATACCCTGCTGGGGTGGTCGGAGGGTGAGCCGGCGCATCGCTATGCCGCGCTACTGCGGGAGTGCATCGCGCAGGAGACGATGAAGGCGGCCCTTGAGGCGATCGGCGAGTTTGACGCGACGGCCTTCCTGCCGCAGGTGAAGGCGCCGACCCTGGTACTTCACCGCCGACAGCTCTCTTGGCTTAGCGTGGACATCGCCCGCGGCCTTGCCTCCCGGATACAGGATGCCCGTCTGGCTCTCCTGGAAGGGGATTCCGGGGCGGCCTTTCTGGGCGACACTGCGGCGGTGATGCGCGCCATCAACCAGTTCATGGGCGAGGGCGAAGAAGCTGCGGCGGTGGCCGAACCGCCGACTGCCGGTGCCTTTCGCACCATCCTGTTCACAGACGTGGAGGGGTCCACGGCGCTGACCCAGCGCGTCGGTGACGCGAAGGCGCGGGAGGTGCTGCGGGCGCACGAGCGCATCGTGCGAGAGGCGCTGAAGTCTCACGGCGGCTCGGAGATTAAGCACACCGGCGACGGCATCATGGCCTCCTTCCCCTCGGCCACATGGGCGGTGGAGTCCGCCATCGCCATGCAGAGGGCCTTCGCCGAGTACAACGAGACGGCGGAAGAGCCGATAAGCATGTGCATCGGCCTCAATGCGGGGGAACCGATAGCGGAGGAGAAAGACCTGTTCGGGACGGCGGTGAACATGGCGGCTCGCATTGCGGCGAAGGCGGAGGGTGGGGAGATCCTGGCCTCGGATGTGGTGCGGCAGTTGGTAGCGGGCAAGGGGTTCCTGTTCTCAGATCGGGGCGAGGTCGAACTGAAGGGGTTCGAGGAACCCGTGCGCCTGTATGAGGTGCGCTGGCGGGAGTAGCGACGATGGAGCCGCGCATCCGGTATGCGCAGACCGCCGACGGGGTGAGCATCGCCTTC
>Ga0315280_10009804_pt1 | contig 12156 bp, 7 predicted proteins | sample YL17G06_40_MG_FD_203697 | JGI IMG/M metagenome (GOLD analysis project Ga0315280, IMG submission 203697) | Sediment microbial communities from Yellowstone Lake, YNP, Wyoming, USA - YL17G06_40 | ecosystem: Environmental > Aquatic > Freshwater > Lake > Sediment | place: USA: Wyoming | collected... | reverse complement strand
TCCCTTTGGCGGTGAAATGCCTGGAGAACTCGCTGGAGCCGTGCTTGACCTTCTTCAAGTTTCCGCCGGAGGAATGGCAGGCGCTGCGGACAACAAACATCATTGAACGGCTCAACAAGGAGTTCAAACGCCGGACCAAAAGCATGGAGATTGTGGCCGGAGAGAATGCCTGTTATCGTCTTTTGGCGTTCATCAGTTTAAAGATGGAGGTGCATTGGAAAAGAAATCCTATAGGAAAAGTAGCCTATAATCTACCGATCTTCCAAAGAGTGCCCTTGCTGGATTTCACACAAAATGCTTGACATTACCTCTTATAATTGGAGAGAACCAAAGAATTGAACTCTCAAATTATATATTTATAAAATATTATTTTGCAAATTGGCAAATAACCTGATAACAGGGGCTTTGCTTTAAAAAATTACAGGCGGAGTCAGGCTTTTTCCCGTAAGTGAAATATGCTTTCTGAGGTTCTAGCTTCATGCTGGAATTTCATCTACGTAACTACTGGCGCTAACTCGGCTTTGATAGGCGTTATTATATCCCGAGCTGGTCACTCTGCCTGGACAGACTTGCGCCCGGGCGACCTGCCCCCCCAACAAGATTATCATTGTCAGGTTTTGAGTGCTTAAAAACGGGCGAATCTCCAGCATTAGAAGGTCGAAGTAGCTGGGAGGCAGTTTCCAGTCTCGTCTTCCCTGCGTCTTCAGATACGCCCTCTCGTTGTCCAAGTCCATCGACAAGTTGGTAGACTGTTTCTCTGGCATGTCTTTCCCTCCCCTGGCGTTCTTAGGGGCTTCGCTCAGCCAATGTCGCCAACAACTTTAAAGGACTACTCATGAGTCTTTTTCTCGGATAGCGCTGAGGAATGAACCGCAAGGCTGGTTTCGCCTTGGTGTAATCGAAGCCTTTCGGACTGTGCGAGAACTGGCTCCGGATCCGCCTCCCGCTCGGGTTTCGTTGCGCCCAAGAGACTCTACTACCGCGCCCGAAATCCTCGCTTAGGATGGTTCACCGAAGGCCGAGAACAAAGGTTTGCATTTTCGCGCTGCCCGACGTTCCTTTCCTTCGGGATGGGAACCGATACTCCCCATTTCGGTATGATTATTATATTATCTGCGGATCAATGTCACGAACCCGTGTGATTTCCGCCCGATCAATATGCGTGAAAAGTCGTAGCGAAGAAACTGTACAAATGGGAGGGCGTGTAAAATCTTCTCTGTTCCCAGTACAGGGGTCTATTGCAGTTATTAAAAGAGATAACTTCCAAAAAAGAAAACGAATTTTGATGCGCTATCAGAAGTCGTATCTTTTGCCTGGGGTTTTTCGTTCGACTTTTCTGACCGGCCTTTCATCTTCTCTGACTTGGGGGCTGTTCTGGCGGTTGATCATCCCATCATTCTTGATAGATGCATTCTTGATATCATCATATGTTGCGATCACGGATATTGAACCTGGGTCTTTCACTTCTCCGATTACTCTGAAGATTAACGTGACCAATACTCCAGAAGTGGGATTTTCTGTCGATTCAGTTTTATATCCTCCCACCCGAAGCAGTCGGTAATTTCCCGCACCTGTGGATGGCGGATCAAACTCTGGTGAAGGTCTGCTATTATTAATCGCTTGAAGCGTTAAGATTTTGGTGGAAAAGATTGGATCGAATCCGAAAACGAAGTCTTCTGCCGGCCCTGTTTTGGGCCTTTCTTGATTTATCCCCTGATAGGCGAGTACGTTAGCGTCCAATTGATCAAAGTCATTCGTCAATTCGGTGCTTTCCAACCCGATATAAGTCAGGATGTCTGATGGATAGCTGAGGTCAAACCCAAAAGCTTTGATATCGCTGGGAGATTCTACAACGATTGGTATCACGACATCTTGGCCGAGGGCAAAAGTGACATTACTGATGGTGAGGCTAACATTTAAGAAACCTGAGCTCTGAGTCGCGAGTGCCGCTCCCCTGGAATTTCCCGAGCAATCACTACTAACTACTCCTTTTCTGAGATATTTATGAAAGATGGTCTGAGCATCAGCCGGTGTGACTTTCGGAGCAAACTTTGTCCCGCTGCAATTTATGTCTGCATTTTCCAGCTCGCACCATGTTGGATTGGCGATTCTCCCAAGGTAAATATCGAAGGCCCGCTGAGCGTCCGCAGGTGTAATCCTGAGATCCCCGGTGACATCGGCACACATTGTGCAGAATGTGGCCGATACCGACTTGTTTTTATCCATAGTGAGTGTAGTTGCCAGATTGAATGTGGCAGCTTCAGTGATATCTCCGGTCCACTTTGAAAACCTATAATCTGTATTAGGAATCGACCTGACTGAAGCCGTGCTTCCGACGGAGAAGGAATGATTTCCGGGGGATGGATCGGTGGTACCGCCTTGTCCAGGTGCAGGCGCTCCGGTCACCGCAGCAAGGTCTAGACTGGCTGCGGTGACTGATCCGACAGCGATGCTTACGGTGGCGCTTGCATTTGCGGAACCGCTGTCAGTTACGGTCAGGCTCGCAATATAGTTCCCGATTGTTGAGTAGGTATGCGACGGATTCTGGGCTGTGGAGGAGGTCCCGTCTCCGAAGTTCCAGCTATAGGAATAGGGCGGAGTACCACCAGTCGCGCTTCCAGTGAAATTAACGGCAAGAGGTGCCAGACCTGAAGTGGGAGATCCGGACGCTGTGGCAAGGAGCTGCCCGGGAGTCGCAGTGACATTAATAGAGACGGAATTTGTGGCAGTGGCGCTTTGACTATCTGTAACGGTCAATATAGCCACATAATTTCCCGCTGCCGAGTATGTATGGGAAGGATTTTGAGAGGTTGAAGACTGGCCGTCGCCGAAATTCCAACGATAAGTATATGGCGGCGTTCCGCCCGTCGCGCTGCCGTTGAAATTCACAGTGAGGGGAGCTTGGCCTGAGGAAGGTGAGGCTGAGGATGAAGCTATGAGTGGATTGGCAATACTAGTTACATTGATGGTAAGAGATTTGCTATTGGTTGCACTTTGGCTGTCAGTAACGGTCAGGGTTGCAGTATAGTTACCAGGAGAGGAATAAGTGTTGGACGGATTCTGGGCTGTGGAGGAACTGCCATCTCCAAAGTTCCATCGGAAGGTGTAAGGCGGCGCCCCACCAGTTGCACTTCCCGAAAAAGTCACGGTGAGAGGAGCGTAACCTGAAGTTGGAGAGGCATTTAAGCTTGCAAGAAGAGGATTCGATCCAAAAACATATTCATAAGCCCCGATATCAGGGGCGCTGCTTTGTGGGACGGCGACACCGGCGCGATCTTGAGTGAGGCCGACATTGACGCCTCTGTCAATAGCGGGGGATGAGGATTGGAGTTTAAAATCTGTATCTAAGCGTAAGGTTCCGCTGGCGTTCACGAACTTTGGATCAGCAGGTGTAGGGGAGTGGGGGTCGAATGTGCAACCGGGTTTGGCCAACGATTTCCAACCACTGAAGTTCACATATTGGACGTCGCTTGCATCTTGGAAAATGAATTTTGTCCCGCTGTCGGGATAGTAAAGGTTGTAATCAACATCGCAGACATAGTTTCCTGCCGCAGCGTTGGTTTGAAATTCAATGTGGTAAGTCCCGGGATTCATAGATATGTTGTTTTTTGCTTCCACCCGGACTTCATTGTAAGCATTTCCGAAATAATAGTTAAATCTACTCGCTCCGTAAGCGACATTATTGTAAAACTTAACCGTTTGTTTCCATTTTGACCTAAAAGCGTCTTCTCCTGTGCAAACAACTATATTGCCGATACATGCGTTTCCACTACAATCTCCATGGGAAGCTCCGCAAGTAAATTCTATCCCGTTGCCTGAAGACCCACCAAGCCGATGAGCGTCATGTATATAGTTCCAACGCACCGTATTATTCTTGATGCTGCTATTTATCCCCGAGTCGTAGGCATAAAAAGCCAGCGTGGAGCCGCAATTATACATTTCATTAAGTTCGATAATAGAATCAGATAAAGAATTTACTCCGATGGCATGAGAATCCGGATTGTACAGGGATGGCCGTGTCCCCATATCGTGAATTTTATTCCCCCTTACCAAGACGTGATGCGGCCCCGTACCAGCAAGTTGCATCGCAAACCCGATACCCGTTTGGCCATGAGCTATGTCGCAAGAGATAATTTCCACGTAACTGTATTGTTCTGTAAAGGTCAATACATTTACATCCGCATACCAGATGGTACATCCATCGTATCGCATATGGGAAAATGCGCTGACTATATTCCTGCAATAAAACTTTAAGTTTTTGAATGTGAGATACGAAGCAGTATCGCAAGCCCAAAACCACCCCCCTCCATTGGCGACGATTCTGTTGGTAGGGTCGCCATTATTGGAACAATGGATATATAGCTTGGAGCCCTGTTGATAATTTGAACTGTAATGAGAACCAGGCCTAGATTGACACTCGGCTAAGCTGCCTACTTTGGTCAGAACCGTCCGCCCTGAGGCAGTAACATCCTCAAAAAACCAGTCTGTCCACATATCCATCGGCAGGGTGATGCTATAAGTATTGCTTCCTTCATTGACCCAAGGCTCGTGCTTCAATAAAGATCCTCCCCATATTATTCCGGGATCACCGGGATAATCACCCCGTATGGTCACCCTAGAGCTGTCGCCTGACCCACCTACCGGGGTGATTGTTCTATCAACCGTAGTAAGACCGGCTTTATATTCTTTCAGATGAAGACCGCAAATATAGAGGGTGTCGCCAGCCTTAACACCGTTATTCCCCCAGACGACTTTCTTAAGACCGTCCCAGGCGTTCGCGTAACTTGTCCCGTTCTCCGCGCCATAACTCCCCCCCTCAGGCCGAACATACCAGTCAGAAGAAAAAACAGGGATAGACAAGGGTATCAATAAAACAAAAAGACGCACAATATTTTTTATCATAGTAGCCCCGCGTAACTTGTAGATTTTTGATTTCATTCGTACGTTATCTTTTGTCGGCATAAGGCGGGGCGCTGGTCTAACCGCAAGAGGTGATCCTGGGGGGGATTTTTTGTGTTCTTTCTCACCCCGCTAATTTGGGTTAGCAGACGGGCAAAGAAAAGTTTAGGATTGTCTTAACTTTGGCTTTTTATCGGGAAATTCAGAAATTCCTTGGAGAATTTAGTCCGATAATTCGAGCTTTTTTCAATCTTTAGAGGATAATTTACTTTTTCCGTTTATCTTTTTTTTCCGGGGACTTTATATCCTCTTTCCTGTTGTTCTCGAATTTCCGGCGGATAATCCCGTTTCGGATCGTGGCATTCTGAAGATCATCATAAGTATTGATAAATGAAATACGGCTTGTTTCTTTTGATTTACCCGGAGCCTTGCCCTTAAATACAAGTGCTATCAATGTTATCAAGAGATGTGTTCGCCTGCTTATCGACGACTTATTCTTATACCCCCCGACTCGAATAACCCCGTTATTTACCTTGTTAGCTTCAAGAGCAAGAAAATTATCGGAGTAATCCGTTTTTTCAAGGCCAATAAATTCTAAGCTTTCGTTTGGATAAGAAAGGTCAAATCCAAATGCGCTTATTTCGATAACTGAATCAGCAATCACCGGTATAATAATTTCCTTGTTAGGGCTGAATACTGCATCGTTAATAATAAGATTGGTCTTTGGCGAGCTTAGTTTTCTCATCGATAAGGCAGATACCCTGGTGCTTCCGGAACAGTTGCTCGGCAAATCGCTTTTGCCAAGGTATTTATCAAAAATAATTTGAGCATCTCCGGGTGTGACCTTCGGTTCTGTCTTAGAACCATCGCAGTTTACATCGCCATTTTCTTTTTCACAAACGGTAGGGTTGGGGATTTTACCGAGGAAAATATCAAAAGCTCTTTGTGCATCAGTTGGTGTTACGCTAAGGTCACCGTTGACATCGCCGCACTTTGAACAAAAATTGGCGGCTATCGATTTGTCTTTGTCTATAATAATAACGGCATCTTTTTTATATTTTTCAGAATCGTTAATATCGCCGCTCCAAAGCGAAAATCTGTAATTTATGTTGGATATAGCACTCAATTGGATAGAGCTGCCCCCAATATAAGTGTGAGTTCCTGGCAGAGGATTAGTCGTTCCCCCCACACCAAGAGCGGGGGCACCGGTTTTAATGGAGAGATAGAGGCTGTGCATTTTGTGAACATAAATTAATATAGAATCGGAATCTCGGTTGTTTTTATAATCGGAGACAGTCAGGGTCGCCATGTAGTCGCCGGTGGCCGAGTAGGTATGGGAAGGGTTCTGTAAAGCAGATGTCATCCCATCTCCAAAGTTCCAGCTATAGATAAATGGCGGATAATCACCGCTTGCTTTTCCTAAAAAATTTACCGTTAGAGGGGCTTGCCCTGAGATAGGTGAGGCTTCAATTTTTGAATATATTGTCTTTATGTTTTCGAAGGCACCAATATCTGGGGCATAGCCTTTTGGGACGGCGACACCGGCGCGATCTTGAGTGAGGCCGACATTGACGCCTCTGTCAATAGCGGGGGATGAGGATTGGAGTTTAAAATCTGTATCTAAGCGTAAGGTTCCGCTGGCGTTCACGAACTTTGGATCAGCAGGTGTAGGGGAGTGGGGGTCGAATGTGCAACCGGGTTTGGCCAACGATTTCCAACCACTGAAGTTCACATATTGGACGTCGCTTGCATCTTGGAAAATGAATTTTGTCCCGCTGTCGGGATAGTAAAGGTTGTAATCAACATCGCAGACATAGTTTCCTGCCGCAGCGTTGGTTTGAAATTCAATGTGGTAAGTCCCGGGATTCATAGATATGTTGTTTTTTGCTTCCACCCGGACTTCATTGTAAGCATTTCCGAAATAATAGTTAAATCTACTCGCTCCGTAAGCGACATTATTGTAAAACTTAACCGTTTGTTTCCATTTTGACCTAAAAGCGTCTTCTCCTGTGCAAACAACTATATTGCCGATACATGCGTTTCCACTACAATCTCCATGGGAAGCTCCGCAAGTAAATTCTATCCCGTTGCCTGAAGACCCACCAAGCCGATGAGCGTCATGTATATAGTTCCAACGCACCGTATTATTCTTGATGCTGCTATTTATCCCCGAGTCGTAGGCATAAAAAGCCAGCGTGGAGCCGCAATTATACATTTCATTAAGTTCGATAATAGAATCAGATAAAGAATTTACTCCGATGGCATGAGAATCCGGATTGTACAGGGATGGCCGTGTCCCCATATCGTGAATTTTATTCCCCCTTACCAAGACGTGATGCGGCCCCGTACCAGCAAGTTGCATCGCAAACCCGATACCCGTTTGGCCATGAGCTATGTCGCAAGAGATAATTTCCACGTAACTGTATTGTTCTGTAAAGGTCAATACATTTACATCCGCATACCAGATGGTACATCCATCGTATCGCATATGGGAAAATGCGCTGACTATATTCCTGCAATAAAACTTTAAGTTTTTGAATGTGAGATACGAAGCAGTATCGCAAGCCCAAAACCACCCCCCTCCATTGGCGACGATTCTGTTGGTAGGGTCGCCATTATTGGAACAATGGATATATAGCTTGGAGCCCTGTTGATAATTTGAACTGTAATGAGAACCAGGCCTAGATTGACACTCGGCTAAGCTGCCTACTTTGGTCAGAACCGTCCGCCCTGAGGCAGTAACATCCTCAAAAAACCAGTCTGTCCACATATCCATCGGCAGGGTGATGCTATAAGTATTGCTTCCTTCATTGACCCAAGGCTCGTGCTTCAATAAAGATCCTCCCCATATTATTCCGGGATCACCGGGATAATCACCCCGTATGGTCACCCTAGAGCTGTCGCCTGACCCACCTACCGGGGTGATTGTTCTATCAACCGTAGTAAGACCGGCTTTATATTCTTTCAGATGAAGACCGCAAATATAGAGGGTGTCGCCAGCCTTAACACCGTTATTCCCCCAGACGACTTTCTTAAGACCGTCCCAGGCGTTCGCGTAACTTGTCCCGTTCTCCGCGCCATAACTCCCCCCCTCAGGCCGAACATACCAGTCAGCTGCGTTCAATGAACAAACGAGCAGGAAAGGAATCAATATGCAAAATTTAGCTATCTTTCTCATCCAAGGCACTCGTATTTGCGGGAGTATAATAGACGATTCGTCTTTTTTATGCAAGATAGGAATTGAATCCTATTGATTTTGGCTTGAAAATGCAGGGACTTCTGAGTCATAATGCAGGGGGATTTGATAAAAATGAGAGTTCTGATCGTCGAAGATGAACATCTTGTCGCCAGGGACATCGAGAGAATCCTCTGCCAGGCGGGATATATTGTGACTTCAATTGCTTCTTCGGCTGAGGATGCTGTCCAAAAGGCCGCTGAAGATAGTCCCGACCTGGTCCTCATGGATATCATGCTTCAGCGAGACATGAGCGGTATCGAGGCAGCTCGAGAGATCCGAAGACGGTTGGATATTCCCATCATCTTCATTACGGCATACGCAGACGAGGAAACAATTGAAGCCGCCAAGACTGCCGAGCCCTTTGGATATGTCCTGAAGCCGCTCAACGAAAAGGAACTTCGCGCCAGCGTCGAACTGGCCTGGCATAAGTTCGCCAGGGAAAAAATGGTCAAGGAGAGATTCGAAAATCGCTATAAGTTCTTAATGGAAAACATCACAGAAGGGATTGCGATTTTAGACCCGAACAATATCATTACGTATGTGAATGACATATTTCTGCGTCAGAGAGGCTATGCTCGTTCCGAGGTTATCGGCCATGCCGTTGAAGAATTCATCGAAAAGGACTCTGTTTTGGCAAGCAAGAAAAAAGCGGCAGAAAAAAATGACAGGAGCAAAGTATGTGAGCTTAGGCTTAAGACAAAGGGGGGGACTCCGTTTTATGCCGTAATTTCATCCGAGCCCCTTTTTGATGAAGAGGAGAAGTCCGCAGGAAGGATAGCGATCATTACCGATATTACCGAGCGCCTCCATTTCGAGGAAGAGTTGAATCGCTCTCGCGAAGAACTCCGGTCCCTCTCCCAGCACCTCCAGTCCGTCCGCGAAGAAGAAAGCAAGCGGATTGCCCGGGAGATCCACGATGAACTCGGGCAGGCGCTGACCGCTCTGAAAATGGACATTTCCTGGCTATCCCGGCGGCATGGAGCGGACGTGAAGGATCGAGATCAATTCCTCAGCAAGATCCAGTCAATGTCAGAACTGATCGACGGTACGATCCAACTGGTCCAGAAAATTACGGCCGAATTGCGGCCGGGGCTTCTCGACGACCTCGGCCTCGTCCCGGCTATCGAGTGGCAGCTTCAGGATTTTCAGAATCGCACCAAGATCAATTGCTGCGCCAGGATCGAATGCGCTGACCTGCATTTGACGCCAGACCAATCCACCGCGATTTTCCGGGTCTTTCAAGAAGCCCTGACGAACGTGGCCCGCCACGCCGAGGCCACGCAAGTCGAGTTTCTCTTGCAGGAGAAGAATAAAAATTTGATACTCACGATCAGTGATAACGGTAAGGGGATAGACGAATTTCAGGTTTATGCGCCCGGAAGCCTTGGATTCATGGGCATGAGAGAACGTCTCCGCCCTTTTCATGGGAAACTTGAAGTCCGTGGAACTCCGCTCAAGGGAACGATAGTGAGGATTACTCTTCCCTTAAATAAAACGAAGGCCCATGATTAAAATCCTTATTGCCGACGATCATGCTATCGTCCGAGAGGGCCTGAAACAGATTCTTCAGGAGACTCCGGATATCGTCGTGTCCGAGGAAGCGAGAAACGGCGAAGAGGTCATGGCCAAAGCAGGCGCCAAGGATTTTGACCTAGTTCTCCTGGACATCTCGCTGCCGGGGAGGAGCGGGTTGGATATATTGAAGCAGTTGAAATGCCAAAAACCCGAACTCCCTGTCCTTATTCTCAGCATGCATCCTGAAGAGCAATATGCTGTTCGCTCGTTGAGAGCCGGAGCCTCCGGCTATTTGACCAAAGAGAGTGCTCCCTCGGAATTGATTGAGGCGATCAAGAGAGTTGCCCAGGGAAAAAAGTATATCACTTCTTCTCTTGCAGAAAAGCTGGCCTTCGAAGTGGGAGCGAATTTTGAGAAGCCGATCCATGAAGCGCTTTCCGATCGCGAATATCAGGTGCTGTGTATGCTCGCGTCGGGAAGGACTGTCAACGAAATAGCCAAAGCCCTCTCGCTGAGCATCAAGACGATCAGCACCCACCGGTCCAGGATTCTCAAAAAAATGGGCATGAAGAACAATGCCCAGTTAATTCACTATGCCATTCGACACAACCTCGTTGAATAGGCTCATTGTAGGACAAACACTGACACAAAAATCATCCTTTCCCTGATTTACTCGGCAGAAAGCCTGCTATAGAATCCCTGCGCAAGGAGACGGGGCATCTCCTCGAGCCGATAAAGACTAATGATAAGAATGCGGTTATTTATCGCGGATGATTCAGAAATTCTTCGTTCTCGCCTGTGTGATCTTCTTTCTGAAATTGAGGCCATCCAAGTCGTGGGACAAGCGGCAAGCGCCGTAGAAACCATCGAAGCGATTGAGGACCTCAAGCCGGATATCGTCATACTGGATATCCGGATGCCCGGAGGCGATGGGATGCTGGCGCTGGAGAGAATCAAGAAGGGCAAGAATCCGCCTAAAGTCATCATGTTCACCAATTATCCTTATCTCCAGTACAGAAAGAAATGCCTGGATGCCGGCGCCGATTTCTTCTTTTACAAGGCGAATGAGTTTGAGAAGCTCGTGGACCTGCTCAGAAAACTGGCCCAGTCGGCCTGACAGATCCCGGCCTCAAATCAGACATCGGCCTCCTCTTCAAATCATGGCGAGGACAAGAAAAGTTTAAGGGTCAAACGGCGGTAGCTTGTCTTTGAGATTGGGGTATCTTAATAGCGAGGCGGCCTGCCTAACCAAGCTATCAGCATGACAACTTTCAGAGGACAGGTTTTTAAACGAAAAGGATGGAGGACATTTGTCGATTTTGGCCAAATGATTTTACTTTGCATCTTTACCGAAATTTTTAGCGAGATCATCGATTAACACTGACTATAGGATTTTTTAGCATACGACAGGAGGAGCCATGAGCAATCTAGAAATTTATGATGACGTTAATTTTGTAGAGAGGTATTCTCATCGAGATTTTCTATATTTAGCTGAAAAAAAGCTAATTGAATTGTTTCGCCTTAGGATGCAGGAATGGTCTATGCTTGATATTGGAGTTGGTGCTGGGAGAACTACCCCATATTTTGCTCCTCTAGTTAAAGAGTATATCGGAATTGATTATTCAAAAAATATGATCAAAAAATGTTTAAAGAAATTTGCTGGCAGGTATGAGAATGCCAAATTCGAGATTGTTGATGCAAAAAACATGGCAATTTTTGACAATAATTGTTTTGATTTATGTTTATTTAGTCACAATGGACTTGATTCCATTCCTTGCCACGAGGATAGAATAGTTATTTTAAAGGAAATTAGAAGAATTACGAAAAAAGGCGGCTACCTTTTTTTCTCCTCTCATAACATCCTATGTTTGGATAACTTATTCAAGTTTAAATTTGCTAGAAATCCGATTAGATTTTTACATTATATTAATAATTATTTTAAATTGCGGACTCATAATAAAAATTGGAATAAATTGAAACAAATGCCATATGCTCTGATTAGCGATGGAGCACATAATTTTAAATTCCTTCTTTATTATGTGCATCCATTGGAACAAATTAGGCAATTAGAATATGTAGGCTTTAAAGATGTTCAAATTTATTTAAATACTACTGGAGAAAAGTTTATGAACAAACACTTTTATGCCCTCAATAAGGAGGGTTGGCTTAATTATCTTTGCGAAGCATAAAATTCTGGTAATGTCAAACATTTTGTGTGAAATCCAACAAAGGCACTCTTTGGAAGATAGGTAGATTATAGGCTACTTTTCCTATAGGATTTCTTTTCCAATGCACCTCCATCTTTAAACTGATGAACGCCAAAAGGCGATAACAAGCATTCTCCCCGGCCACAATTTCCATGCTCTTGGTCCGGCGCTTGAACTCCTTGTTGAGCCGTTCAATGATGTTTGTTGTCCGCAGCGCCTGCCATTCCTCCGGCGGAAACTTGAAGAAGGTCAAGCACGGCTCCAGCGAGTTCTCCAGGCATTTCACCGCCAAAGGGA